>Ga0078894_10002157_pt1 | contig 14832 bp, 9 predicted proteins | sample LauGreSu1BDMLBSD_2_FD_67506 | JGI IMG/M metagenome (GOLD analysis project Ga0078894, IMG submission 67506) | Freshwater lake microbial communities from Lake Michigan, USA - Su13.BD.MLB.SD (version 4) (version 4) | ecosystem: Environmental > Aquatic > Freshwater > Lake | place: Lake Michigan, USA... | reverse complement strand
TCAGCCTCAGCGACCGCCTGACCCCCTGGGCCGTGATCGAGCGCCGGCTCCAGGCCGCCGCCGCAGGCGATTTCGTGGTGGCGCTCTACAACCCCCGCTCCCAGGGACGGGACTGGCAATTGGCCAGGGCCCGGGAGCTGCTGCTGGAGGGCCGGCCGGCGGGGACCCCCGTGGCCATTGCCCGCCAACTGGGCCGGGCCGACGAGGCTGTGAGCCTGCACACCCTGGGAGAGCTGCCGGTGGAGCAGGTGGACATGCTCACCCTGGTGTTGGTGGGCAACAGCACCAGCTATGCCCAAGACAGGCGCATGGTGACCCCTCGGGGATACCCGGGGGCCGAGCTCAGCTGAACAGGAGCGGAGTCAAAAAAATCGGGATGACAGGATTCGAACCTGCGGCCCCTTCGTCCCGAACGAAGTGCGCTACCAAGCTGCGCTACATCCCGATGGGGCGACTTTAGGGGATGGCCGCCGCCCCCCAGCCCGCGATCCTGGTACTGGGATCCCGATCGCTTTCTAAAGTTCCCAACTGCCTTTCTCCCGGCCCCTGCGGCCCCCCGGCCCCTTGCTCAAACCCGACTGGCTGCGCGTCAAGGCCCCCCAGCGGGAGCGGATCGGCGAGGTGGCCGACCTGCTGCAGGATCTCAAACTCAACACCGTCTGCCAGGAAGCCAGCTGCCCCAACATCGGCGAGTGCTTCGCCGGCGGGACCGCCACCTTTTTGATCATGGGGCCGGGCTGCACCCGCGCCTGCCCCTACTGCGACATCGACTTCGACAAGAGCGTGCGGGAGCTCGACCCCACGGAACCCCAACGGCTCGGAGAAGCCGTGGCGCGACTGGGCCTCAGCCACGTGGTGATCACGTCGGTGAACCGCGACGACCTGGCCGATGGGGGAGCCAGCCAATTTGTGGACTGCATCGCCCAGGTGCGCCAGCGCTCCCCCCTCACCACGATCGAGCTGCTGATCCCCGATTTGTGCGGCGATTGGCAGGCGCTCGCGACGGTGATGGCAGCGGCACCCGACGTGCTCAACCACAACATCGAAACGGTGCCGCGGCTCTACAAAAAAGCCCGACCCCAGGGGATCTACGAGCGCTCGCTGGAGCTGCTGCTGCGGGTGCGAGAGGGCTGGCCGCGCACCTACACCAAATCAGGCCTGATGACCGGTCTGGGCGAAAGCGACGGGGAGGTACTCGAGGTGATGGCCGATCTCCGGCGCCACCAGGTGGACATCGTGACCATTGGCCAATACCTCTCGCCTGGCCCCAAGCACCTACCGGTGGATCGCTTCGTGACCCCGGAGCAATTTGAGGCGTTCCGGACCCATGGCGACAGGGAACTGGGCTTCCTGCAAGTGGTGAGCAGCCCGCTCACCCGCAGCAGCTACCACGCCGGCGAGGTGCAGCGGCTCATGCGGGAGCATCCCCGCTAAGCCCCTGCGGCAGGGGCCCTCAAGCCACCACGACCTCCCGCTCGGCCAGGCCCACGGTGGCCTTTTCACTGGGGGGCACCAGCAGCTTGAACCGGGCCTTCCAAGTGCTCCAGTCGGCCAGGATTGCGGCGGCCTTGGGGCTGCCGGTGGCATCGAGATGGGCCTGCAGCAGGGGCTGGAGCAGGGTCTCTTGCTCGGGAGTGGTGAGCTCGCAGATGGCCACGATCTCCGGATTCACCCGCTCCCGCAGGCCGCCGCTCTCATCGAGGATGAACGCCACACCACCGGTCATGCCGGCGGCCACATTGCGGCCAGTGCTGCCGAGCACCACCACCACGCCACCGGTCATGTACTCGCAGCAGTGGTCGCCGGCCCCCTCCACCACGGTGCGGGCGCCGCTGTTGCGCACGCCGAAGCGCTCTCCAGCCCGGCCCAGGGCAAACAGCTCGCCGCCAGTAGCGCCGTAAAGACAGGTGTTGCCGAGGATCACCTGGCTACCGGGGTTGTGACCGCCGGCGGGGGGCACCACGGTAAGGCGGCCCCCATTGAGGCCCTTGCCCACGTAGTCGTTGGCTTCACCCACCAAGCGCACATTCATGCCCTGGAGCACGAAGGCCCCGAAGCTCTGGCCGGCCGCGCCCTCCAGGGTGAGATCGAGCTGGCCCTGGAAGCCCTTGTTGCCGTAGCGCGCTGCGATCTCGCCGGAGAGGCGGGCGCCCACACTGCGGTCAGTGTTGATGATCGCCAGGGTGCGGCTCACCCGGCCATGGCCCTCGATCGCGGCCATGACCTCGGCATCAGCCAGCAGCTGATCTTCCAGGATTGGGCCGTTGCCATGGGCCTCGGCCTCGTGCTGCAGCCAGCGGCGATCGGCCGCGGCCGGAATCGGATCGATCAGGCAGGAGAGATCCAAGGCTTGGGTTTTGGCCAGGGCCACGGCCCGGGGCTGCAGCAGTTCACTACGGCCGATCAGATCCTCCAGACGGTCCACCCCCAGCACGCTGAGCAGCTGGCGCACCTCCTCCGCCACGAACAGGAAGAAATTCACCACGTGCTCGGGCACCCCGGGGAAGCGCTTGCGCAGGTTCTCCTTTTGGGTGGCCACGCCCACCGGGCAGTTATTGGTGTGGCAGACCCGGGCCATGATGCAGCCCTCGGCGATCATCGCCACTGAGCCAAAGCCGTATTCCTCAGCACCGAGCAGGGCGGCGATGACCACATCCCAGCCGGTCTTCAGGCCGCCGTCGGCCCGCAGCAACACCCGATCCCGCAGGCCGTTCTCCAGGAGCGAGCGGTGCACCTCGGTGAGGCCCAACTCCCAGGGGCTGCCGGCGTGCTTGATCGAGCTCAGCGGGGACGCGCCGGTGCCACCATCGTGGCCGGAGATCTGGATCACATCGGCGTTGGCCTTGGCCACTCCGGCAGCAATGGTGCCGATGCCGATCTCAGCCACCAGTTTCACGCTCACCTTGGCGGCGGGATGCACCTGGTGCAGGTCGTGGATCAGCTGGGCCAGATCCTCAATCGAATAGATGTCGTGGTGGGGGGGCGGCGAAATCAGTGCCACGCCGGCCTTGCTGTTGCGCAGCCAGGCGATGTAGGGATCCACCTTCGGGCCAGGCAGCTGGCCGCCCTCACCGGGCTTGGCCCCCTGGGCCACCTTGATCTCCAGCTGCCGCCCGCTGCGCAGATATTCGGGGGTCACCCCAAAACGGCCCGAGGCGATCTGCTTGATCGCTGAGCAGGCCGTGTCCCCGTTACGCAGACCGTTCAGGCTGGGCAGGGTTGGGGAGTGGCCATCTCCGTCCACATCGCTGAGCACACCGAAGCGGGCCGGATCCTCCCCGCCCTCGCCGCTGTTGCTCTTGCCACCGATGCGGTTCATGGCGATGGCCAGCACCTCATGGGCCTCCCGCGAGAGGGCGCCGAGGCTCATGCCACCGGTGCAGAACCGGCTGCAGATGCTCTCCACGCTCTCCACCTGATCCAACGGCAGGGGCGTGGCGGCTGGCTTGAGCTCCAACAGGTCGCGCAGGGCCGTGACCGGCCGGTTTTCCAGCAGGGTCTTGTAGGTGGAGAAGTGGTCGTAACCGGGGCCCGCCTTAACCGCCGCGTGCAGGGCCTTGGCCATCTCCGGGCTATTGAGGTGGTACTCCCCGCCGGTGCGGTACTGCACGAAGCCCATGAATTCGAGCTTGGTGCGATTCAGCTCGGGGAAGGCCTTGGCATGGAAGCTCAGGGTTTCGCTGGCCAGTTCAGCCAGGCTCAGGCCCGCCACCCGACTGGTGGTGCCCTTGAACGCCAGCTCGATCAGGTCGGCACCCAGGCCGATGGCCTCGAAGATCTGGGCACCGTGGTAGCTGGCCAGCAGCGAAATGCCGATCTTGGAGAGGATCTTGCGCAGACCGTCTTCGAGGGCCTTGCGCACGTTGGCCTGGGCCTGATCGGGCGTGAGGGCCGGCAACTTGCCGGTTTCGATCAGCTTCTGCACCCGTGGGTGGGCCAACCAATGGCGGGTCGTTTCCCAGGTGAGCCAGGGGCACACGGCGCTGGCGCCGTAGCCAATCAGGCAGGCCAGGTGATGGGTGCTCCAGCACTGGGCAGTGTCCACCACCAAGGAAGCCTGCAGCCTCAGCCCCAGATTGAGCAGGTGGTGGTGTACAGCACCCACCGCCAGCAGTGGCGGGATGGTGGTGGTGGTGGCCGCGATGCCGCCGCTGGGGCCGCCGCGATCACTGAGCACCAGGATCTGGGTGCCGGCACGTACGGCCGCCTCAGCCTCAGCCTTGAGGCGCTCCACGGCAGCCGCCAGGCCGCCAGGCCCATCGGTAATGGCCATCAGGGTGGAGAGCGTGATGGTGGGCAGGCCCTGCTGGGCCACCGCCGCCAGCTCCGCCTCGTTGAGGATCGGACTGGCCAGGTGCAGCACCGCGGCTGAAGCAGCCTCGGGCCTCAAGGGAGACCCCCGCTTGCCCAGGTGCATCTCCAGGCTCATCACCAGCTTTTCTCGCAGCGGATCGATCGGCGGGTTGGTGACCTGGGCGAAGCGCTGCTTGAAGTAGTCGTAAAGCAGGTGCGGTTTATCGGAAAGCACCGCCAAAGGAATGTCGTCACCCATGCAGTAGGTGGGCTCCTTGGCCGCACCCGCCATGTCCTCGATCACCAGCTCGAAATCTTCGGCGGTGAAGCCAAAAGCGGTCTGCTGCTGGAGGAGCTCCAGATCGCCCAGCTGGCGCGCCTGGTTCCAGGGCTGGGGATCCAGGCTGCGGCGATGTTCCGCCAACCAGGCGCCATAGGGGTGGCGGGCAGCCACCTCCTGCTTCACGTCCCAGTTGCGCAGCAGGCGGCCCTGCTCCAGGTCCACCGCCAGCATCTGGCCAGGGCCCAGGCGGCCCTTCTCAATGATGCGGCTCTCCTCGAGCTCCACCACACCGGTTTCGCTGCCCATCACCACAAAGCCATCGCTGGTGATGCAATAGCGGGCGGGGCGCAGGCCATTGCGATCCAGGGTGGCCCCAACGCTGCGGCCATCGGCGAACACCAACAGGGCCGGGCCATCCCAGGGCTCCTGGGTGCAGGCGGAATACTCGTAGAAGGCCTGGATCTCCGGCTTGCCCACCAGCTCGGGCTGGTCGCGGAAGGCCTCGGGTACCAGGGTGAGCAGGCTCTCGGTGATGGGCCGACCGCTGCGCACCAGCAGCTCCAGGGTGGCGTCGAGGTTGGCGGAGTCGCTGAAGGCGGCATTCACCACCGGCTTGAGCTCGGCGGCGGCCTCCCCCCACACCGCATCGAGATTGGCCTCGGAAGCCCGGGCCCAGTTGAGGTTGCCCAGCAAGGTGTTGATCTCGCCGTTGTGACCGAGCAGCCGCATGGGCTGGGCCAGGGGCCAGCGGGGCAGGGTGTTGGTGCTGAAACGGCGGTGGTACACCGCAAAGCTCACGGCAAAGCGCTCGTCTCGCAGATCGCCATAGAAGGCGGAGAGCACCTCCGAGCGCACCATGCCCTTGTACACAACGGTGCGGCTGCTCAAGGAGGAGAAGTAGAGATCGCCAGGACCAGGGCCCCAGGCTTCCCGCGCCCGGTCCCCGCAGCGGCGCCGCAGACGGAACAGCAGGGATTCGAGGGCATCTCCAGACAGATCACCCGCCACCAGCCACTGCTCAATGGCGGGGGCCGTGCCCAGGGCTAGGGGACCCAGCACCGCAGGGTTCAGCGGGACGGCGCGCCAACCCAGGCTCCGCAGACCCAGCTTGGTGGCCTCTTCGACGCAGAAGGCCTTGGCCTGGTCGCGCTTGCTGGCGTCGGCCGGCAGAAACACCATGCCCAGGCCACGGGAGCTGCCATGGGCGGACGCCGCTTCGGGCCACACCGCCTCGAGATAGCTCCAGGGAATGCCACACAGCACCCCGGCGCCATCACCCGAGTCACCGTCGCCGCCGCAGCCACCGCGATGCTCCATGCAGTCGAGGCCTCGCAGGGCCTGCTGCAGCACCCAGTGGCTCGACACCCCCTTGAGGCTGGCCAGAAAACCCACACCACAGGCGTCCTTCTCGCCCGCCACCGCCGCCGGAGCGGGGCTGTCGCAATGGGGCCAAACAGGGCGAGGGGATTGAGGCATAACCCGAGAAGGTCCGGCAGTTGATCTGACAGTGAATCCAGACGCTCTGCTGCTGCAGAACCCCCGCAGGGGACGGCAACGGCAGAACGATTGATCCTAGGGATCCACACCCCCGACTCGGCCACCACCACAGCCACACAGGGCTAGCGTTTGAGGCTGTCGGCTGGGCTGGCGATGGCGATTGCGGGTTCCCACAGGCCCAACCTGCGACTGACGCCCTGCCTGCTGTCCCTGCTGGTGCCCGCAGCCGGCCTGGCCCTGCCCATACCCCCGCCGCCGCCCCCACCGCCTCCGCCCTCTTCAACGCCCAGCCCAACCCCCACACAAAAACCAACGGCCCCAAAGCCAACGGCTCCAAAACCAACGGCCCCAAAGCCAACGGGCCAAGAGCTAGCGATCCTGGAGCGACAGGGGAGCAGCCTCAGGATCAACGGCCGGGTCCAGAAAGCCCGCTGGTTGTGGGTTGGACCTGCAGACGAAGCGCCCCAGCAACTCTGGATCCCCCTCGAGGTGCTCGACAACCAGCTGGGTGTCAGCAGCCGCAGCCTGAGCGATGGCTCCCTTGACCTCGATTGGTTTGGCCAGGGTCTCAAGGTGCCGGCCGCTGCCCAGCGCAGCCTCGAGGACGAGGTGGCCATCGAGGTGGCGGGGCTGTTCCGGAACCTCGGCTTGACCCTGCGCCAGGAGGGCCCCCAGCTCAGCCTCAGCCTGGGCCGGCCCGAGCTGTTGCAGGTCCGCAGCGCCACTCCAGGAAACTTGCGTCGCGTCGTGCTCGACCTCAGCGGCCCAGCCCTGGCGGAGGGTGACAGCGGGGGGCTGGTGGTGGATCTCAGCAGCCGCGACGACCTACAGAGCCAACTCAAGGCCCTGGGACTTGGGGGCCTGCAGACCAACGGCAGGCTGCGACTCAAACCGGCCACGGGAAAGCTGACGCGCACGTTCAGCCTGGGGACGCCGCCGAGGCTGGTGATCGAGTGGCCCGCCGAAGGCCCTCTCCCCAGCGACGGTGGACCCATCCCGATCGATCCGCGCGTCCAGGCCCTACTCGGCCGGGAGATCCAATGGGACCGCCTCGTCCGCCAGGGGGTTCGGATCAACGCCATACGCGTCGACCCCCGCACCACCTCCCTACAGCTCAGACCCCTGGCCCGGCCAGGGGGGATGGAAGGGCTCAGTTCGCTGGTGCAGCTCGCCAACCAACAGCAGGCCTGGGTGGCCATCAACGGTGGCTTCTTCAACCGGGTGCGCCGCCTGCCCCTGGGCGCGCTGAAAGCCAACGGCCGCTGGCTTTCTGGACCCATTCTCAACCGGGGGGTGGCGGCCTGGAACGAGCGCAGCTTGCCCCGGTTCGGCCGCCTCCAACTGGTGGAGTCGATCGCGGGCCCCGATGGCCAGCGACGATCGATCAGCGCCGTCAACAGCGGCTATGTGCAGCGGGGCATCAGCCGCTACAACGCCGACTGGGGCCCTGCCTACCGGGCCCTGAGCGGATCGGAAACCGGACTGCTCCTGCAGGCGGGCCTGGTGAGCCAACGCCTCAGCTCCGACGCGCTGGAGGCCGGGGTGCCCCTGCGGGGAGATGACCAGTTGCTGGTGGGCAGGGGCGGCACGGAATTGCCCTGGGACCCCGGCGATCGGCTCCAGCTCGACAGCCGGCCGAGCAACGACCTCGGCCAGGCCGCCCACGTGATCGGCGGTGGGCCCCTGTTGCTGCAGGAGGGACGGATTGTGCTCAATGGAGCAACTGAAAACTTCAGCGCCTCCTTCCTCAGCCAGGGAGCTCCCCGCACCGTGCTGGCCCGTGATGACCGCCAGGTGTGGCTGATCACCCTCGAGGGCATCCAGGACAGCGGCCCCTCCCTCGGGGAAACGGCCCTGCTGCTGCAACAACTCGGACTTCGCGATGCCCTGAACCTGGACGGCGGCAGCTCCACCGGACTGGTACTGGGTGGCTCCCTACAGGTGAAGGGTCGAGGCGTCGCAGGCTCCGTGCACAACGGCGTGGGGCTGGTGCCCTGAAAGGGCTGCCAGAGTGGGAAACCGATCCGCTCCCCCACCTCGCCATGCCCAAGGGCCACAGCCTGCGCCTGACCGCAGCCGCAGCGGCCGAACTGGGACGGCAGGCCGCCGTTGCGGGCACACCGGGAATGATGCATCTCGACCTGGTGGAAGGCGGCTGTGAGCGCTGGGCCATTCGGCTCAGACCGGGGCATCTGGCCGGTACGCCGATCGCCCGAGCGGATGGCATCACCTTGTATGCCCCCGCCGAACAGCTCGAGTTGGTGACCGGGTTGAGCCTGGATTTCCGCGGTGACATCAGTGGCGGCGGCTTTCTGGTGCGGCCCAGCGACGGGGTCGTGAGCTGCGCCTGCGGCACGGCCTTCCGACGCATCGCTGGGGGGCGTCAGGCGACCCAGTAAGGTGACGGATTGTCGAAATCGGTCGGACGTCCGACCAGTGTTCTCCGACCAGATCCCGGTCCTCGATGCCCACCATCCAGCAGCTCATCCGTACTGAGCGTCAGAGTCTTTCCCGTAAGACGAAGTCGCCCGCCCTGCGCGCCTGTCCCGAGCGGAGGGGCGTGTGCACGCGTGTGTACACCTCCACCCCGAAGAAGCCGAACTCGGCGCTCCGCAAGGTGGCGCGGGTGCGTCTCACCTCGGGCTTTGAGGTCACCGCCTACATCCCCGGCATCGGCCACAACCTCCAGGAACACTCGGTGGTGCTGATCCGCGGTGGTCGGGTCAAGGACCTGCCTGGGGTCCGCTACCACATCATTCGCGGCACCCTGGACACCGCCGGCGTCAAGGATCGTCGTCAGTCCCGCTCCAAATACGGCGCCAAGACGCCCAAGAGCTGATTGAGCGGGGCCTTCCAGCCTCCTGAATCCCCCACCTTTTCCCTTCGTCCTTCCCGCTCCGGTCGACCATGTCTCGCCGCAATGCCGCCGAGAAGCGCCCTGTGCTTCCCGACCCCCAGTTCAACAGCCGTCTCGCCTCGATGATCGTGGCCCGGCTGATGAAGCACGGCAAAAAATCGACAGCCCAGCGCATCCTTTCGGATGCCTTCTCGCTGATCAATGAACGCACGGGCTCCGACCCGCTGGAGCTGTTCGAAACTGCTGTTCGCAACGCCACCCCCCTGGTCGAAGTGCGCGCCCGCCGCGTCGGCGGTGCGACCTATCAGGTGCCCATGGAAGTGCGCCAGGAACGCGGCACCGCCATGGCTCTGCGCTGGCTGGTCAACTTCTCTCGAGCCCGCAACGGCCGCAGCATGGCCCAGAAGCTGGCTGGCGAACTGATGGATGCGGCCAACGAGGCCGGCAGTGCCGTCCGCAAGCGGGAAGAGACCCACAAGATGGCCGAAGCCAACAAGGCCTTCGCCCACTACCGCTACTGATTTCCCAGCCAGCGGCTGAAGTCCGGGGCGACTTCAGCCCCTGCAGACCCAGTCTGTAGAGTGACGCCCTCGTTTTGTAGACCTCTCGGAGACCTCCCCCGTGGCCCGCGCCTTTCCACTGGAACGCGTCAGAAATATCGGTATCGCCGCTCACATTGATGCCGGCAAGACCACCACGACCGAACGGATTCTGTTCTATTCGGGTGTGGTGCACAAGATGGGCGAGGTCCACGATGGCGCCGCCGTCACCGACTGGATGGAACAGGAGCGTGAACGCGGCATCACCATCACCGCTGCCGCCATCTCCACCAGCTGGAAGGACAATCGGATCAATATCATCGACACGCCTGGGCACGTCGATTTCACGATCGAAGTGGAGCGCTCGATGCGGGTGCTCGACGGCGTCGTGGCCGTGTTCTGTGCCGTTGGTGGCGTTCAGCCCCAGTCCGAAACCGTCTGGCGCCAAGCTGACCGCTACAACGTTCCCCGGATCGTGTTCGTCAACAAGATGGACCGGACGGGTGCCAACTTCCTGAAGGTCTACGAACAGATCAAGGATCGCCTCAAGGCCAATGCCGCCCCGATCCAGCTCCCGATTGGCGCTGAAGGTGAGCTCAAGGGGATCATCGACCTGGTGCGTAACAAGGCGATCATCTACACCAACGACCTTGGCACCGACATCATCGAAGGGGAGATCCCCGATGACATGAAGGAAGAGGCCGCGAAATGGCGCCTCAAACTGATGGAATCGGTTGCGGAATCCGACGAAGACCTGATCGATCCCTTCCTCGAAAATGGCGAACTCACCGAAGATCAGCTGATCAAGGGCATTCGCAAGGCCACCATCCACAACGGCATGGTGCCCATGGTGTGCGGTTCTGCCTTCAAAAACAAAGGCGTCCAGCTCGTGCTCGACGCCGTTGTCGACTACCTGCCCGCTCCCGTCGATGTGCCGCCGATCACCGGCCTGCTGCCCGATGGCACCGAGTCGAACCGCCCCTGCGACGACAGCGCTCCCTTCAGCGCCCTGGCCTTCAAGGTCATGGCCGATCCCTACGGCAAGCTCACCTTTGTGCGCATGTACTCCGGGGTGCTCAACAAGGGCAGCTACGTCCTGAACTCCACCAAGGACAAGAAGGAGCGGATCTCCCGCTTGATTCTGCTCAAGGCCGACGACCGCGAGGAAGTGGATGAGCTGCGCGCCGGCGACCTGGGCGCGGTCCTGGGCCTGAAGGACACGACGACGGGTGACACCCTCTGCGTTGACTCCGACCCGATCATTCTCGAATCGCTCTACATCCCCGAGCCCGTCATCTCGGTGGCGGTTGAACCGAAGACCAAAGGCGATATGGAGAAGCTCTCCAAAGCTCTCCAGTCCCTCTCCGAAGAGGATCCCACCTTCCGGGTCTCCACGGATCCGGAAACCAGTCAGACGGTGATCGCCGGCATGGGCGAACTCCACCTGGAAATCCTGGTGGACCGGATGCTGCGCGAATTCAAGGTGGAAGCCAACATCGGCGCCCCCCAGGTGTCGTATCGCGAAACCATTCGCACCAGCTCCAAGGGCGAAGGCAAATTTGCCCGCCAAACCGGCGGCAAAGGCCAGTACGGCCACGTGGTGATCGAGATGGAGCCCGGCGAGCCGGGTTCAGGTTTCGAGTTCGTCAACAAGATCGTTGGCGGCATCGTTCCCAAGGAGTACATCGGCCCCGCCGAAGCCGGCATGAAGGAGACCTGCCAATCCGGCGTGATTGCGGGCTTCCCCATGATCGACGTCAGGGCGACCATGATCGACGGCTCCTATCACGACGTCGACTCTTCGGAGATGGCGTTTAAGATCGCCGGATCCATGGCCTTCAAAGACGCCGTCAAGAAGTGCAATCCCGTGCTTCTTGAGCCGATGATGAAGGTGGAAGTCGAGATCCCCGAGGATTTCCTCGGATCGGTCATCGGCGACCTCTCATCACGTCGTGGCCAGGTCGAAGGACAGTCCATTGACAATGGTCAGTCCAAAGTCCAGACGAAAGTGCCCCTGGCCGAGATGTTCGGCTACGCCACCCAGCTCCGATCCATGACCCAGGGTCGGGGTATCTTCTCGATGGAGTTCAGCCATTACGAGGAAGTTCCTCGCAATGTGGCTGAGGCCATCATCTCCAAGAATCAGGGCAATTCCTGATCTTTCCTTAACCCTCCAACCCCCCGATTCTTTCTACTCATGGCACGCGAGAAGTTCGAAAGGAACAAACCCCACGTCAACATCGGCACCATTGGTCACGTTGACCACGGCAAAACAACCCTCACGGCTGCCATCACCAACGTGCTGGCGTCCCAGGGCATGGCGAAAGCCCAAGCCTACGACGAAATCGATGGTGCTCCTGAAGAGAAAGAGCGGGGCATCACCATCAACACCGCCCACGTTGAGTACGAGACCGAGAAGCGCCACTACGCCCACGTGGACTGCCCCGGTCACGCGGACTACGTCAAGAACATGATCACCGGTGCCGCCCAGATGGACGGCGCCATTCTGGTGGTGGCCGCTACCGACGGCCCCATGGCCCAAACCAAGGAGCACATCCTGCTGGCCAAGCAGGTGGGCGTTCCCGCCCTGGTGGTGTTCCTGAACAAGAAGGACATGGTCGACGACGAGGAGATCCTCGAACTGGTCGAACTGGAAATGCGCGAGCTGCTCAGCAGCTACGACTTCCCCGGCGATGACATCCCCGTGGTGGCTGGCTCCGCCCTCAAGGCCCTCGAATTCATCCAAGCTGGCAACAAGGCCGAGCGCGGCGCCAATGAGTGGGTGGACAAGATTCTCGACCTGATGGACGCCGTCGACGAGTCGATTCCCGAGCCCGAGCGCGAAGTCGACAAGCCTTTCCTGATGGCCGTGGAAGACGTGTTCTCGATCACCGGTCGTGGCACCGTGGCCACCGGTCGCATCGAGCGCGGCAAGGTGAAGGTGGGCGAAACCGTGCAGATCGTGGGCATCAAGGACACCCGCGAGACCACTGTCACCGGCGTGGAGATGTTCCGCAAGCTGCTCGAAGAGGGCCTGGCGGGCGACAACTGCGGACTACTGCTGCGCGGTATCCAGAAGGAGGACATCGAGCGCGGCATGGTGCTGGTCAAGCCCGGCTCCATCACCCCCCACACCAAGTTTGAGGGTGAGGTGTACGTGCTCAAGAAAGAAGAAGGCGGCCGCCACACCCCCTTCTTTGCTGGCTACCGCCCGCAGTTCTACATCCGTACGACCGACGTGACCGGCCAGATCACGGCCTTCACCTCCGACGACGGCGCGAACGTGGAAATGGTGATGCCCGGTGACCGCATCAAGATGACCGGCGAGCTGATCTGCCCGGTGGCCATCGAGCAGGGCATGCGCTTCGCCATCCGCGAAGGCGGTCGCACCATCGGTGCCGGCGTGGTCTCCAAGATCATCGCCTGAGCCTGAGGTAGCGTCTTGGGGTGGGTCAGATGACTCACCCCTCGGCTCCCATCGACTCGCACCTCGACAACCCAGCTCCATCAGCCACCCGGGTGTCCCGCCCTGGGGCTTCCCGACGCCCGTTCTGACATGTCCACCGCCATTGCCCAGCAGAAGATCCGCATCCGCCTGAAGGCGTTCGACCGCCGCATGCTGGATCTCTCCTGCGAAAAAATCATTGAAACCGCCGATCACACCGCCGCAACGGCAATCGGTCCGATTCCCCTGCCCACCAAACGGAAGATCTATTGCGTGCTGCGCTCGCCCCACGTGGATAAAGATTCCCGTGAGCATTTCGAAACACGCACCCATCGGCGCATCATCGACATCTACAGCCCCTCGGCCAAGACGATCGATGCCCTGATGAAACTGGATCTGCCCAGTGGTGTAGACATCGAAGTCAAGCTCTGATTTGTGCCCACAGGCGCAGAGAGCCCCGAAACCTCCGCTTTTGCCCCGGTCACGCCAGCGCGTGTCAGGGGCAATTTTTCTAGGATGTCTTTGCTTCTCTCGAACTAGCCATGGGTGAGTTGGCCGTACGGGAGCTGCCCCTTTTCCCCCTGCCGGACGTGGTGCTCTTCCCCCAGGAAGTGCTGCCGCTGCACATCTTCGAACCCCGCTACCGGATGTTGCTGCGGACGGTGATGGCCGACGACCAGCGCTTTGGGGTGGTGCGCTGGGATCCCCAAACCCAGGCGATGGCCTCAGTGGGCTGCTGCGCCGAAATCCTTCACTGCCAAACCCAGGACGACGACCGCAGCAACATCGTGACCATGGGACAACAGCGCTTTCGCGTGCTCGAGATCGTGCGCGAAGCCCCCTTCCGGGTAGGTCTGGTGAGCTGGATTGAAGATGAACCCGAGGCCAGCCATGAGGAGCTGGACGTTCTGGCCAGCGATGTCGGCCAGGCCCTGCGGGACGTGGTGGAGCTCACCGGCAAACTGATTGGCAAGCCGGCCAGCCTGCCCAGCGATCTGCCCGACCTGCCCCGCGAACTGTCGTTCTGGATCGGCGCCCACTTGGGCGGCCCCGTGGCTGACCACCAGCAAGCCCTGCTTGAGATCACCGACACGAGCGAGCGCCTGCGCCAGGAATATGAGCTGCTGGATCAGACCCGCCGGCAGCTGGCCGCCCGCACCGTGCTCAAAGACACCTTCCAACCCCAGTAACGCTTTCCCGTCAACGGCCCATGACGCTCATCAGCTGGCCCCTGGCCGCCACCCTCGGGGCCGGGGCCCTGGCCTGTGCCGCGATCGGTCTCGGCACTGCGTTGTGGTTGCGGCGGCGGCGGCGCTACCAATCAACCGACAGCGTCGCCCAGGCCTACGACCGCTGGACCAACGACCAGCTGCTCGAACGCCTCTGGGGCGACCACATCCATCTGGGCTACTACCGCGATAGCGGGTTGGGACGGCCCCGCCACCAGGATTTCCGCGCGGCCAAGGAAACGTTCGTGCATGAGCTAGTGCGCTGGAGCGGCCTCGATCAGCTCCCCCCCGGCTCCACCGTGCTCGATGTGGGCTGCGGCATCGGCGGCAGCGCCCGGATCCTGGCCCGCGACTACGGCTTCCAGGTGCTGGGGATCAGCATTAGTCCCGCCCAGATCGCCCGGGCGACAGCCCTCACCCCAGCCGGCCTGCGCTGCCGCTTCGCCGTGATGGACGCCCTTGCCCTGGAGGTGGCCGACGCCAGCATCGACGCCGTCTGGAGCGTGGAGGCCTGCCCCCACATGCCCGACAAACAGCGCTATGCCGATGAGCTGCTGCGAGTGCTCAAGCCCGGCGGGCGACTGGCCGTGGCCGACTGGAACCGTCGCGATCCCGCCGATGGAGCCATGGGCCGGCGGGAACGTTGGGTCATGCGCCAACTGCTGGAACAGTGGGCCCATCCGGAATTT
>Ga0078894_10002155_pt1 | contig 14846 bp, 6 predicted proteins | sample LauGreSu1BDMLBSD_2_FD_67506 | JGI IMG/M metagenome (GOLD analysis project Ga0078894, IMG submission 67506) | Freshwater lake microbial communities from Lake Michigan, USA - Su13.BD.MLB.SD (version 4) (version 4) | ecosystem: Environmental > Aquatic > Freshwater > Lake | place: Lake Michigan, USA... | reverse complement strand
CCTATATATAAATTACTATTACTACTATCAAATGCTAGTGCATTACATGGACCACTTAATGCATCACTGGTTAATGATGATGGTATTATTTTGGACCACGTTTTTGTATTTAAATTCCATGCTGCCAAGTAATTTGCACTTTGGTCTGATATTGCATCTCTTACTCTTGTAAAATTACCTCCAACATATACTACCTGATTGGAAACATCCATTGCAAGTGCATTACAGAAATTGTTCAAGCCGTTCGCTGAATCTATTCCAAAATCAGACCAAGTATTTGTAGTATTATTCCAAATGGCTACATAATTTGCATTTTGGTCTTTAAATCCACTATCACTGACCTTTTTGAATGCTCCTCCAACATAAACACTATTATTACTTGAATCATATAATAAAACATTACAACTAGCGTCTAATCCATTTTGAACATTTACTCCTGCTACTGCAACTGAATTCGCAATAGTATCATAGATTGCTATTTTGTTTGCAGAAATATCTTGGGTTGTGTTTATTAATATATTTTTGTTTGTATAGATATTTAGTCCACCGTTTCCTACCAATGTTTGATATTGCCCGTCAGATGACATTGCGACCGCAGCCCATGGCTTTTGCAGTAAATATGAAGATTTAATAATCCATGTATTTCCATTATTAGTTGCATATCGGAGTGTTGAATCATTATATGATATTGCTGTTTGAAATGCTCCATTTGCTGATAGTGCTAATGCATATATTCCAGCTGAAATATTTGCAAGACCCTTTGCTCCAAAACTCGCTCCCGTATCATTAGAAACAAGTACATCAGTAAGAGTTCCTGCGGTTTGAGATTGTCCGGTGGATGACATAGCAATAGCAGTCCAATATTTTGTTCCTGTGCTTGTTACTGCGGTCCATGTTACACCCGAATTAGTTGATCTATAAATATAATTATTTGGAACTATTGCACTTTGATATTGTCCAGTGGATGACATTGCTACTCTTAACCAATCTCTATTTCCCGCACTCGTTACCTGACTCCATGTTACACCAGAATCAGATGACCTGTAAATATAACCAGTTGGATATGATACTGCGGTTTGATAATCGCCACTTGCTGACATAGCAACTGACTGCCAAGTTGTAGATACTGACCCGGTCAATGCGCTCCATGAATTTCCATAATCATTTGAAGAATAAATATTTGTATTATATCCAGCAGCTATTTGATATTGTCCAGTAGATGATATTGCCACAGATGCCCAATTACGACTTACATCAAATGTTTTTTGACTCCAATTCCTACCATAATCACTTGAACCATAAATATAATCATTCGCGGCAACCGCGGTTTGATATTGTCCACTTGATGACATTGCTACCCAATTCCAATTTCTGCTCATATCTCGCTGAATCCAATTACTTGCAAATAAAGTTGTATTTACTGCGGTAGTAACACCCGTGCTAATAGTCGTTTTTGAAAAAACACCACCTATATATAATTTATTATCATTTGATGCGACTATTGCATTTACCGTGTTATCTGCCCCGATTGTATATTCCCATTGTCGTGTAGGTATATCAATTCTTGCTATATTATTACTTGTTGATGTTGTAAATGTTCCACCTACATATAATTTATTATTAGAGGTATCTAAATAGGTTGAATAAATTATGACACCGCCTGGAATAGGTGCGGGTCCTAATGATGAGAAATTACCAGTTCTAATATTCCAAATTGCTACATCATATATAGGTATACCTGATTGAGGTGGATACGTTGGATATCCAGGAGTAATTGCATAATTTACACCAGAACCGCCTATATATAATAATTGATTGGATATATCAATTGAAAAAGTATACACTGTTGCCACAAACGAATTATTCAACCATAATCCGTTTTGTTGATAACCACCATAAAAATAATTATATCTTTGTGTATTTATATTCCAATATGTTATTGAATATGGATAAATTACACCTGCTGAATCATATACTGTATCGAACTTACCTCCGATATATAAAAAATTATTACTTGGTTCTAATGCCAATGCATAACATGCTCCTACAATTCCAGTTACAGTTCCCTCAACCGGTCCATCGTTACCGATTCTAACCCATCTTTTTGTGGGAATATTCCATGAAACTAATGAATTGGCAGTGCGAAATTTATAATTAATAAAGGAACCGCCATTCTGTGGAATAACCCATGATGAATCTGATAGATAAGGAAAATTACCACCTACATACAATATTTGATTGCTTGTATCTAATAATGTAGCTCTAACAAATTGATTTGCATCACTTGTATTTATTGTAAATGTTGAACCCGCACCAGATGTCCATCTATACACTCCATTGCTCTGGTTAATTCCAAGAGGGTTCCATGTTTGTGTATTTATATTCCAAGCAACTATACAGTTTGCACTTATTGTTGTATTAGATGCGTCTGATGCGGTATAAAATTGACCACCAATATATACCATTTGATTACTCACATCCATTGACATAGTATAACATGTTCCGTTAATACCATTATATGTAGATGACCCTAACCTTAACCAATATTTATTTGTAATATCCCATGCTGCTATATTATTTACGGTTTGACTAATATACACTGAATCATATACAGTTGTAAATAAACCGGCGGCATAAATCACCTGATTACTACTATCATATGCATATGCATTAATAGTTCCATTGGTTCCACTTCCACCGCCTAAACTAGCATATGAACCAAATGCATTACTCCATACATTGGTTTGCGCATTCCAAATTGCAACATAATTCATTTGATATTGCCCACGAGTATCCGTTACTAATGTAAAATCTCCGCCAACATATACATATTTATTATTACTATCATATACCATGGTTCTACATAATGCATTTAATCCATTTGATGAATCAATTATAGTTGTTACTCCCATTTTTCTCCATCTTTGTGTATTTACATTCCATATTGCAACATAATTCGCACTTTGATCCGCGGCACTCAAATCCGTGATTCTTCTAAAATTACCCCCTACATATAATAATTGATTACTGACATCCATTGCAAGAGCATTACAATTAGAATCTAATCCATTTCTTAAAACCGCGGTGGATGAAACAGTTGAACCAACTGTTGTCCATACTCTATTTATCACATTCCAAGCTGCTATATTATTTGCAAATAATACTATATTACTTGTATCATATACTTGCGTAAAATTTCCTCCGCAATAAACTACATTGTTGCTAATATCATATGCATATGCATTTATTTGCCCATTGGTTCCATTATTAATATATTCTCCAAATGCTCCCCATAAATTGGTGGATGGGTCCCATGACGCTATATAATTCATACTTAAATCAACTTGTCTCTTATCACGAACCGATGTAAAATCACCACCTACATATACCTTATTGTTACTATTATCATATACCACTGTTCTGCATGTTGCAGTTGTCCCATTATTTAATAGTGAAATTCCACCAAGTGGTGACCACTTTCTTGTAGTAATATCAAAAATACCAACATAATTCATCAATAAAGAATTTGGTGAAATGGTTTGCGTATATAACGCTGTTACTTCATTTGCATTCAATATTCTTGGGAAAACATAGAACTCATCAATACCGCCTCTAAAATTATTATACCCAGCTTGTCCAGCAATATGCCATGCGGATGTTCCCAAATAACATGCGGTTCTTACTGATACGGGTGGGAAATTTACTACATTTTGAGTAACAGTCAAAGCACCATCTATGTATATATTCCACGTAGTAACCGATGCACTTACATAGGTAAATGTCCATGCAATATGATGCCAGGTATTATCGTTGAAATTTTGTGCAGCATAATTATAGGTATCCGATGTTGTTGCATTTGTCCATGTTTTAAATGTCAATATACCATTACTAGTATCGGTTGCGTACAAAACAATATTATTGTTTGTCGCAGTTCCTACACCTAAATCAAAAATAAATGTTCTATTATTGGGAGGATTTGTATTCATTTTAAACCATACAGATATAGATAAACCAGTGGTTGATGTAAAAGTAGAAGCAGGTATTTGTGGTAATTGTAAATATTGTAAGTTAGACGAGTCTATTAATAAAGAACCTGTTGGTTCTGCATAATCAGCGGATGTTACTGTTGCACCACCTACTAATGTTGCCACTCCATTTATTGTGGAGTTATTAAAAGAAGTAATTGTGCTTTCTACCAAATTACCATATACATTACTGACATCAAATGAATATCCTATATATGCACTATTGTTAACATTGGAACTTGCATCATTGTAATATATAAATTTTCGGAAATTTCCACCAACATATAATTTGTTATTAAAGTATTGCAATGCGTCACAATAATCATTTAATCCTACACCAGCAACGGATGGTTGTACATTTTGTATATTGGACCATCTATTTGTAACAGCATTCCAGGTTGCTAAATAATTTGCACTCATATCCAAATTATTGTCATCACTCACTGTTTTAAATATGCCTCCAACATATAATATTTGATTACTACTATCCAGTGCTAATGCAATACAACTGGCATCCACACCATTATAGGTAGAAGAACCTAACCTACTCCAATATTTGTTCGCTATATTCCAAATTGCTATATTTTTAACATTTAATGTTCCATTGCTTGCATCATATACTTGTGTGAACGTTCCGCCTGTATATAATACATTATTGGAACTATCATATGCATATGCATTTACTCGTCCGTTAGTTCCAGCGATTGCAGTTTTTGTTACGGAACCAGTTGCATCCCATAATTGTTTTGATATATCCCAAATCGCGATATAATTTAAACTCAAATCCAAACCTCTTGAATCTCGTGCTGTTACAAAATCACCTCCCACATATAATATATTTTTACAACTATCATATGCCAATGTTCTACAAATGGTATTAGTTCCATTATTGGCACCAATTCCTAATGGTTTCCAACATTTTCTTATTACATCCCATGATGCTATATTTCTCACATTGGTTGCAATATTACTTGTATCAAACACTTGCGTAAAATTACCTGCACAATATATTTGTTTATTTACATTATCATATTCATATGCAAATATTACGCCATTAGTACCATTGCTTACATATGGTCCGAATCCTTCCCATTTTTGGGTTGATATATTCCAGGTTGCAATATAATTCAAACTGAAATCTATTCCTCTGTTATCCTTCACTGATGTAAAATCTCCACCTACATATACAACGTTTAAACATGAATCGTATGCTATATCTCTACATGTGTTTGTCAATCCATTTGTAGCAAATGTTGAGCCACCGAACTGCGACCATTTACTTGTTTTTATATCCCATATTGCAACATTGTTTGCACTTTGGTCTGCAAATGAAGAATCGCTTACTTTATTGAACCTACCGCCTACATACATTTTATTATTTACATTATCATATTCAATAATATTACAACTGCCATCAAGTCCATTTTGCATCAAACTTCCAAGTTGGACCCATGATTTATTTGGTATGTTCCATTTTATTATATAATTTGCCGGTATATTTATATCTGGTATTGCTGATAAATTATACATATATTTTACTTCTGCATCACTTAATACAATTCCATAAAAATATAATTCATCTACTCCACCATTAAAATATGGATATGTAGTTGTGTTTGATTTACCTATGAAATTACTTCCACGATTGAAATTTATTCCTGGTGGATATGCACCTGAATTACGAGTTGTATATAATGAACCATTTATATAAATTTTCCATAATGATGTAGAACCTCCGTTTATACCTAACGATTGTGCTGGATTCAAATTTGTTACTGTCCATACACAATGATACCATACATTATTATTCACATTTGGAACTAATGTATTTGATAAATCCGACCAATTACCATATATTGAACAACCTAATGCATTATCATAAATATAAGAACTTATCACTGCATTTGCTGGCCCATTTCCAAGTTCATAAATCGGTGCATTATTCCGTGAATTATTAGACCTAAACCAAAATGCTATTGAAAATCCATATGCATCCGGCCATGCAGATACGCCAGTTGCTCCTCCTGTTATAAATGGAATACTCGTAAATTGACTTGCCGATGCATCCAATACTAATTCCGAATCTCCTACTCGTTTTTGTGTATTTCTTACTATTTTTGCCCCATTACTTAATGTAATATTTCCATAATTTGTATATACTGTTGTACTGTTTATTATATTCATAATATCAAAATTTATGAAAAATAATAATTTTGGAAATGTATACACTGTAAAATCTATAAATGTATTTTTAATAAAATTTATATTGGTAAATAAACCTCCCATGTACACTTCTTGGTTACTTTGATCAATGGTAATTGTATTACATGCAGCATTAAATCCATTCGTATTTAAACCAGATAAATTACCAGCGTTACCAAATATTAACCATCGTTGCTTTTTAATATCCCATGCTGCAATATTATTTGCATTTGTAGTTATTCCCAAATTATCAGTTACTTTTGTAAAATTACCACCAACATACAATACATTATTAGAAGTATCTAATGCATATGCATTTATAGTTCCATTCGTTCCATAATTTTTACTATAAATTTTGAAGGTGGATGAACTTATATCATATATAGAATGATATTTTGCATTATTTTGAAAAATCTTACTAAATGTTCCACCAATATACAATCTATTTCGTTCAACGTCCATTTCAGTCGTATTTATTTGACTCGTATTCGATGGATACAATGCCATGGATGAAAACTGGTCAGGCGACCCCCAATAATTACTTGTTGACGCGGTGTTACTGCCATTTCGTCCTACCGTGTTAATCACCGATTGTGACGAAAACATTGTATATATTCTATATACACACAATACTATTCATGTTTTTCCTAATATATTTTTTTTATAAAAAAACATGTAAATATATGGTTTTATTTTTTATGTAATTAACTTATTTATGCTATCAAATTATTTATTTTTATGAAAACGACAAAATACACCACAATTTGTTTTATTCATACACTTTTTTCCTGTTTTACTTTTTATATATCCACATACGTAAATGTAACATGCGTTTTCTATTTTTTTTTTATTTGCATTCCAATGTTTACTTGAATCGTCAAAATCGAATTCAAAATCTCCATAATAAACAGGAGTGCATTGTTTATTTGAATTGTTTTTTTCGAAATTATCTACAATTTCACTATCCTCAATAAATTTTGTTTGACTACGTGTTCTCATTTTTGGTATTTTGTATTGATATATTTTGAAAAAAGTATATCAATTTTCTATTTATTTACACACTTTTTAGAGTTTTTGTTTTGAATTTATTTTTTCATAAATATACTCATATAAAATACTATAAAATACGCCATATGATAAATTTGGTAGTATTTTCTTGTTCTCTATTGTAATTGAACATCCACCAGTATCTAATGTTGATATATCGAATTTATTAATTTCATTTTCAAAACAATACTTTATTATTTTTTTAATATTCTCCATATTTTCATTGGAAATATGTAAATGCAATGACAATTTATTCACAGGAATTCCTAAATATGTTGCATTTTCTATTATGTAAAAAAAGTTCTCAAATGAAAGATTTCCACATGTATCGGATAAACATATTTCATCAAAATTATAATTTGTATTATAATATAACAATTCTTTTACAATATCACCTTTATCAATTTTTCCTGTTATGGGACAATTATCAACACATGATATATACAATTTTTTATTACATTTCATATCACCCAACCTTTCCATTATTTCAGTTAGTTCTTTCTTTGTTCTATCTAATGTTCTACATGTATTTCTTAATTGAAATGCATTCGATGTTGAAGTTATAAATGAATAATTTTTTATTTTATTTCTTATTGCTAAATTTAATTTACTAAGAGATGGAACCAATACGTAAATATCAGTGTTTAAATTATTTTGATTTACATGGTCTAATGCGTAATTATACATTTCTATTGAATCTTTCATAATTGGTAAAATACGATACGATGTTAGAGAACCTACTTCTATTTTTACCGGATTTTCCATTTTCATTATATTTTGAAATACCTTTTTCTTATGTTCTGTTGGATAATTCTCTATTTTCGCATTTTGTAATCCATCGCGTAAACTTACATCACATAATACAGGGTTTATTTTATTATAAAGTTCTCTAAACGTTGGTAAAGATTTTATGTTACTTAACGTTTGTTGAGAACAATGTTTCATTTTTCTATATTATGTGATATTTTCTAAGTACATTTTATTCATTCATTTTCAATGTTAATACATCTCTATATTTATCATTTAACAAACTTAATAACGTGTCTGCTTTTAACAATTTATCGCGTTTTAATATTTCAGCGCCTTCTTCTATTAAGTCCTTCGAATTTCTTATTATGAATTCTGCATATTCATATGCACTATGCAATAAATTTGCAACTTCACTATCTATCATTTCTTTGTATTTATCACTCATACTAGGATATATAATTTGTTTACCCATTCCATAATATACTATCATCTGTTGGGCTAATTTCAATGCTTCTTCAAAATCATTTATTGCGCCCGTTGTTACAGATACATCAAAAAATACTTCTTCTGCGATTCTACCTGCCAATAATATCATCAAATGTTCAAACAATGCTTCGCGCGTGAATATAGATGATGTGGCTGCTTCAAATACAGTATAAGCTGGTGTTTTTGGTGATGATAAATTAATGATTACTTTTGACATTTTAGAATGATGTTTGGATAGCATACCTACAATTGCATGTCCCATTTCATGAATTGCTATACTATGTATCATATTTGGTGTAAATTCATGCTCATTGGGTTGCCATCCGACCATCATTTTATTCATAACTACATCTAAATCTTCACTTGTAAACACATTTTTTTCATTCAGCAGTGCATTTAACATTGCTTCGTTAACTAAATTTTCAATTTGAGCACCAGATAATCCTTTGGTTAATTCTACCAAATCTTGGATTATTATTTTAGTACTATCATACGATTTTCCTTTTAAATGAATGTTTAAAATAGCTTCGCGAGTTTTACTGTCTGGTAATCCAATATACATTCTTTTGTCTATACGTCCAGGGCGAATTAAAGCAGGGTCTAATAAATCAACACGATTGGTTGCACCAATTATGAATATACCTGTATTATTTTTGAAACCATCTAGTGCTACTAGTAACTCATTTAATGTACTATCCCTTTCACTGGATGCACTTTCACCATCACTGGACCTTTTGCGGCCAATTGCATCAATTTCATCCATAAATATAACACATGGAACATTTTTCTTTGCTAATTTAAATAATTCGCGAATTCGCGATGACCCGACACCTACATATTTTTCTTGAAATTCAGAACCGGATACAGATATAAAGGATGTTTTAGATTCTCCTGCAAATGCTTTTGCTAACATCGTTTTACCATTACCAGGTGGACCTTCAAAAATAATTCCACGGGGTGTACGTACATTGTATTTTGCGTATTTTTCGTAATTCTTAATAATATCTATACATTGATGTAGTTCTTTTTTAATACTATCATACCCGCCAATATTTGTAAAATTTAATGGTGATTTTTTAATTACTTCAAAGTTCTCGGATTTTGTATCTTTTGATTGTGCATTATCTCGTCTTCGTTCAAACAAATCATCGTCATCTAATGGGTCAGCATTTGCAAACGGATTTAGTCCTTCATTCGTATTAATAATAATACGAATACCTCCAACTGCTGGAAAAGGAATCGATTCGTTAGTATGCATTTCTTGATATCCATTGTTGTTACCCAGCATTTCTTCATCACGAATTGTAACATTATGAGAATTCAAACGTTTCAATAAATGTTCTCGTTCATATCTTGAAATTGGATATTTTCTGAAATTATTTTCGATAATGTTTGTCATACTGTTTCTTTCATCATCACTAATATTTGTGTTATTTAATTGTTTTATTAAGTATTGACGTTGGTATCTTGATATTGGGTATTTGCGAAATATATTGGATTTTAAAATATTAATATTTTGTTTATTTTCAAAAAAACTACTTACCAATCGTATTATACATAATACAATGAATATTGTTTTCATTATATTATATTACGAACTAATTTTTTATATTTATTTATTTATTACATTTGTCCGATGGACCTTCATATGAATCCAATACAAAATCACCAGTTTAATTGAGAAAAGGTGTAATTTCTATTATATATTCTCTAAAAAAATCAGTGGGTGTAAATATATTTTTTATAAATTCTTTGCAATCATCGTCTATTGCAGTTACATCGCATAAACCGTTTGTTGAAAGCATTATGATATCATTTTCATTTGATTCTATATATTTTTCAACATCATCTGTCAGTATAAATTCTATATTATTACCCTTAACTAAATTTTTGTATTTATCATTTGTGCATTTCATAAATTTTGATATAGGATGATGTTGTATATCAACAATTAATTCGAAATTCATCTTTTTTGATAGTTGATATAATTTTACTGTTCCATGTATTAAATCACTCAAACCCCAAAAGTCTTCTACTTCTGTTTGTTGTACGTTATCTCTCCATGTATGAATTACTATTTTTTTTTTATATATTACACTTTCATATCTTGGATTACGCTTATCTATAAACGGATATTTTGCTTCAAATAAATCACGAGGTGTAAATATATAATGACTTTCATGCATCTTTCTTATTAATGAGAAAACACTTTGGTCATGTCTATGTTCATAAAAATACATATCATTTTGTGCTATACTTGGACTATCATCTATTAAATGATAATTAGATACTGTATCATACCACATATTTACTATTTTCATAGTAGTTGGACATTTTTCTAATACAAAATATGTAGAATGTAACTGTAAAGAACGTCTAAAACGTTCTACATCGAAATGATGAAATAAATCCATTTTGGTCCATCGCTCTTCATGATGATACATCAAGTCGTTTAATTGAAATGATAAAAATCCTTTACCATTTGTTTTAACGGTATTAGCAAATTTTTCTAGTGTTTCTATTCCTTCATAATTTATTTCACAACCAGCATCCGCATATACTAGTACATCTCCATCATTCATTTCATGTAAAGTTTTCAACGTTAAATATGATTTCCATATCCAGTATCCATGTCCTTTTGGATTATTTTTAACAAATTCACAGTGCCTATCCCAAAATTCTGTACATGATTCCAAATCTTTATCTGTATACGGTTTTATTACATCAAAATAATTTAATAATGAAACCTGACGTGTAATACGTTTACGTGCTCCTTCAAATTTTTCATTTGCGAATGTAATAAAATATTTTTTATAACTCATATATTATAAATATAATATAACAGCTGCTTTAATTTATTTTTATTCATATTAAATATTTACATTGCCGGAATACGCGTAATGTTTTGTATTTTGTAAATTAATTCCTATTACATTCAAGTTAATATTACGACATTTCCATAGATTTGTATGAACCCATTCATTCTCTGGCTCATTGGAATCAAATTTTTCAAATGCATTCATTAATATAACATTATGATGAAAAATATAAATCATATCATCCAATATTATTTCTTTTTCGGAATCATCATAATAACAATCTCCGGTATTTTTCCAAATTCCATCACCATTTATAGACATACCGTACAATATTTTTTGCGGACCAGTATACACTCTTGCTCTTCCATTTATTTTTGTATCTGATAATATTTCAAAATTGATGTTTTCGAATAATCTTAAATCTGGTCTGATTTTAATATACCAATCATAATTTAAAGTATTTTTGTATTCTGTAATAAAATCACATATTTTACTTAATTGAAATTTACTATTTATAATTTTATATTTGAATGAAATAATACTTTCATAATTTGCAAAGTCATCACTATTTGATATTCCACAATATTCTACTATATTAGCATGATCATTTTTAAAATAATCATTCATAATTTTGATGTTATCTATGTTATGACCACTCATTTCATTAGAACATATTATTACTAAAATTTTCATTATAATAATATATTATTATATATTTTCATACTTAATAAATATTGAACGCTGCTAATTTGGCTTTAAGAGAATTTGTTGCGCTTTTAAGATTCAATGTTGTTTGCTTTAATTCGTTACTTGCTTGTGTAATAAATTCTACATCTGGATTGTTTTCCATTGCAATACTTACCCCATGTTCACATATTACATTCCAGTTTTCAATGGTTGCAACAGCTTTATCTATTATATTTTTCTCTTCTAATGATAAGTCTGCATCATAGGGTACATTTGATGTAGGTGTTACAAAATGGGTTATGTATTGCATTGCACAATTTACTTCGTCCATAACACCTTCTAATACTACCTTGGTTTCGTGGGCTGATTTTGGAAATTGGATGGTTGTGGTGGTTAATATGGTTTGTTTGAATTTACCAAATACTTCGGATAAATTCCATATTTTATGTAGCGCAATTTTGATTGACCTTAAAAATTCAATATCATTAATTATATTAACATTTTGGAGCTTTATAATAAATCCGTTGAATAATTCACTCAAATCATCCGCGGCTTTACTGAATTCATCAAACCCTTCCACATCGATATTTAAACTCATCGATTTCGATTCGTTTGCTATTTTGGATGCAGCTTTGAATAATTCAGTATAATCATCGATTGTTCCTTTTCCATGGAAATCAGAACATTGAATTTTACTTGCATAATCTTTTATTTGACTTACCAAAATAGCATTTTCACTAGTTGGGTCAACTTCATATGTTTCCACTTTCTCTAATAATTTTTCTTCAATTTGTGGGTCATATAATTCTGGATTTGTTGTATCAAATTGGGTATATGCAACGTAATCACCGCTTGCAGTAAGTCCCTCTTTGTTTTGAATTTCTAATCCAGGTTCTACAATAGTTTCATCTTTTATATAAGTTATGATTGTGGGTATGTTAAATGACATATCGGAAACGACACTATTATATGAAATATCTACAATGTTGGTTACATAATTACGGGATGAATCTATAATATTCATAGATGGGTCGTAATGTTGGGAATTATTGGAATTATTGGAATTATTGGAATTATTGGAATTGGTGGAGGTAGGTGAAGGTGGCAATGAAGACATCTTATATTATCATCTTATATTATTTTATTTACAAAAAAAATGTTTCCTAAACATACCATATATGCAGTCTAAAATGCAATTGTGATTTATATTTTACACTTGTATTTTATAAAAATTTTGTGCATATTTTAGACATATTATATTTGTATAATATATAATATGCCAAGTTCAAAGTTCGCTCAAATCATGCTTTTTTATATTCTGTTGACATTCTTCATTATGCCTCTTTTATTTTATTTCCTTATCAAAAAATCTGACCAATCTGCTGGTAATGGATTTGTTGTAGGAAGTATTATATCATTAATGCTTTGGTTCTTTTATGGGTCAAAAATGGTATAATTATTTTGTATTGAAAAATATTATTTTTGAGATAATATTTTTGATTTAGTTATAGATTATATGTAAATATAAAAATTATATGAATAAAAAATTAATTTATGGAGTAATAATGACATTTTCAATGTTCATTGTGTTTTTACGAATACAACCGCGTTTATGTGCAGCAAGGGCTTTCAAATTATTAGCTGTAAAATGTTTACATAAGTCACATTTGAATCCTTGTTTCGTCGTTGTTGGTGCGAATTTCGTCGACAGATATTTTTCCAATGAAGCAAACTTCATTTCATCTAATTGTGCCAATATTTTTTTGTGACTTTCTTTCAACACATTAATAATACTTTCCTTTTGTGATAAAAATAACTGAAAGTCCTTGTTTATTTCATCTAACACATCTTTTGGTATGGTTATATCATGTTCTGATTTATTTAATTGCTTCAATTTTATCGATAAATTATCGATAATGTCTACCGCTATTTTGATTTTATCAATGGAAAAATTGACATTATGAACAAAAACATGTATCATACCATTATTTATATCGATATTGTAATTATCTTTGGATGAAATTCCTGAATTTTGAGAAAGAAAAATACCATGGCACATACTCTCTTCTACACAGTGCATATATGGTTTTAATTCATCTTGATTTACATTTCTTTCTATATTCATACTATAAATCAGTATTGTTGGTTTCATGGAACGTTTCATCGTTATGGACGCAGAATTATTTGATAATTTTTTTAAATTTAAATCCGCGGTACAATATTGTTGACTTAATGAAACGACTAATTGGTCGTCGGCGTTTTCATAATTATTCATCGGAGATGAAGGACGACTTTTCTTTGTTATACATTCATACATTTCATTCAATATTTGAGATTGCTTATTTTGAGCAATATTTGTCAAATCTTTCAATACCGAAATGTTGTTATTAATTCTTTCTTCTGACGAGTTTATATAACTATATAATGGTTGTTGCGCATTTTGCAGCATATGCGAATTTTTAATAGTTGAAATGTTTTCAATATTATCTTTTAAAGACGAAACTGTTGTTTCTAATTTCGTCATACCATGTATGCTGTCATTCAATGATAATAGGATATGCGAATTTATACTGGAAATACTGGTATTTGTATTTGACTGCAAGTTGTCAATAAAATCAATTAACATTAAATTTAGCGCTTCAAAATCGAGTTGAGGATTTTTTTCATAGAATTCTACTATTTTCTTGTTCGTCAGTTCTAGCCGTTTCATTACCGTAGTATATATTATATATATACTATATTTATATATTTTGAACGTATTTTTTATATTAGTTGAAAATATATTTAAAGAAAAAAATGTATAATATATTTTGTATCGGAGGGTAAAATA
>Ga0078894_10002153_pt1 | contig 14853 bp, 13 predicted proteins | sample LauGreSu1BDMLBSD_2_FD_67506 | JGI IMG/M metagenome (GOLD analysis project Ga0078894, IMG submission 67506) | Freshwater lake microbial communities from Lake Michigan, USA - Su13.BD.MLB.SD (version 4) (version 4) | ecosystem: Environmental > Aquatic > Freshwater > Lake | place: Lake Michigan... | reverse complement strand
GTCGGATGGTCTGAGCTGAGTCCTGTGCTTCAAATTATTGCTGGCAAACTTCCTGCTCCTCCCGCACAGCCCCCACGACAGATCGCAGTCTCCAGTACTTCGGTGACTTTTGGATGGGAGCCAACTTTGGACGTTGGTGGTGCAGAAATACTAAAAAACTACAATATTTATATCGATGGAGTGAAGGAAGATTCAGTTTCCTCAACGACACTTGAGTACACTTTTAGTCAAGTTACGGCTGGTCAAAGGTACCACGTAAGTGTGTCTGCCGAAAGTTTGATCGGGGAAGGAGCTCTGTCTAACCCTCTCATCATTTGGGCCGTCAACTTACCTGACGCAACCACTCTCACCCTGACCGACACTTCAAGAAGTTCTTGCTCAGTTCAGTGGAATCCGGTCACGCCTCCAGCTAACACCCTCATAACTGGCTATCAAGTGCTTATTGATGATGGATTGGGTGGTGAATTTTCAGTTGCCTACAACGGCAGAACTAATCCTAGTTTGCTTTAAGCAGTGATCGATGGACTAAACTCCCGCACAACATATCGCATGATAGTAAGGGCATTCAACAAAGCCGGCAGTGGCGCTAACTCAACTATACTCACGTGCTACACTGTAACAGTTCCAGGCCAGCCCGGAAAACCTCAGCTGGTTTCGTCTTCAAGCAGTCAGATCACAGTATAATGGCAACCTGCATACGATGATGGTGGTTCGCCAATTAAGTTCTACCAGCTCGAGATGGATTTGGTAGAAGGTTTGGGACTCGCGAATGTTAGGAATTGGGTTGTTAAGTTCACTGGCCCAGCGCTCACCTATAGTGTTACGACAGGTCTGATAGCCAAATCGTAGTATCGCTTCCGTGTTCGTGCCGTCAGTGAGTACGCCAAGCTCTCTCTCTATTCAGAAGTTTCAACTTTCTACGCCGCAGCTCTGCCTGAGCAAATTGCTTTCCCGACGACTGTTTTCACAGAGATAAAGACAACATCTCTCACTTTCACTTGGGTTTAACCAACCCTCACGAGTGATATGCTTCCAATAATATCTTACAAAGTTTATTGGGATGCGGCTTACCTCATCACTGGTAACTTCGCGCTTCTTAGTGAAATTGAGTCTTATGACTAATACTTTTATACAGCAGAATCGCTCCAGCCTGGTTTCTTGTACACTTTCCAAATAACAGCTGTCAACGCAATCGGCGAATCCGTATTGAGTGCACCGATCAGTCACATCGCACAGTCTGCTCCAGGAAAACCAGACGCTCCTTTCAGGACTTCCTCATAGAAGACAAGTTCAACTGAAGCATCAATTTCTCTTTAGTGGACTTCCCCTATTAATACCGGTGGAGTTTCCCTAACTGGATTCAAACTTTATTCAGTTGACTCACTGAACAATGTTGTCCTGTAGTACAATGGCCAAGATTAACCAGCTACTCTCCAGTACACAGTGACAGGTTTAAATCTTGATGAAGACTATGAATTTTACGTTACCGCACTTAACCCCTTAGAGAGTGTAGCCAGTCAAAAGTCTACGTTTAGAGCAGCTGGATTACCGACTGCGCCCGGTGTTATCTCTGAGATTCCTCAAACCCGTACTGGTCAAAGAATCGGCCTTTAATGGTAAGATTCCTCATCTGATGGCGGTTCCGTTATAACAGTCTATACTCTTGTTCTTGTTCAGGAAAACCAACCAGACCAAGTTGTGTATTATGGATCTTCATTAAGTACAACTTTGGAAGAGCTCATACCTGGCTCGTTGTACACCTATAAAGTTATGGCGACGAACAGAGTTGGAGACGGACCTTGGTCGGCCGAGTACTCGTTCTTGACTGTCAATGAACCTTCGCAACCATTGAATCCAAGAGTTGTACAATTCTCAAGTACTTTCGTTCAACTTAGTTGGGAGCAACCATTGAGAAACGGAGGTTAGCCATTGTCTGGTTTCAGAATTTATCGTCAAGATACTACATTAGGATCTGGTGTTTTCACTCTATTGATCGGATTGAATGCCAATGACTTTTAATATACCGACTCAACTGTTGATGGCGGACATGAGTATCAATACTACATCACAGCTTTCAACGTTTTGGGTGGAGAGTCTGATAAAAGCTTAAAACTTGAAGTGACGCCAAGTCAAGCCCCATCAGGAATGACCGCCCCAATTGAAGTAACTCACTCAAAAACTTCAATCACACTCTCTTGGAATGCACCTTCAAATGATGGAAGTTCACCAATACTTCGTTATGTCTTATACGCAAAAGCTGACTTTTAGTCAAGCTTTACATAGGTATACACCGGAATGACTTTATCTTACCAAGTTCTTGGTCTCAAGACTGGATTTTACTATCAGTTTAAAGTTCAAAGTGTCAACACGATGGGACCCAGTGAAATGAGTCCTGCTAGCTTAAGAGTGATAACTGCTCTCGTTCCTGGTGTACCAACAGGACTAACTCTTAAAGCACGTTCCTCACAGAGTTTGACTTTCGAATGGTAACCTCCTGTAGACAACGGTGGAGCACCGCTTATTTCTTACTACGTCTATCAAGCTATCGGTAATGAAGCTTTCGAAAAAATAACAAACGCTCCAGCAGAATTAAACCCCAGCATAACTGTCAACACGGAGGACAATCTTTCCTCTTCGCAGAACTACCGCTTCAAAATCTCTGCTGTGAATGTGATTGGAGAAAGTATCATCTCACCTGAAATATTTGTGATAGCTGCAAATCTACCCCAAAAACCATAGAATCCTCCAACAATTACTTTGGTGACACCAAATTCAATTAGCCTTACTCTTGCTCCGATTCCAGTGTAAAATAACGGTGGAAGTCCCGTAACGAGCTACATAGTACAAATGGACGATGGCTTGGGTGGATAGTTTGAAACTATGTCAGACGCATTGACTCTTAACTTGATATTCAGTGGACTTTAACAATCAAGATTTTACAGGATCAGATACGCAGCTCGCAATATTATTTACGATTCCGGCAACATGTTCCAAATCGATGAGCTGCAGTTTAGTGACTTAGTTACAGTGCTTACTGCAGTTGGTCCAAGTGCGCCAAGCGGACTTCGACAGGAAACTTCTTTGCGTTATCGAGATGCACTTGTTTATAGGTGGAATGCACCTTCAAACAATGGAGGCTCGCCACTTTAGATGTACACTTTAGAGTTAAGTATCCCGAACACCATACAAATCACTTTGTACCAAGTCAGTGTCTAAGCAACTTCTTATACATTCAGTGGTCTCGACTCAGCGACAACATATGCAGTTAGGATAAGAGTTAACAATCTGGTTGATGTTTCAGATTGGTCTGACTACTCTTACGCAACAACTGGCGTTGAGCCGTCTCGACCAGGTCTACTTTCGTTTGATGCAACAACAAGAACCACGATCAGTCTTTCTTGGCAAAGTCTGGTTGGCGCTGACACTGGCGGTTCAGACACTCAACCACTTCAGATCGTCAAGTACAATCTTTACCGCGATGATGGAAATGGTGGCTCAATATTTTTGGAAGACACAATCGATGGTTCCATCAATGATTATGTCGTAGAGTATCTGAAGTCAGGCATCAAGTACAGATTCTTCATTTAAGCGGAGAACTCGATTGGCTTACTTAGCGCAAACTCAACAATCCAGTGGATGATACCGGGTACTATACCTTCAGCACCTGGGATTCCTACACTGATTAGTTAGGCAAGTGATGAAATTTCGTTTACCTGGAATCCTCCTTTTGATAATGGAGGAACTCCTATCGTGTAGTACTTCATCGAAATCACAAACACAAACGACAACACCGTCCTTTCAAAGAGTGTTATCAACTCTACATTCTTCAGATTTGACTTTAACGAGGGCATTTAGCCTGGCGTGAAGTACACAGTTAATTTACAGGCTTACAACTTCTACACGACTTTCTACAATCTAGATGCGTCGTCGCCTTGGAGTCCAGTCGCCACTTTTTACTCTTCAGACTTGCCACAATCGACTCCTCAATTGAGTTTCACAGACAGAACTAGTACTGGAGCGACAATCAACTGGAGTCTGCTTACTAATCCTCTGGCGAAGGGCTACAGTACAATTGACCCTTACTACTTGTTGTGGGTCGACGATTGCCAAGGTTCATCGATTACTAATCTTCTTGTTAACAGCACTAGTGAGACTTCTTACGCAATCTCGAACATTCCGCCAGGCAGTGTTTGCAAGTTTAGGATGAACGTTCTGAACATCATCGGATACAGCAAAGTTTACAGTTCAACTTTGAAGGTGTTGTTTGCTAGTCTCCCAGATGCTCCACCAAAACCAGTCTACGCAGGTAGGAGTGGTGGTAACGCAGTCATCGGACTTGATGCATACATATCGATCAGCTGGGAGGCTCCGATTCATACTGGTGGTTTGCCTATTCTTGGTTACTTAGTTCAGTTGAGTAAAGACGGAGGAACTTTCTTTGTCGCATATGACGGCTCAGTCTAGCCAAATGTGAGAGACTTTACTTTCGAGGGACTCTAAACTGGTTCACTGTATTAGTTCAAAGTTTTTGCAAGGAACGAACTCGGAGTATCACAAACAGGTTCTGATCCACTATCAGTTTACGCTGCAACTTATCCATTTGAAATGGATGAACCGGTATTAGTCGCTGCTACTCCAGATGGAACAACCAGCTCTCTAAAGATTTCCTGGACTCCATGTTAGTATGATGGTGGTCTTCCAGTGCTTGGATACTATCTTTAGAAAAACCTCGGATATGGCTCCAGTCTCGTTCCCACACTCATTCAAGTAGATTCTACAACCACAACCTACACAGCGACAAACCTGATTGCTGGTGCAAGCTACAACTTTAGAATCGCAGCTTACAACAAACTTTATGAACTGAACACGGAGTTTGATGACGAGCTCAACTTCTCTAAAGTAGCAAGCTTCATTGTTGCAAACGTTCCAGGCAAAGTTTCAGTCTTTAGCCAATCCTTATTTGATTACGAAAGTGGAAAAGTAAAGCTAATCTGGTCGCAACCTACCAACAACGGCAGCCCTATAACGAACTACCAAGTTCAACGTGATGTAGGCAGCGGTGTATTCTTCAAAGTTTACGAAGGAGTGAGCCCGCATTTCACCGATACCGGACTTGAAGCAGGCCAAAACTACAATTACAAAGTACGCGCCAACAACGTAGTTGGATTAGGTCAATTCTCAGAGGTTCTGACAGCAATCGCTGGAAGTATTCCACTTAAGATAACCACTCAAAAGATTTTGCTTCAGTCATTGACTAGTCTAACAATCGGTTGGACAGCACTAACCTCTGAGCAGAGTGGGGGACTTTAGGTTCAGCAGTACATAATAACTTCTGACAACTCTGACTTCCTCTTTACAAACCTAAACCAAATCGGGTAGACGACAAGCTTCACCAAAACGATTTCTCAGCCGGGCAACGAAGGAAAGGTTTACAGGTTTAGAGTCGCCGCTTAGAATGTGTTAGGGCAAGGTCCTTGGAGCGACGAGTTGCAACTCATGGCTACAAACCCACCCTCAACTCCCGTTCTGACATTGGATCAAAACTCTAGAACTCTAACTTCTGTTACTCTTAAGTTTGCACCTGGCTCAGACAACGGAGGAAGTCCAATAACAGGTTATTAACTTTGGCAAAACGAAGGAATTTTAGGCAGTCCGTCAGCTATAATTTACTACGGCAGTGGACGACCTGAAGTTCTCACTCTTAAAGTACCTAACCTAATCACCTCCCTAACGTATACTTTCAATCTTTACTCAATCAACCAAATCTTCAATAGTACAACTAGCGCGTCGCTCACTATTCAAATTGGAGTACCGCCAAGTAAGCCAGGTCAGCCCTCTTACCTATATGAGGAGTTTACTTCTGGCACTATGTCAATAAGTTGGTCTGCGCCTCTTAGTGATGGTGGCTGGCCAATTTAAAACTACTTAGTATGGGTTGATAATGGCAGCGGTGTTTGGCCGGCCAATCCAATAACTGTCCCGATCAGTAGTTTCGGCAGCGAGGCATTACTTACTTACGAGATACTTGGTCTGACAGACGGCAAGATCTACGGAGTCAAATTGCAGGCTAGCAATTCAATTGGAATTTCAGAGCAGTCCAATACCTAGTATTTCGCTTGTGCAACTATTCCAGGAGCAATCTCAACAGCTCCAACTCTTGAAGCCGCAACAAACTCAAGCATTACGATCGCTTGGGGCGTCCCAACCAACAATGGAGGTGTGCCAGTGAGTGGCTACAAGGTCTACATAAACAGCTTAGACTAGGGAGATTGGTTCTTAATTTACGATGGAACCGGTCAACCAACTGTCCTCACAACTGAGATTGTCAACTTGCAAAGAGGTGAACTCTATCGTTTCTATGTGACAGCTGTGAACTATGTTGGAGAAGGACTCCAAAGTCCATAAGCAGTTCTTTTGTGTGCTGCAACTCCGACTGCCCCAGGTCAAGCACGATTGATAAGTTCAAGCCCAACTTCTATTTCTTTCTAATGGACTGCACCAGATGACAATGGCGGAGTTCCAATTCAAACCTACCAAGTCTTCTCAAAGTTGGCTGGTCAATCAGAGCTTCTGTGGAAGCAAATTGGCACGACGGACCTAAATACTTTAACTTACTCAGATACTGCTTTCAACTCAGTGCAAGATGTTTAATACAGGATTCGTAGCGTTACTCAAGCAGGTCCAGGTGCTTTTTCTATTCGCAGCACATTTATCCCCGCCACAGTTCCTATCATTTCTGCTTAACCAGTTTCAGTAGATTCTTCTGAGTCAACTATCACAGTAAAGTGGCAGCTGAACTCAGACGGAGGCTCGGTAATCACCGGCTACAAACTTTATTAAACAAACGTCACAACAGGCGGCGAGCATCTTGTTTACGATGGATCTAGCATTCCAACAGTAAACTCCTTCTTGGTTCAAGGTTTGACATCGGGCCATAGGTATCAGTTCAGAGCATCAGCCATCAACAGAGTTGGAGAAGGCGCAAAGTCTCCCATCTCAGCTGTTATAATCGCAGCGACTGTACCCAATCGCCCTGAAGCGCCAATTTTTGTTTCAGCAACTTCAACATCTATCACAATACTTCTAGCAGCAGCGAGTGATGACGGCGGTGCACCTGTTACTCACTACGTCATATATGCCGACGATGGAAATCAAAACCAGGACAACTTTACACCAGTGGCATCTTATAACGGCCAAACTCTAGAATGGACGATCTTGCAATCCGCGGAGCCTCGATTCGCAACTGGATCAATCTACAGGTTTAGATCGTCAGCCATCAACTCCATCGGAGAGAGCAAAGTGAGCAACTCAGTTCTAGTCGCCATGGCAGACAGGGCCGACAAGCCCCTTGCACCAACGGTCGATCGCACTCAGAGTTCGCAAACGTCGCTGTTTGTGAAGTGGTAAAAAGTCGTTTCAGGCGATATTGCAATCACTGGCTACAGACTAAACATGATTGAACTGGCAAGTGGAAACCATCAAGTCGTTTACGATGGATCACTCAATTCAGAAATCACGAGTTACCTCGTGCAGGGCCTTTCAACTGGCTCATACTACGCCTTCTATGTCACATCTGTCAACTTCAATGGTGAATCACTTCCAAGTGATGAAATGACGGCAGTTGTCTGTTTGGAGCCCTTCCATCTTGAGAAGCCAGATTTTGTGTCTGCCACCAAAACAAGTATCTCGCTCGCTTGGACAAAGCCCACATCAACGGGTGGCTGCCCAATTCTTAGCTACGCCATCTTCAGCGACATGGGTATCACAGGTGCGACTTTCACAGAGGTGGATTCAAGTTCAATCAGAAACAAACCATATCTCACGTCGCACACTATTTCTAATCTTGTAAAGACCGGATTTACTTACAGTTTCTACATTCAAGTCTTCAACGAAGTCGGCTCAGCGACAAGTCTCAAGACCGAAATAGTTTTGGCAGCAGTTCCAGACTAGCCACTAACTGAACCTACTCAGGACTACAGCCTCACTTCTAGTTCGTAGATATACGTATAATATACTTCACTTACTACTCTCTAGAGTGGCGGCTCTCCTATCCTTGGCTACGAACTTTGGCGAGACGATGGCGATGATGGTGATTTCGTGAATTTGTTCTTCACAGACACGATTCTTGGCACATCATACACTGACAACAATGTAGAAAAGTCACAAAAGTATCGATACATTTACAGAGCCCGAAACGTGAATGGATGGGGATTATTCTCAGAGCCATCGTACCTTTTGGCAGCGGATACTCCAACAGCGCCTCAGGCACCTAAACTTTTACTTGTCAGCCAAAATTCTATCCAGCTCCAGCTGTTCTCACCAGAAGATGCTGGTGGCTCACCAGTAATTCTATATGAGCTATACATGGACTAGGGCGATGTGAATACTGCATTTGCCAAAGTAAACGGTTATTCGACTGCTGGTGGAAATACAGCAAGTCTTCTTTCCTATACACTTACGAATCTAGTTGACGGCATTGTTATCGGGAAAGTATACAGCTTTAAGTTCCGAGCTGCAAACGTCGTTGGTTACTCGCCATTCTCAGTATTAACGCGAGTAGGATTCGGTCAAAGAGTTTCAAGTCCTTCAACTCTCGGTGCCGATCTTGAACAGGCCGGCGCAAACTATGTTACCTTAGTGTGGAGTGAAGTTGCTGATGCAGATTTGCCAACACTTGGATACTCGCTAGAACTGTTGAATGATGAGGACATTTGGCAAGAGGTCTTCGATGCCCGTACTAATCCAAACGCTCTCTCAGCAACTATAACAGGACTAAAAACGGGCAAGCAGTACACTTTCAGGGCTTTTGCTTACAATTTCAATGGAAAATCTTTGCCGTCGAGCTCTTTTGCAATTTATGCATGCGGTCTTCCTAGAGACATGGCTCCACCGACTTATGTAATCTCAACCAAAACATCGATCACTATAGAATGGGCACCCCCTACTGTGAACGGAGGTTGCCCAATATTTGACTTCTCAGTCTTAAGAGATGCTGATGGTACTGGTTAGGTTTGGACTGAAGTTAATCCTGCCGGTCAATTCTCCAGGGATGATCCTCACGTAACGACCTTTACTTGTGAGACTTTCCCGGTTACTGCAGAAATTGGTGATTCGTTCCGCTTTAAGGTTGTTGCTTACAACATACAGGGTAGCGTCACTAGCATGGTTTCATCGCCGATGTACTTGGCTTCTGTTCCAGATGCTCCCAGCAATGCTCCAACATCTGACAATTCAGTAACTACCGGCCAATACATGAAGATTGTATACGGTCCAGTTGTGAATGATGGAGGACTGCCTGTTCTAAGCTACGAACTTCAAATGGGATCTCTTAACCTCAATGACTTTGTGTCTCTTGTAGGCGGGGATCCGTATACTTTACAACTTACTTTCGTTGTCACAACGAACATTACAAAGGGCGAACTTTACACATTTAGGTATCGCGCTATCAATCAGGTCGGTTTCGGTGCATGGTCTCCGATCGCCATTCTCCAAGCTGCCACAGTGCCTTCCCCACCAGGTATGCCACAGTATGTAAGCAGCACTGCAACGACAATCACTCTCAGTCTCACCCAATCAAACGATAATGGTGGCAACAAAATCATTAAGCACATTCTCAAGAGAGATGGAGGAGATTTGTCCACCGAAATTAATACTGTCGTTACGTAGTATAATGGACTTGACGCAGTTGCCACAGTCACAGGACTGACAGCTGGCAAAGTTTATCGCTTCAATTATCTCGCTCAAAACCAGTTTGGAGATTCAACTGCATCGCCCATTCTAACCATCGCAGCAACCAGTCTACCCAATCCACCAACCAACATCGTTGTTGACTGGAGCAAGTCAACGAAGAATAGTCTAATGCTGCAGTGGCAGGCACCAGTTGTTGATTCGGAAATCCCGATCACAGGATTCTAACTTGAGATGGACGATGGATTCGGAGGACAGTTTACAACTATCTACGATGGCTCTTTCGATAGAGGAACGCTTAGTTTCCTAAAGTCAGGATTGACTGAAGGTCTACACTATACTTTCCGAGCTTTCTCTTTGAACTTCAACGGTAAATCACAGCCTTCTCAAACGGCAAGCTTTTATGCATGTGTTGCACCATCTGGATTCAGAAAGCCAACAATCGCTGAACAAAGTCCAACTCATATCACCATAAGCTGGTAACCCCCAACAGATGAAGGTGGTTGCCGAATCCTTTCTTATGCTGTATTCAGAGATGACGGTGCTGGTGGCTTAATCAACACAGAGGTAAACTCGGCTCAGGATCCTCTTGTCAGAAATCTACCAAGTTTAAATAGTCTAAAAGTCACTAATTTCCCAACTGGAACGTAGGGCTTTACTTTTAGATTCCAAATCAAAGTAATCACTACACAAAGTGAAGCTCTGAGTGGAATCACTTTTGTCATATTGGCTGGTTTGCCAACACAACCTACTGACGTCCCAGTTTCTGATCCTTTGGTAACAAATGACAAGCAGATAAAAGTTAGTTTCGCATCACCCACACCCACAAACAATGGCTCTCCCATAATAAGCTACTAACTCGTAATGGACGACGGAAAGACAGGTAACTTCATTGATATCGGCGGTTTTAGTCAAAACAGCATGACAACTCATTATACCGTGACTCAAAATATCACAAAAGGTCAATCTTTTAGGTTCATGTACAGAGCGAAGAATGCCATTGGTTGGGGTCCATTCTCTGCTGTCTCAACAGTTCTCGCCGCAACCGTTCCAAGTGCGCCAAAGGCTCCATATTTCTTAGCTTTCGGCAATTCTACACTTAGTATTGTTGTTCCCCGTAGTTCATCTGACGGTGGCGACACAATAACTCTTTACGAGCTGTGGGTTGACGCAGGAGATGATTTCACGTCAACTTTCAGAAAGTTGTCTGGATACTCTGGCAATCAAATGGTTTATCTTGCAACACAACTAAATGATGGGCTCGTTAACGGAAAGACATATAGATTTATTTCAAGATCCAAAAACCCGGTCGACTACTCGGAATTCAGTGCTTATGGCTACATCGCATTCGGTGATGTTCCAAGTACGATGAGTCGACCTCAAATCACTGCTTCAAGCGAGACTTCACTTAGCGTTGTGTGGAGCGCACCATCTGCCTCATCACTCCCAATCAAAGGCTACATTCTAAATATGGACAACGGAGATGACACTGATCCTGTTCCTATTTACATTGGGACCAATAGACCAGACGTTTTGAGTTTCGTGGTTGGTGGTCTGACCACTGGTCTTCCATACCAACTTACAGTGCAAGCCTCAAATGTTAATGGACTATCTCAACCTAGTCCTATTTCATCCTTCTACGCTTGCTCTCCACCAAGTCGTCTTCAAACACCTTACTACATTAGCTCAAGTCAAACTTCGATCGAGATTGGCTGGCTGCCACCACTTAACCTAGGCGGCTGCCCAGTGCTAGGTTACTAGATATTTATGAACAATGGTCTTGATGACGACGTCGATATTGAAGTTACTTAATTCAATAGTCAGAATCCAAACATCAACAAGTATCTCATCGATATGAGTTCAGTTGGTGTAGTTGGCCTAATTTACAAGATTAAGATTCGTTCTTCAAACTACGAGGGCAGTACCGACTCAAATTCGCTTTCAGTTGCACTCGCTTCTCTTCCAAGCAAACCTCTCGGCATCCCAGTGAGCGATAGTTCAATTACAAACTAAGTAAGAATTGGCGTCATTGTATAAATCTTTGATTCAACGATCAACGGAGGAAGCCCGATCACAAACTACGAAATCCAGTACGACGATGGAAATCTAGGTACATTCAGAAGTGTCTTCTAGCTTTCTCCAACCTTCACTCTTTATTCAGGCGTAACAAGCGGAGCAACCTACCGCTTTAGGTATCGAGCGCAAAACTTCAATGGCTGGGGTCCATTCAGTGATATGGCCTACATCTTAGCGGCAACTGTCCCCGGTATCCCACCAGCTCCGATTTATGTCTCATCAACATCAACCACGACGACTTTTGCTTTCTTGGAGCCGAGTGATCTCGGTGGTTCGCCTCTCTTTGGCTTCAAACTTTACGTTGACACGCTGCAATTGAACGACGATTACGAGCTTATATACAGTGGCAACAGCTTCTCACACACGGTTTCTACTCTAGATGGCCTCTCAACAGGTGTCACTTACAGATACATTTTGAAGGCTGTTAATCAGTTCGGAGACTCTTTGTAGTCCAAAGAAACTAGAATAGCTTTGGGAAACCTGCCACAAGCACCAGCTGCACCTCATAAAGTTGAGTCAGCCAGTTCAACCTCGTCAATAACGATCGCCTGGACTGCAGTTCCAAGCACAGACAATATTCCTGTTACTGGTTACCAAGTCTTTATGGATGACGGACAAAACGGAAACTTCAAATAGGTGTACGACGGCGCCGATAGACCACTTCTAAATCACTATACTGCAGTTGGATTGGTTACTGGTCTTCCGTACAGATTTACTGTCGCCTCTTTGAATGTTAACGGCGCATCTCCTCAGAGCCCAATAACTACTATTTATGCCTGTTTAGTTCCTTCTAATGTCTAAGCACCAATCGTAGGTCTCACAACCAAGTCATCGATTGAGATAAATTGGCAAGAACCAAATTCAAACGGATGTCCTTTGACTAGTTTTGATATTTTGCGAGACACAGGCAACAGCGATCCACTTTCTATCACTGTCGACCCAGCAATAGTTGGCAACAAACCATCACTCAGAGAGTACGTTGTGACTGGTCTTACAAATGTTGGAAGTGTGTACAGGTTCAAGATCCGAGCGCACAACATCGCAGGACAATCTGAAAGTTTGAACATGCTTCATGTTACTCTAGCAGCAGTTCCAGATAGACCAACTACTGGTCCACTCTCAGACGCTTCGGTCACAAATGACAACCGCATAAAAGTTAAATTTGGACCTCTCCTCGATTCTCAGAATGGAGGCAGTCCTGTGTTGTCCTACGATTTGTAGATGGATGATGGCATGGGTGGGCCTTTCACTTCATTAGTGGGAGGTGAGGGTTCTGAGTTTAATCTGGATACCACGTACACCTAGTCTTACAATATTACAAGTGGTGGAATTTATCGATTTACTTTCCGAGCGAAGAACGTAAACGGATGGTCGCCGTTCTCTCCCATCACAAATATAAAAGCTGCAACTAGACCTCAGCGACCACCAGCACCAACTTTTGAAACAGCCACTTCAACTTCAGTCACGATCAATATGTATCGCTCATCTGAAGATAGCGGTGATCTCATAATAAGCTATTAGCTCTGGCGAAACACAGGAGGATCTTCTACTACTTATGTCGAAGTCACATCTTATAATGGTGTAAGCATGAGTCACACCGTATCGATTGCTGCTGATGGCTTGGTTAGTGGGACAATTTATAAGTTCATGACTGTAGCAATTAACAATTACGGAAGTAGCGATTTCTCTGATGAACTCAACGTCGGTGTAAGCAGCTTCCCAGCCAAACCAAGTCCAGTAACACAAGTTGTTTCCGAAAGTGGACAAACTTACATCACTATACAATGGAGTACGAGTGCGGATACTTAGCTTCCTGTTATTGGATACAAGCTTTAGATGAATAACGGATAAGGTGGTAGCGAGTACTTCGACATATAGTCCGCTGACGATATAATGCCTAATGTCAGAAAGTTCCTTGTTTCTGGTCTTTAAACTGGACTTAACTACGGTTTCACTGTACAAGCCTTGAACTTCAATGGCCCAAGCCAGGCATCAAATCCATCATATTTCATTATTTGCACGATTCCTTCCGCCTTAAGTCCAATCGTTATGTCTGCAGTTACCAGAACTTCTATGACTTTGAGTTGGACTGCTCCGATGGACGACGGTGGTTGCCCAATCTAGTCTTATTCGATTTTCTAACTGGACCCTCAAACCTCCTAGTTCGTAGAAATCGACTCCTCGCAAGTTAACAACCTTCCATCCCTCCGCAGTCATACAATTACAAGCTCAGACACTGGAAGTGTTCTTTCATTCTACCTAAGAGTAACTAATATAATTGGATCATCTGTGAGCCCAGTATCCTCGTTCACTTTAGCGGCGGTTCCCGATGAGCCACTAACAGTGCCTATTCTAAATTTGGAGTTTACGACTGGAAGTACTATTTAGGCTGACTATGCTCCACTTAGCTAAATCTAATCTGGAGGAGCAAGTATTTTGAGCTATGAACTCCAACTGTACAATCGAACTACATAAGAGTGGATTTCGATTATTGGTGGTCAAAATGCCTTTAGTCTCGTAAACACCGCTGTCTATTCGAGTGGTATTGAATAGGGCGTAACTTACTAACTTCGATATCGAGCCTGGAATGTAAACGGCGCTGGACAATGGTCCGACTTTGGATACATAATTGCAGCGCAAGTACCATCAAGATAAGCGGCACCAGTTTATCTGAACTCAGACGCTACAAGCATAACTCTTGGATTTAGTCCTAGTTCAAACGATGGCGGTCTTTTAATCACGAATATGGTTCTCCAGATATCACCCTTTTTGGTTACTAACTGGCAACCAGTCGTAGGTTACACTGGCACGAGTCTTTAATATAAACTGACAACTGCAATTGATGGCATTGTTTCAAATACTATCTACAGATTTAGAATCAACTCTTAGAATGATTACGGCAGCTCAGAATGGTCACCAACTGTAGCAGTAGCAGTCGCTGCTCTACCAACTGCTCCGGAAAAGCCAACAAAAGTTTAGTATCTTTCCACTTAGAACTCAATTTATGTCACTTGGAAGAAGCCATCTGATATCTAACCAGTTATTGGCTACCAGCTTTTCATGAATGACTAGATGGGTAGCAAGTCTTAG
>Ga0078894_10002152_pt1 | contig 14855 bp, 11 predicted proteins | sample LauGreSu1BDMLBSD_2_FD_67506 | JGI IMG/M metagenome (GOLD analysis project Ga0078894, IMG submission 67506) | Freshwater lake microbial communities from Lake Michigan, USA - Su13.BD.MLB.SD (version 4) (version 4) | ecosystem: Environmental > Aquatic > Freshwater > Lake | place: Lake Michigan... | reverse complement strand
AATTACAATCATTCCTTTTTCTTTATCACCCATAACTACAGGGATAGATGCCACGCGATCTAGTAAGATCTTGCGAATACCATTTTTACCGTAGTCTGTAGTTTTTGGAGCTCCGTTAGGTTCTGGAGTTGCTAGCAATCCGTGAAACCATTTTATTTGATCCCCACCACCTAATATTACAGTTACCGTTCTTCTTTGGTCTGTTTTAACAGGTGGAATCTTAGTTTCTTTATCGTCTTTAGCAGGCAAGCCTAAAGGCATTGATTGCGGTTTTGATAAAGATGTTGTTAACATAAAGAAGGTAATAAGCAAGAATGCCAAGTCTACCATTGCAGTTAAATCTACTTTAGAGTTTTGTTTTTTACTTCTTACTTTTCCACCTTTGCCACCTCCACTATCGCCAGTATTTAATTCAGCCATTTTATAGTATTTGTATGAAATTTATAATTATTTCAAAAAATAAAATTAATTAGTTTTAGGCTTAGCTCTTAAACCCGTAACCAAACTAAAATTATTTATTTTTTGATCTTGTAACATATCCATAATTTTTCTAATTTGTGGATATTGTTGTTTAGCATCGCCTTTAATTGCGAAGTCCAATTCTTTGTCTTTTAATTCAATACTTGCTTTGCGTGCATACATGATCCAATCTTTCAATTCATTGTTTAATGAATCGGTAGGGATTCCAGGTTGTACTCCGCTTTTATTTCTATTGGTATTAGACATGGCAATAAGCTGCTTCAAACCAGATACTGGAACACCAAATTCTTCAATTAATGAAAACTGAGCAATTTCATTTTCAGAAAATTTAATCCCACGGCTTTCACCCATTAATTCCAATGTTGCAACGCGTATATCTCTGTCTTTCATTCCAAAGAATACACTTTGACCTACACTGTTTTTACCAACAGTTAGTGTAGCTAAACCCGTTTCAGGAAGTTTAGTTTGAACTGTAGAAGCAGGTGTTTGAACAGGCAATGGCTCAGGTAGTTTTGCTGTAGCGGTCAAAATGAAGAACGTAAGCAAAAGGAAAGCCACATCACACATTGCGGTCATGTCAATAGATGCTGCTTTTTTGGACATTTTTAATTTAGCCATTTTTTAATTTGTTTAATTTTTTGAAATTAAAGAACTCAAAAAAATTATTTATTATTTATTACTCCCTCTCATTCTTCTGTAAGAATTAACAATTGCATTACCTGCTTCGTCAATAGAGTAGGTTAATGTGTCAATTTTAGAAGTGAAAAGGTTGTATGTTACAATTGCTAAAGCAGAAGTAGAGATACCTGTTGCAGTGTTAATAAGCGCTTCAGAAATACCATTTGCAAGCATAGCTTGATCTGGAGTTCCAGAAGAAGCTAAAGCACCAAATGCTTTAATCATACCAGTTACAGTTCCTAATAATCCAGCAAGAGTTCCTAAGGATACTAATGTAGAAAGAATAGTCATGTGTTTTTCTAACATTGGCATTTCTAATGAAGTTGCTTCTTCGATTTCTTTGTGAATCATTTCTGCAGCTTCTTCGCTGTTAAACCCTTCTTTTTTCACTTCTTGATATTTTATCAAAGCTGATTTTATAGCATTTGCAACAGAACCTTTTTGTTTGTCACAAGCAGCAATTGCACTATCAATATTTCCTTGAGCGATATCACCTTGAACTGTAGCCATGAATTTATCTAAATTTCCAGTACCAGAAGCTTTTGAAATTACAAAATATCTTTCAAAAGAAAATACAATTACCATTAATAAACATCCTAATAAAACAGGAACGATTGCTCCTCCTTTGTATACCATTGCTAAATAGTTACCTGCTTTTGGGTGACCTGCTTCAGCGCCAGATTGAATCATTGCTGTTTCATTTTCGAAATTCCCTGGAGCACCCATGATGAATTTCCATACAATAACTCCTACAAGGATACAAGATGCGATGATAATTCCAGTCATCATACCTCCGCCATTACTTCCGTTTTCTTTTTTTGCGTTTGCCATTTTTTTTAATTTTAATAGTTTTTAATAATTTATAAGTTTTAGTTGTAATAAACTTGAATTGGCAACAAATTTAATTTTTTAGTTGTAATAAAAAAATATTTTTTTAATTTTTAATTGGCTTATAAAAGTTAAATTAATTATTGGTAACATTAACTTAACATTGAACATAAAAAACACTAATTTTCATTATTTTTATAACGAAAAAAATACATATTATTGCATTCGATTTTCAAATTAAAATTTAAAATATTTAAATTACAAGATGATAAAAAAATACCTCATCCAAAATAATCCTTTTATTATTCCAACAACAGATGGTAAATTAATTGAAGAGCACCACGGAATTCCAACTACTGGAAATAAAGAGATTTCTATTGCGCACATGATTGCGCCCCCAGGATGGAGTGAACCATTTCAAACACCCGAATTTGAGGAGTATACTTACATTATTTCAGGAAAAAAACAATTTAATATTGAAGGGGAAATTGTTGTATTGGAGAAAGGGCAGTCGATTAAAATTGAAAAAAACACGCGGGTTCAATATTCAAATCCTTTTGATGAATCCTGCGAATATATATCAGTTTGTAGACCAGCGTTTGATTTTAATAAAGTGCATCGGGAGGAAATCTAAACCGATATTTTTAGTTTTTCTAATACGAAGTTTTCAATTTCTTCGCTATTCCATTTTGCTTCAATATTCGGAATTTGCATCACTTCTTCCATGATTTTGTTTTGAAAATCTCCAATTGCAAGTGCCTCAGAATAGGGTTGCAAACTAAAAGTTACGCGACTGTATAAAGGCATCCATTTAGTTGGATGCTTATCTGAAAACCATTTTTCAATTTTCTTTTGAAGCAGGAAGTTTTTATCTGCTGTCTTCGAACTCATTTCAACAAAATTTCTTCTTGAAAGCTCTGCAATAGCATCAGCATTTGGTTTTCGTGATTTTTCATATTCAGTAAAAATCATTTTCCAGTCGTCACCATATTTATTAATCATTTCATTCAAGATGGAGATGTCTTCAAATCCAGCATTCATTCCGTGTCCATAAAAAGGAACAATAGCATGTGCCGAATCTCCAATAAGCGCTATTTTATCTTCAAATGTCCACGGAAAACATTTCATAATAGCTAAATAACTGGTTGGATTTTTGAAAAAATCTTTAACCAAATCTGGAATTACAGCTTTAGTATCTGGGAAATACTTTGCAAAGAAATTTACTAAAGTGGCTTCGTTTTTTAATTCTGCAAAGGAATTTTCTCCTTCAAAAGGCATGAATAGGGTACAGGTAAAAGTACCATCTAAATTGGATAATGCCATTAGCATAAAATTCCCCCGAGGCCAAATATGCAGCGAGTTTTTATCAATTTTATGAGTGCCATCTGGATTCGCAGGAATGTGTAATTCTTTGTAGCCAATTTTCATGAATTCTTGAGAATAATCAAACATACTTTGACGTTGCATTCGGTGTCGAATTCTAGAAAAAGCGCCATCGGCTCCAAAAATCTTATCGTATTTTAAATCTTCCCATTCCCCTCTTTCTGTTTCTCCAACATGAAGTGTTGCTGTTGCTAGTGTAACATCCCAAATTTTATGATCAAAAAAGAAATCTACTCCAGCTTCTTCAGCTAAATCAATCATTCTGCGATTTAATATACCTCGAGATAAAGAAAATATAGCTTCTCCTTCTTTACCATAATATTGGTATTGCAATTCTTCTTCTAGAGTATGAATAGCGCGTTTGTCTACTGGGATTCCAATTTTTCGAATTTCTTCCTCTAGTCCAATATCTTGCATGGCTTTCCAGCCTCTGTTAGACATTACCAAATTAATGGATCGTCCCGAAAAAGCAACAGTTCTAATATCAGCACTTCGATCGTAAACATGAACGGTATGCCCCTTTTTTTTGAGGTAGATTGCTAATAATGTCCCAACCAAGCCAGAACCTATGATTGCAATTTTTTGTGGAGTTTGCATTTTAATTTATAAGCGGTTTGGCAAATTTATGTAATTATTTTTTTGGAAAAAAAACAAGTTTGGTAGAAGTGGCAATTATTTCCTTTTTGTTCAGTTTCATTTTTCTAAACTGACCCTTATTGTACATTTCAGCTTGGTCGCTATAGTGAGCGCTCATTGGGCTCCCCGATTGTCCTGTTGGTAAAATGCTCACGCTGTTTTCAATATCTGAAAAATCTATTATTCTTCTAGTGGATGGGCCTGCTTTAACTTCATAAACACCCTTATCATTAAATAAAAACATTAAATTATTAATCACCTCATTCGAACCACTTGCTTCAAAAGGACCTACATTAAATAAATTTCTCATAGCAGCAATACTCCCTATTGGATGTTGGTGTTCTAAAGTATGAACTTTGTTCCAGGTCCATTTTGATTCATCAGCGCCCAATTGTTTTTCCAGTGCTGCAATTGCTTCTCTAAATGATTGTGTTAAGATTTCTTTTCTGGTTTCTTTCTTGTTTTTGGTTGCCAAATTATCCCACCATACCGAATTTTCATTTTCGCTTTGCGATTCAATAACTTGTTTCATGATGTGAGTCCCCAAAAAAGATTTAAAATTTTCTACTCCAAGTTCATCTTTAAAAGTTGAAATTAAATAGCAAGAAATCCATTTATTGTAAATTGTAGGTGCCGTATCTTCTAGATTGTTAGAGCCCGACCATTTTTTCAAAATTTCTAAAGCTTGCTTTTCATTGACATTCCAATTATTATTTTGAATACAATTTAACCAGTTTGAAACTAATGAAGGTGCTGTTGCAGAAGTGTTGTCAAAGATCATTTTCTGAACATCATCTTTGGTCCAATTGTTTTTAGGATCCAATAAATTTGTTATTCGAGTAGCGCGATCTTTTGGCAAATAATAACCTGGATACAAATAGCCATCTATAGCTTCCGGCTGATTATTGGCAGAATAAACATAATTCCAACTTGGATTAATAGCTTTAGGATTTTTTGAGAAATCTAGAAATTCTTTTTGATCGTCAATGCCATTAGATCCATTTATTATTAAATTTCCATTCACTGATTGGTCTAATTTATAAAGCTTACCCGATGTAATCCAAGCAATGTTATTTTTAGCATCGCCATACATAATATTCAATCCTGGAGCAGCAATCAACGAAATACCTTGGTGGAATTCTTTTAAGTTGTTGGAATGGGATAATGTATGAACAGCTTCCAGAATTTGATTTTTTTGTTGGGTGTAAATCCAAGACATGGCCACCGGTTTTTTGGTTGTTAAAGTGTTTAACAGCCCATTCATTATAGGTCCGTGTACCGATTCTTTAATTCTAACTGTTACCGAAGTACTGTCTTTGACCTTGATGCTTTTATTTCTAAAAGTATAGTTTACAAATCCCTTTGGTGTTTTGTATTGGTTGCTGTTGTTTGGATTTTCTTCCTCTTGAAATAAATCCAAATCATCGTTTTCAAACATAGTTAATCCATAGGCATACGCTCTATTATGTCCAAGCAGCGGGAAAGGTGCTCCTGCTAAATAATAGCCATACATTTCGTAATCTGGAGTTGCAATATGTGCTTCATACCAAGTACAAGGCTGCGAAAACATGATGTGCGGATCGTTTGCCAAAATCACTTTTTTATTCTTGGTTTTTTGCGCCCCAATTACCCAACTATTACTGCCAATAAAAGCAGGTGCAGGGGAACTTTCCAATAAACTAGTTATTGATTTTGAAATTTCAGCATAATCATTTACTTCACCCTTGTAATTTTTTAATTGCTTGGTGCCTAAAGTACCATCAATTCCAAAATCTTTCAGGTAATCCATGCCAAATTGATCTCTAATATCCGTCAGTAACGGATCGGTTTTTTGAGCCATCGCAAAACTGAAAGACATGTATCCAAAAATATTATAAACGTCTTTAAGTGTAAATTTTGCTTTCGGCACAGCTAATAAACTGAATTCAATTGGTGTTTTCCCTTCCTCAATATATTGATTAATTCCGTTTACATAGGCCATGGCCAGTTTATAGGTTTCAGAGTTTTTGTCAATTTGAGCCACGGCCTTCTCTGAATTTTCATCAATTCCAATTCCAACAAAAAACTGATCATTTTTCAATGCTTTGGTTCCAAATAATTCAGATAACCTTCCTGGAGCAATTCTTCTTAAAAGTTCCATTTGCCACAATCGATCTTGAGCATGAACATATCCCAATGCAGTTAGTGCATCGTTTTGATTGGAAGCATAAATATGCGGCACACCGTATTCATCAAAGTAAACGGTGGTTTCTTTGGAGATGTTTTTTAAAGTGACTTCCCCTTCATAATTGGGTTTATTATAGACAAGATATCCATAACCAGAAATGGAAATAAGAATAAGAAGTATGACACTATAAAGAAGGACTTTTTTGAATTTTTTCATTTGAAAATTGTTGAATACCAAATATAAAAAGATAAATTACTAATTCAATAATTTACTTCGCATGAGATTTTTAATTTATGAATAATGGATTTATTTCCTTGGGAAAATAATTTTGCTTCCGGTATTCAAGCCGTTGTTTTTTGCCAAAACACCACACATGTGGAACAGCATTCGAGCGCCCACATTTCCATCCCAATCATCATTTTCACCTGGAGCCACTTCAACCAAATCAAAACCGATAAGTTCTTTGTTGCTTTCAGCTAAAAGATTGAATAAATAAGTAGCTTGTTCAAATGAAAATCCACCCGGAACTGGAGTTCCTGTATTTGGACAATACCAAGGGTACATCCCATCAATATCAAAGCTGATGCACACTTTTTGTGGTAACGAAGCAATAATAGCTTGGCATTGTTGTTGCCAAGTAAGACCTTCAAAGGTTTCTTTTTTTAAGTCAGAATCACTATGAACCAACACTCTTCCGTTAGATTGCTGTACCACATCAACTTCTTGCTCACAAAAATCTCGAATTCCAACTTGTACAATTTTTGATATTTGAGGAATTTGCAGTGCATTATACATGATTGAAGCATGTGAATAAGTAAAGCCTTCATAAGCAATTCTCAAATCCATGTGGGCGTCCAAGTGCAAAATTCCAAAATCTTCAAATTTAGTTGCCAAAGCTTCATAATAGCCAAGCGGAGTTGAGTGGTCGCCACCAAGTAATACTACTTTTTTTCCTTTGGTCATCCAATACAATACTTTATCTTTAACTTCGGTATGCAGATCTCTACAAGCAAGGTTTATTTTATCTAAATCCGATTGTAACTGTGGAATTTCAGCAATTATTTCTCCATTTTCCAAGGCTTCAATAATAGGTTGCGCTAGCGCTTTATAAGTAACCGAATTGGATTTCCAAGAATCGGGAATTTCTGAATAGTACATTCCGAGTTTCCATAACTCTGGAAAATCTTGATGATTTAAATCAACTTGAAATGAAGCGTCTAAAACGGCTTCTGGACCTTCTGATGCTCCTGCGCCATAACTTACGGTTACTTCCCAAGGCACCGGAATGATAATGATTTCCGACTGCTCTGCAGTAAAAGGTAATCCAAAAATTGTAGCATCCGATAAGCCAGGTTGCGATGGATCAAAACTATTGATAAGTTGTTCTTTCGTCATTTTTAGAAGGCAATAAATTAGTTGTTTTCTAGTATTCCTCGTTTTAATATTTGTCCAAATTCATACATGTCTTCATACGAAGTATATAAAGGTACAGGCGCAAGTCGGATTACATTGGGTTCCCTCCAATCGGTGATTACTCCATTTGACATTAAATAATCAAACAAGCTTCTTCCTTCTCCATGCAAAAATACCGATAATTGGCAGGCTCTTTCCTCAGGATTGCTTGGCGTTATGATTTCAAATGTGCTTGAAACTTCTTTGTCTATTTCGTGTAAAATAAATTCTAAGTAAGAAGTGATTTGATTTCTTTTTTGGATTAATTTTTCCATTCCTATTTCGGCAAACATATCTACAGAAGCCAAATAGGGTGCCAAGGATAAAATAGGAAGATTGCTTATTTGCCATCCGTCTGCACCATGAACTGGATCAAAAGTGGGTTCCATTTTAAATCGGCGCTCTTTGTTATGTCCCCACCAACCTGCAAATCGCGGTAAATTACTTTGGTGGTGTTTTTCATGAACAAAACAACCTGAGGCATTTCCTGGCCCCGAATTCATATATTTATACGAACACCAAGCAGCAAAATCTACATTCCAATCGTGCAAATCAAGTTTTATGTTTCCAGCCGCATGCGCTAAATCAAAACCTACATAAGCACCTACTTTGTGACCGGCTTCGGTTATTGGTTTCATATCAAATACTTGACCGGTGTAATAATTTACACCTCCAAATAATACCAAGGCCAATTCATCGCCTACTTCTTCAATTTTGGTAATAATATCTTCAAGTCGAATGTTGTGCTCGCCCTCGCGTCGTTTGATTTCAACAATAGCCTCATTCGGATTGTAGCCATGGTGACTCACTTGTGATTGAAACATGTATTGATCTGACGGGAATGCTTTTTCTTCGCAAATAATTTTAAAACGCGTTGGAGTAGGGCGATAAAACGAAACCATTAATAGGTGTAAGTTCACCGTTAAGGTGTTCATTACCGCAACTTCGGAAGGTTTTGCGCCAACAATTTTACTTAATGGAGCTGCAAAACGTTCTTGATAATCCCACCAAGGTTTCTCTGCATAAAAATGTCCTTCAACGGCTAAATTAGCCCAGTCGTTCATGACATCGTCAACATATTTCTTGGTTCTTTTTGGTTGAAGTCCTAACGAATTTCCGGTGAAATAAATCACATCTTTTCCGTTATGTTGCGGAAAAATAAATTCGCTTCTATAGGATTTTAATTCGTCTTGCGCATCAAGATTTTGAGCAAATTCGCGTGTATTTTGAAATATCATATAAGTACTATTTTAGCTGCTTATGGTATTTAATTATCTTTTTTTACTGGTGTAAAAGTAAATAAAAAAACAAAGTTTCAAGTCGCAATTTTATTCAATTTCAATTGCAAATGAATTGTTTTTTTTCTCAATTATTTTTGGTTGTAACCAAATCGACGCAGTTGGTATTGATTGTTTCTCCAATCTTTATTTACCTTAACAAAAAGCTCGATATGGATTTGTTTTCCAAAAAACTTTTCCAAATCTTCTCGAGATTGCATGCCCACTTTTTTAAGTGCAGCTCCTTTATGGCCAATAATGATTCCTTTTTGGGTGTCGCGTTCTACCATGATAACCGATTTGATGCGGATGATTTTTTCGTCTTCCAAAAATTCTTCGGTTTCAATCTCTACCGAATACGGTATTTCTTTATCGTAATTCAGTAGAATTTTTTCACGTATGGTTTCGTTTACAAAAAAGCGTTCGGGTTTATCGGTTAAAGCATCTTTAGGGTAATAAGCCGGTGACTCTGGCAATAATTCGATAATTCGATCAAAAACCTCTCGCACATTAAAATTTTCTAATGCCGAAATGGCATAAATTTCTGCATTGGGAACTTTCTCTTTCCACAAGTCAATTTGTTCTTCCAATTGCGTTTGGTCTGACTTGTCAATTTTGTTCAATAATAACAATACCGGAATTTTGGCTCTTATGATTTTGTCAAAAAAGGCTTCGTCTTTTAGTTCTTTTTCCCCTATTTCAACCATATAAATTAAAACATCGGCATCTTCAAAAGCCGACTTTACAAAATCCATCATGGATTTTTGCATCTCATAGGCAGGCTTAATAATTCCGGGTGTATCCGAAAAAATTAATTGAAAATCGTCTCCGTTTACAATTCCTAATATTCTATGGCGGGTGGTTTGTGCTTTTGAAGTAATTATTGATAATCTTTCTCCAACAAAAGCGTTCATTAGAGTTGATTTTCCAACATTTGGATTCCCAATAATATTCACAAAACCGGCTTTATGCGACATTTAAAATGATTTAATTTGCGCAAAGGTAAACATATCAAGTCAATAGCAGAAATAAAACATTTTTTAATTTTTTGTTGCTATTCCCGATTTTGGTTGTATATTTGCACTCTAAGATCGCGGGATAGAGCAGTAGGCAGCTCGTCGGGCTCATAACCCGAAGGTCACAGGTTCGAGTCCTGTTCCCGCTACTAAGTTGAACCAAAAACGGCTAAAGTAATTTTAGCCGTTTTTTTATTTTATACAAATCCAATAATTCTATATTATTTGAAATCTAAATTGTTATTTGGGAAAAGTGCATCCATCATTTTTTTAACATCAAGATCTGGACGGCGTTTTTTCATCTTAAGTAACATTAAATGGAAACTGTGGATTTCGATAAGTTCTTTCTCAGAATAAACCCTTGGCGCAATCTTATTGTTTTTCTTAAAAAATTTCATACCCAAAATTTATTTTTAAAATTTAAATACAATTTTTTATTTATGGAGCAATCGTATAGTATTAGATTTCAAGAATAAACAAAGCGCTCTAATTATTGCTCCGGCAGCAAGAATCCCTCAATTCCGTAATTTTAAAAAAAAACTGCCGGAAACAATTATAACAAAATTTTACTTTTTACTTACAAGCTACATCTCAAAATAGGGCCTCAATTATATTTGAAAAGTTGATTTTTAATAGGCTTGATTAAATATTGATTTCTATACCATAATAAAATTTGTACAAAAAAAAGAACAATCATCGTGTTAAAAAAATAAATACAATCGTAATTAGTTCACTTTTTAAGTTATAGAATTAATTTAAAAATAACATTTAAGAACTTTAATTATTGTAAAATAATAAAGGTACTTCTTCTGTTTTGTTGGTGTTCTTTTTCAGAACATAGAACCCCATCAGAACATTTGTTAACCAACTGAAGTTCACCATACCCTTTTGCAGTTAATCTGGATTTATTTATGCCTCGTTTTACTAAATAATTTAAGGTAGCTTCTGCTCTTTTTTGAGATAGAATTTTATTGTATTTCCTATGCTGTCTTGCATCAGTGTGGGAGCCAATTTCAATGTTAATTTTGGGATAGGTTTTCAATACTTCAACTATTTTTTCCAACTCCACTTTAGCATCTTTTCTAATGTCTGATTTGTCTAGGTCGAAATAAATTTGATTGAATTTGATCACATTTGCAATATCAACTCCCTTATCAATTTTAACTTTCAAAGCAGATACAACAACTGGAATATTAATTTCTGTTTCATACTGAGAAACGGTTACCGTTTTTTGTTGCGTTTCATACCCTTCTTTTTCTATTCTAATTTTATAGGTTTGATTCGTTTTTATTTTGTCAAAAGAATAATTTCCTTTATTATCTGTTTTTGTTTTAGCAATAACATTGTCGTTATTGTCAAGAAGTACCACTTGAGCATCCAATAAAAAATCTTTCGTAATTAGGTCTTGAAGCGACCCTTTAACTGGTATTTCTACTTCAAAAGTAAAGGGAACAACTTCCTCAATTAAATAAATATCATCATCTCCTACCCCACCATTTCTATTACTGGTAAAGGTTCCTAATCGAGTTTCTCTGTTCCAGAACATTGCAAAATCATCCATTGGACTGTTGATTTTAGTTCCCAAATTAATAGGTAAAGCGTTTGGATTATCTAAATCTAGAACAAAAATATCAAACCCTCCATATCCTGGTTGTCCATCCGAAGCAAATAACAATTTGTTATCTTTCGTAATAAAGGGGTAACTTTCTCTTCCTTCCGTATTAATTTTTGAACCTAAATTTTCTGGTTTTCCATAGGTTCCATCTTCATTTATTTTTATTTTAAAAATATCCGACGCACCAAAAGTTCCTTTCATATCGGAAGCAAAATACAAATAGGTTTCATCCGGACTCAACGCTGGATGAGCTATTCTAGCTAAGGCATCCGCTTCAATTTGAATTTTTTCAGGGGTAGTCCAATATCCATTTTGGAATATTGACTTGTATATTTTATAAAGTCCATTTACGGCTTTACCTCTTTTGTTTTTTTTAACTTCATTTTGTGTAAAATACATTGTTTTTCCATCCTTTGAAAAGGAAGGAGTAGCTTCATGAAATTTTGAAAATGTGTTTTTTGAAAACAATTTAGGCTCAGGAATATCGATCAAAGATTTTATTGTTGAATAATACAAATTAGTAAACGATTGATTCGTTCTTTTATAAATTCTATTGGCTAAATTGCGGTTTCGGGCACTTGCAAAAACTATTGTATCCCCTTTTATAATTCCGCCATAATCGGATTTTGTAGAATTTATATCTAAATTCATGACGTTAAATGCTTTAGACAATCTATCATCTGTATTCGCTTTTCCATTGAATTTTTTGAACAAATCTGCTCTAATTTCAAGTTTTTCCTTGTTTGAATATTTCTCTAATATTGTTTTTGCTAGGTCATAATTTCCGGTTGACTTTAAACATTGTGCATATCGATACAAATATTCTGAACTACAATTAGCATTTAATTCGTATAATTTTTGATACCATACAAATGCCTTTTCATAGTTGGCATTAAAGTAATAAGAATCTCCCAACCGTTCATAAATTTCAACTGAAGCAACTCCTTTTTTGGCTAATTGTTCGTAAATTTTTACCGCTTGTATGTATTGTTCTTGTTTGAACTTTTTATCTGCAGTTAACAATGCTTTCTCTTGTGAATTAGCACTTATGGAGATGAACAGTAAAATATAAATATATTTTTTCATAATGTATTTAAATTAAAAGAATCTTGGGGTTTCTATCTTTTGATTATTATTAAATAAATCAAACTTTAAAAAGAATTCATGAGAACCTGAATTAAAATTAGACAATCTGGTAGTTTCTCTATCGTATCCATATCCAATAAATAATTGGTCTGTTACTTGAAAACCAACCAAACCACTAAAAGCTGCACTCATTCTATAAGCTATTCCGGCAGTAAATTTTTCATTAATTAAAAAGTTCGCTGTTAAATCTAATTGTAATGGAGCGCCAGAAACAATTTTAGTTATTAATGCAGGTTTAAATTTGATGTAATAGTTCAAATCATATACTTTACCGGCAGTTAAGTAAAAGTTTTGTCTTCTATTTGCCGTTGATACCGCAACCTCATCATAGAAAGCAGTATTTAACAACATTGGAACTGAGAGTCCTAAATAGGCATTGTTGGTGTAATAATAGAATCCAGCCCCAAAATTAGGAGAAAATCTATTAATGTTATTTTGAAATAAAACATCTCCAGGATTATATTGACTTAATTTAGTATAATCTATATTCAATAGCTCTCCACCTGCCTTAACACCAAATGCTAATCTAGAATTATCACCAAACAATAACGTGTAAGAAAAATCGGCATTGAAATAGGTTAAATCTGAAGGTCCAATTCGATCATTTAAAATATTGATTCCATATCCAATTTTTGAATTTTCTACTGGTTGATGAAAACCAATATTAGCTGTTTTGGGTGCGCCATCTAACCCTACCCATTGTGCTCGATACAACCCAAATACACTTGCATATCCTAATGAACCAGAATAGGCAGGATTAATTTGTGATGGATTGTACATATATTGGGTGTATTGAGGTTCTTGTTGCGCTATTGCTTCAAAAGAAATCAATGTTATAAAGCAAATTAATAGTTTATTAATCATTCTGTTTATTATTCTATTTTTCATGATACTCTTATCTATTAATGTATAAATATCCCGAACGTTGTTTTTGTTCACCAGCATTATTTTTGTATCTAACAATATAGAAATAGGTTCCAACTGGCAATTCATCTTGCTGTTTGATTGTTATTCTACCTTCTGAAATACCTTTAAAGAATTTATTGTCTTGACCATAACCATCCACTTCATAAACTAATACTCCCCATCGGTTATAAATTGACACCGTATTATTTGGATAACTTTCAATGTTTCGAATTACAAATACATCATTACCTCCGTCACCATTAGGAGATACTGCTGAGAATATTTCTAAATCATCCTCCGAAACAGAATGATTGTTTACCTCTAGATAATCAGGTATGCCATTCCCATTTGAATCAGAAGGATTGGTAGGATTTTGGCCTATCTCCTCTCCGTTTAATAATCCATCACCATCACAATCGCCTTCTAAGAATTCTTGACTTAAAGGCAAGGTAGAATTTGCCATTATAGCATCACAACCATCAGCAGGATCTGTACCATCAATAATTTCTTGACCATTAGTAACTCCGTCTCCATCACAATCTGCATTATTCCAACTCGCCGCTTGAGGAAGCGTAATACTTGCTGCTTCAAAATCACAAGGGTCGTTTGGATCCGTTCCATCTGCTATTTCTTGTGCATCGGTTACCCCGTCGCCGTCAGAATCTGTGTCTAAATAGTTAGGAATACCATCACCATCTGTATCATCGTTTCTTGGGTCGCCATTGTTATCTACATCTTCATCAATAGTGTCTATTCCGTCACCGTCATCATCCACATCATACGGATCTAAAGCCCCATCATTGTCTGTATCACCAGGGGTTTCTCCTCCATTTGAATCAACTGGAATTCCATTAGCGCCAATTGGACCATCGACTTCGCCATCATTATCGGCATCAGTACCACCTGCTTCAATTACGTCTAATACGCCATCATTATCTGAATCTAAATCCATATAATTTGGGATACCATCACCATCTGTATCACATAATGGAACTGCTGGTGTACAAACTGAATTTTCATAACTGTCTAGGATACCGTCATTATCTGAGTCTAAATCTAGATAATTAGGGATTCCATCACCATCAGTATCTGTTGGTGTACATGGTGTTACGCCTGTACATGCTGCATCTTCAATACTGTCTGGAATACCGTCGCCATCACTGTCTTGATCCAAGTAGTTAGGGATACCATCGCCGTCAGTATCTGTAGGGGTACATGGAGCTGTTCCTGTACAACCACTGTCTTCTGTTGCATCTGGGATACCATCGCCG
>Ga0078894_10002148_pt1 | contig 14862 bp, 11 predicted proteins | sample LauGreSu1BDMLBSD_2_FD_67506 | JGI IMG/M metagenome (GOLD analysis project Ga0078894, IMG submission 67506) | Freshwater lake microbial communities from Lake Michigan, USA - Su13.BD.MLB.SD (version 4) (version 4) | ecosystem: Environmental > Aquatic > Freshwater > Lake | place: Lake Michigan... | reverse complement strand
GTAAATTCATCGTTTCAAGCGACTGCATTGCTTGGTTATTCAAAAGTAATGAATCATTTACGACACCAAATTAATCGCGTAGCTGCAACTGACGTTAGTGTTTTTTTGTTGGGCGAGAGCGGCACAGGAAAAGAATTAGTTGCAGCAGAAATTCACGCCAAAAGTCTTCGTAAGAACAAACTATTTTTACCGATAAATTGTGGAGCGATTTCGCCGCAATTAATTGAAAGTGAATTATTTGGACATGAAAAAGGCAGCTTTACTGGGGCTGATCGACTTCACCGAGGGTATTTTGAGCGTGCCAACGAAGGCACCTTGTTTTTAGATGAAATCATCGAAATGCCCGTTTCACTACAGGCAAAATTTCTACGTGTTTTAGAGACGGGAAGATATACGCGAGTTGGTGGGGATCACGAACTCCAAAGCGATGTACGCATCATTGCAGCAACTAATCAAAATCCTTCTCATGCGATTAAAGAAGGATATTTCCGACTAGATTTTTATCATCGTTTGAATACGTTTCCCATTCAAATAGCGGCATTGCGTGAGCGTGGTGAAGATATCGAGCTTTTGGTACGGCATTTTCTTAATGAATTTAATCATTTGCACGGTACTAAGAAAACTCTATCAAGCAAAATGATGCCTGAATTAAGGCGATGTCTTTGGCCGGGTAATGTGAGAGAGCTAAGAAATTTTATACAGCGCGCTTGCATACTCGCCGATGAAGTGGTCGATTTTTCAGTGCCAGTAAGCGTGACTGACCTATCGACAACAGACTCAAAGCATTTAGCTATTCGCGTGGGAATCACTCTTGCTGAAGTTGATCGTCAATTAATTCTAGCGACACTGTCATATTGTAATGGCGCTAAAAAAAGAACCGCTCATCTACTCGGAATTAGTTTGAAAACCCTATATAACCGACTTGAGGAATATAGCGACACTCAGCCCTTGCACGTCATCGCAGAAGTCAATACCTTACAAAAACGGGGTACTCATTTCATGATTGGAGACAAATATGTTTAGAAAATGGTTAGCGTTGCTGATGACTATTTTGATTCTAAGCTGTTCGGCGTGTGAAAGTACCGGTGGTCTCGGTGGTGGAAGTTCCCAAACGCAGACCTATCCTGTATCTAGCCATGTGAATGGAAAGGGAGCGATTGAATCGATCGAGATTATTCCCCGTGCTAAGAGTGTGGGGCTAGGTACGCTCGCAGGTGCAGCTATAGGTGGAATACTGGGTTATCAATTCGGTGGAGGGATGGGTAAAGCAGTGACGACTGTGGCAGGTGCTGCGGGCGGTGCGTATGTAGGTAATGAAGTAGACAAGAAAGGTCAAACGGATGACCCTGTTTATAAAGTCACTATTCGTATGGAGGATGGAACTATTCAATCATTTGCGCAAGAGTCTGAGCCACTCGTCAAGCAAGGTGATCGAGTAAAAATCACTCGCGGAGTGGTGTCGAAAATATGAAATTACTGAAAGCGCTATCCGTGGCAATAAGTAGCGATATGTGTCGCAATTTGTCACTCATAGTCACTTAGCGATTTGTTTGTCGTTAGACCAGCCAGGAGATGTCAATGAAACCCCCATCCATTGAAAGTAATGTGACGGTTACTTCGCATGAAGGTAGCAAGTTAAAAAACTCCACTAGGGGTGGCTTGTTTACCACCATCTGTTGGAGCGCAGTGCTTGCGGGTGTCGCCATTGCTGCATCGGTACAGCTAGTTTTAATGATGTTAGGGGTTGCCAGTGGGGTTGTGCTCGCTAATCTCGCAGTTGGCGAAACACTTAGCTATGGGGCATTAATGTGGGCTAGTGTATCAATGTTAATCGCAGCATGTGTAGGCGCTTATGTTGCGGGGCGAATGTCAGGCTTGCGCCGTAAGATCGATGGAGTACTGCATGGTGTCATTAGTTGGGCGGTATCGATCTTGCTGGCGTTGATACTCGCAACGACGACTGGCGGATCACTGATTTCTGGTTTGGTGTCGAATTTAATTCAAGGTGGAATAGTCATTGCCCCATCGGGCGCAAATGTTGCCAGTATGTTGAATCGGCAATTGGGTCCGAATATGGAATCAGCTTCTTTGCGCGTACTGCAAGAATATATTCTGTCGGGTCGGCGTGATCAGGCAATAGACTATTTAAATAGCACGATGAATGTTCAACGTGAGCGAGCAGCCGGCATTGTTGATCAGGCACTGATTTTGTCTGGCTCGCCCCAACAAGCTTCGTCAGAGGGCCGTGCCACAGAAGCCCGTGTCATAAAAAATTTCCATACTGCTTCGTGGACTAGCTTTGTCGCTATGTTACTAGCCCTTGTACTGAGTTGTCTGGGTGGGGCCCTGGGAACACTTGGATCGCAGCGGACTATTTGGAACGAGAGTGCTGAAGATGCAGAAGCCTCATCAGGCACATCTCAAGCGGCGATTGGTAGGGTATGAATACACGACTGACGCAGTCACATTTAGAAAATATAAAAATGGCTCGCGATTACTTCAGCTAGATGTCGGTTTGATTTAATTCATTACTTAGTTACTAATTTAGCTGTTCTGGAAATTTCAAATCCAGAACAGCTATTTTTTTAATCGCGCTTAAATAGCAGGCCTAAAAGTATGCCCGTACCTGCAGCAATCAACGCCGACTGAAACGGCCTTTCGCGTATGAACTCGATCGTAACATCGCGGCTTTGAGCGAGTTGTCGAGTTGCTTGCCCTGCGATCCCGCGTGCTACATTTTTCATCGATGAAAAACGTGCCATCAATCGGTCTCTGGCTTCACAAAGTTCGCTCTCGGTGAGAGTTGAGGCATGCGACATCAATGCATCAAGATCTTCCTTGAGATTGGCCAGCTCTTGGCGCAATCCCAGCACACTAGTGGATCCATTGGATGAAAGGTAATCAAGTCGAGCGTTCTTAATGTCTTCACCGACCACAGGGACTTCTTTTCTCATCGTAACCTCCGTTGAACAAGTTAACTCATTAGATGTGGATTTATACATGGGGTTCCGTACAGTCGATAAATGAGCAAAAAATGTTTCCGTGAGGGAATTATGATTTCGAAGAAATATCTTGCATAATTGTAAGATTACTTTCCCGCATCAGACTTTATTGTTCTATGCATTGTATCTATCGCTATGCTTAAGCTCTTTTCATCAATCCGCACTGAGAATCATATCGAGCGCAACCGCATTCTGCTGGGCTGGGGTTTGGGTTGGTTGCTGATCGTTGTTTTAGTTTTTGCTGCGGCTTCAGTCAAAATTCAATTAGACCATAATGATCTACTCGATCAGTCTCGTAGCGATGCAGTCTCTCGTGCTAGTACTGCTGCTGATCAGGTGCTACGAACGGTATCGCAAATTGATCAACTTTCTTTAGCGATTAAATATCAGTGGGAGCACCGATCCGCACCTCTAGATCTTGATGATCAATTTCGTCAAGGTGTCTTTCAAAAAACGATCTATCCGGTAGTTATTAATTCTCAGGGTTATGCGGTTTCATCGACCCGGCAGCTCCCGAAAAATACGTATATGGGTGATTTGCCTTTTTTTGCAAAGCACAGCAAAGATCCCCAGAGTGGTTTATTGATTTCTCCTCCAGCGGATGGTCGTGGCGGCTTTGCTGGGAAAAAAATCTTACGATTTACGCGTGCATTTAACCGACCGGATGGATCATTTGATGGAGTGGTGCTGATCGCCATGGAAGTTAACTACGTCACTGGTTTCTATGACGAGTCGCAATTATTAGTTGGTGATTTTATTTCAGTGTATTTCACCGATGGTGTGCTCCTTGCGAGCCAATCGGGTGGCGGGTCGACTAACTCCTTTTATAAAGAGTTACCGCAATTTGCTTTATCCAAGGGTAGCGCGCGCCAATCTGAAGATCTATTCATCGATCAACGTTCGCGTTTAGTTAGCTGGAAAAATATTGAAGACTATCCGTTGGTAGTTGCTGCGGCTATAGATGTTGATAATGCGACAGCTTCCTATGCCTCGACACGATTGACTTATCTGGGCATTGCTTTAGCGTTTAGTGCACTCACGCTGTTGTTTGCCGTAGGAGGTGCGTATGCGCATCTTAGAAATATCGAACGTCAGCGACGTGAATCTGAAATTCAAACGACATTCCGCTTAGCTGTTGATGGTGCGCATGAAGCGTTTTACATGGTTCAACCCACTTATCATAACGATGGGCGAATCCATCGGTTGTTGATAGCAGATTGTAACGAGCGAGCAGCGGAAATGGCTGGCTACCCGCGCGCCAAGTTAATTGGAAAGAGCTTAACTGAGATTTACCAAGGTAAAGCCTTGCAAAGTTTGTTTGATTTTTTTGCTCATGTCCTTAAGGATGGATTTGTAGAAGATGAATTTCATGTTGCTCATGGAAAGCGACATGCTGCTGGTTGGTTTCAGCGACGGGCAATTCGTTCAGGTAATGGGGTAGCGATAACTATCCGCGACGTTTCTGAAGCCAGACAACAAACGGAGACACTCGCTGTCATGGCGCGCACTGATTCATTGACGGGCTTGCCTAACCGCCGCTGGCTAAATGATTACCTGCCTAACGTAGTAAAAAAATCGATTGAAAATAATCATCGTATGGCCTTGCTGTATGTTGATTTAGATAATTTTAAAGACATTAATGATTCACTCGGCCACAAGATCGGTGATGAGCTAATCATTGCAGTTGCACATAGCTTGAGGCTGGCGCTACGATCAGAAGATTATTTGGCGCATATTGGTGGCGATGAATTTTTAATTATCATTACTTGTCTTGGCGATATGGCAGACGCGTTACCGATTGCTGAACAATTATTGAAGGCGATTAGTTTGGAAAATTCAGTAGCGCAGTGGCGGGGATTTGTACCCAAAGCTTCGATAGGGATCAGCGTGTTTCCTGATCATGGTGAGGATATCGATAGTTTGTTAAGAGCCGCTGACATTGCGATGTATCAAGCAAAATCAGAGGGTAAATCGCACTGTCGGTTTTATAACGAAGAATTTTCACAAAAAATTCGAGACAGAGTTTCTACTGAGCGCGCACTGGAACAAGCCATACAAAACGACGAGTTTGTCGTTTACTACCAGCCTAGGGCATTTGCTATTACTGGTGAATTCGCCAGCATGGAAGCATTAGTTCGCTGGCGTGATCCCGTGCGTGGCTTGATTTCTCCTGCTGATTTCATACCGATTGCAGAAGAATCACGACTGATCATTCCGCTGGGTGATTTGGTTATCCGCAAGGTCTGCCAACAATTGGCTGCATGGCGTGAGCAGGGTTGTGCGCTCAGGCCAGTATCCATCAATGTATCGTCACTTCAGTTAATTGATGATGGGCTGCGCTTATCGATCATAAAAAATCTTGAACGGTATGACTTGCCAGTATCGTTAGTCGCGATTGAGTTGACTGAATCCAGCATGCTGGATGAAACAGGGATGGCTATCGATGAATTGAAGCGATTACATGAGATGGGTATTGAGCTGCAAATCGATGATTTCGGTACTGGCTATTCGTCTCTATCGAAATTACAAAGTTTGGATATTGATGTCGTCAAAATTGATCAATCGTTTGTCTTCAAGCTAGCGTCGGATCATCAGAGCAGGGCGCTATGTGAAACCATTGTTTCAATCGGGCGTAGCTTAGATATTGCGATTGTTGCCGAGGGCGTTGAAACCACTGAACAGCTAGAGATACTGCAAGCCATGAATTGTGATGAAGTGCAGGGGTATTTGATCTCACGACCCGTTCCCCCTGAAAATATCCCTGCATTACTAACTAAAAAATTCTTTTGAAGTAGCTTAAAATTTCAGTGCAAATTTAGTCAGAAAATAATTCTTTAATATTCTTTTCATTCGGAGCATGAACGACTTTTATCTCAGTGATCAATGCCGTGACTAGTTCAGCGGGTGTCACATCAAACGAAGGATTACGCACCTTTACTCCTTCTGCAGCCCATTGATAATCGCGATAACCCGTTACTTCTTGTGCTGATCTTTCTTCAATAGGAATGTGTTCGCCGCTCATGACTGAAATATCAATCGTGGATAGCGGGCAGGCAACGTAAAACGGAATGCGATGGCGGTGCGCCAGCACTGCTACCATGTAGGTTCCGATTTTGTTGGCTACATCACCGTTAGCGGCGACTCGATCGGTACCAACAACGACAGCATCAATCTCTCCGCTTGCCATCAGGTGGCCTGCCATATTGTCTGTAATGAGTGTTATAGGAATTTTTTCTTGAACCATTTCCCAGGCAGTTAAGCGTGCACCTTGCAGAAATGGGCGGGTTTCATCAGCGATCACGCTAATTTTTTTACCCGCGGCGACTGCAGAACGGATAACACCCAATGCCGTGCCATGCCCAGCGGTGGCTAACGCACCAGCATTGCAGTGAGTCAGAACACGAGCACCATCGGGCAGCAGGCTTGCACCGTTTGCTCCTATGGCGTGGTTGATACGTATATCTTCTTCATGAATATATTTTGCTTCATTCAATAAACTGGTTGCTAACTGAGCTTTAGCTTGCGTAGCATGTTGTTGCCAACATTTGCGCATGCGGTTCAGTGCCCAAAAAAGATTAACAGCGGTAGGGCGACTTTCTGCCAGCTTTGTAAATCCAAGTTCAAGTTGCTGATCAAAGTGGTCGCTAGCGTTTTTGCACAGGCGCTGTGCTTCGAGCGCAACGCCATAGGCAGCAGCAACACCAATAGCCGGCGCACCACGGACCACCATAGTGCGAATACCGTGTGCGACACCCTCAGCTGAGTTGTAGTTGAGATACTCAAACGTCGCTGGCAAGCGTGTTTGATCAATCATTTCTAACTGACCACCGTGGGCAGTCTCGCGCCAGCGTAGCGTCTGTATGGCTTCACTCATATCAATCGCCTTCAAATTCGCATAAAGCGAAAACCGGAATGCCTGCTTTTTCTAAGCGTTTTTTACCGCCCACGTCGGGCAGGTCGATTAGAAAGGCGCACTCCACCACTTCACCCCCCATTTTTTGTACCAACGTGACTGCGGCGTGTGCGGTACCACCCGTGGCTAGCAAATCGTCAATGATCAGAATTTTTTCTCCCTTGCTAATCGCATCGTGATGAATTTCTATACGATCGCTGCCATATTCCAAATCGTAATCATGTCCCATAGCGGCACCTGGCAGTTTGCCTTGCTTGCGAATAGGAACAAATCCTAGTTGCAGTGCATAAGCGAGGGGTGCGCCAAAGATAAATCCGCGTGCTTCAATACCCACGATTTTTGAAATACCTTGTCCGCGATAGCGATCAGCTAAGGCATTGATCGCTGCATGAAAACCATCGGCGTCTTTTAATAGGGTAGTGATATCGCGAAACTGTATGCCAGCTTTCGGATAATCAGGAATAGTGCGAATTAACGAAGTAAAGTCCATGGTTTCTCGCTTAGGTTTTTTCGGGGGAATGCACATTACGGCCGTAATTTTTGAAACGTTCAATCACAGCCTGCATTTCTTCGGACGATAGCAATACAGGTTGCCCATTTTGGCGAGCCAATAAATATTGCTGACATAAAGATTCAATTTCTATCGCTACAGCCATGGCCTCATCAAGGTCACGACCCGCAGCGATCAATCCATGATTGGCAAGCAAACAGGCCTTGCGATCTTGCATGGCTGCTACTGCATAATCCGATAAAGTTTGTGTGCCAAATAAGGCATAGGGTGCGCAGCGTATCGAATCGCCACCGGCAATCGCAATCATGTAATGAAACGCAGGCAAATCTTCACGAAGGCAAGCTAGCGCGGTTGCATTTGGCGAGTGCGTGTGAACGATCGCATGCAGCTCGGGACGATGGCGCAGTAAGTCCCTATGAAAATGCCATTCGCTTGAAGGCTTGCCGCTGCCGATTACCTGACCCTCAAAATTCATGGCGACTATGCTTTCGGGTTGCATCTGCGCTGTTGGCACGCCAGAAGGCGTAATTAGGAAATGATCGCCCTCACGGCAGCTGATGTTGCCTGACGTACCACGATTCAACCCCGCCACTTCAAGCTGTTGGCAGGCTTGAATAATGTGCGCGCGCTGAGTGGTTGATGTGATGCTCATCGTTGGAGTACTCGTCCAGCAACCACCGATAACTTTTCCATCATGGCCGGATTACGTGCATGCGGCGCAGTAATGAGTGCATGCTCTAATGAGTGCTTGCAACTACATGTGTGTGCGTTGGTGTCTTTAGGCAGTTGATGGACTAATTGTTTAACCAGATCGCGACCTTTGCCTGCATTACCAAGTAAAACTTTAATGACTTGATCGACGCTGACATGATCATGATCGGGATGCCAACAATCAAAATCAGTCACCATCGCAACACTGGCGTAGCAAATTTCTGCTTCGCGAGCTAGTTTAGCTTCGGGCATATTGGTCATGCCGATCACATCGCAATCCCATTGGCGATATAGTTTCGATTCTGCTTGGCTAGAAAACTGCGGACCTTCCATTACCAGATACGTGCCACCGCGCACAATGTTTAACGAGGTTGCATCAGCACTGGCTTGCAGATGATCTCCAAGACGTGAACATACAGGATGCGCCATCGATACGTGAGCGACTAATCCTTTACCAAAAAATGATTTTTCACGTGCAAAGGTACGATCAATAAATTGATCCACAATCACAAATGTGCCAGGTGCTAAATCTTCACGCAATGAACCAACGGCAGACAGTGAAATGATATCGGTGACGCCAATTCGTTTTAACGCATCGATGTTGGCGCGGTAGTTCACCTCAGACGGTGGAATCGTGTGACCTCGACCATGGCGCGGTAAAAAAGCCATGGCTTGCCCCGAAAGAACGCCGGTGAGGATTTCATCAGAGGGCTCACCAAAGGGGGAAGCAACCTTAATCCAGGTGGGGTTTTCCAGGCCATCGATATCATAAATACCGCTGCCGCCGATGATGCCCAGACGCTGGGGATGGTTGAGAGATTGCATGAGTAGAATCCTTCGAATCAGAAGCCAGAACTTTACCAAAGATCACATGCCTGCGAATCAACTAGCAGGCGGCTGGCCTAGAAACAAAAATGCCCGACCTTGGAAGATCGGGCATTGCTAAATGAATACTGTGGGGTGACCGATGGGGCTCGAACCCACGACAACAGGAATCACAATCCTGGACTCTACCAACTGAGCTACGGCCACCACTGATAAAACGATCTGATAGATTCAGACCGAAATAAGCTGCCTATTATACAAAATTTCCGACCTGCTGGCGCTATTTCAAGCGCTATGACTCAGCAAAGCCCGCGTTATCGACGCTGGCTACACTGACAGACAAGCCCAACAGCTGGCGAAATGCAGTTTCGAGCGCGGTTCGGCTACCGCTGGTGAAAGCGAGTATTTCGGCGGGTGTTGCTGATGCTTCACGCAACAGCGAGTGTTGAACTAAAAGTCGTTGCAGCTGTTTGGCAACCGGCTCTCCGGTATCAACCTGAATCACACTATGCCCTGCAGACTTAACTATCTGATCGATCAATGGTTGTACAAAAGGGTAGTGCGTGCAACCCAAGACCAAGGTATCGACGCTTTGCTTTAGTAATGGTGCTACATAACGCTCAACCAATTCAGCCGTCGCGCGCGAATTCAACTCACCTTTTTCAATTTGATCAACCAGACCATTACACGCCTGTGTAATAAAACGCACGTCGACTGCGTCAGTGATTTGCTGCTGTAATTTCTGAAATTTTTCACTGGCTAAGGTGCTGGTAGTGGCTAACACTCCAACCACGCCTGATTTTGTTATTGCAGCCGCTGGTTTCAGTCCGGGCTCTACTCCCACGACTTGCATGTGTGGGTAGTGTGAACGGAGTGCTGAAATTGCTGCTGCGGTTGCGGTATTGCACGCAACCACCATCGCTTTGACATGGAATGTCTGTAAAAACGCAGCAATCGACAACACGCGCTCAACGATGATGGCTTCGGGTTTTTCGCCGTAGGGTGCAAAGCCCGAATCAGCAAAATACAGTAGCTCTTCGGAGGGCAGTAAGGCATGAACATGCCGCAGCACCGACAGTCCCCCCATACCCGAATCGAACACACCAATCGGTGCGTTCGAATTTAACGATGTAAAAGAATCAGCCAATCTTGACCGGTATCTTGCCGATGGTGGCAGCGATACGTTCTTGCCATTCTTTAGGTCCAGTGTTGTGCACTGAAATACCGCTGGAATCAACTGCAACCGTTACTGGCATATCGCTGACATCAAATTCATAAATCGCTTCCATACCTAAATCTGCAAAGCCGACTACCTTGGCTCCTTTGATCGCTTTCGATACCAGATAGGCTGCACCACCGACTGCCATCAGATAGGCTGACTTATGATTTTTAATCGACTCAATCGCAATCGGTCCACGCTCAGCTTTACCAACCATCGCAATCAAACCGGTTTTTTCTAACATCATGTCGGTAAATTTATCCATACGCGTTGCGGTTGTTGGGCCAGCAGGACCAACCACTTCATCGCGCACAGGATCAACGGGGCCGACGTAATAAATCACACGATTTTTAAAATCGACAGGTAGCTTTTCACCTTTGGCGAGCATGTCTTGAATGCGCTTATGCGCAGCATCACGCCCGGTAAGCATTTTTCCATTGAGTAGCAGCGTTTGTCCGGGTGTCCATGACGCGACTTCGGCAGCCGTGAGTGTATTGAGATCGATGCGTTTAGATTTTTGCGTATCAGGCGTCCAGTGGACTTCTGGCCACTCAGAAAGCGATGGTGGATCCATATACACAGGGCCTGATCCATCCATCACAAAATGCGCATGTCGCGTGGCTGCACAGTTAGGAATCATGGCGACAGGTTTAGATGCAGCATGGGTTGGATGCATCATGATTTTTATATCAAGCACGGTTGTCAGTCCACCGAGACCTTGCGCACCGATACCTAGTGCATTGACTTTTTCATACAACTCAACGCGCAATTCTTCGGTTTTATTTTGGGGGCCACGAGCCAGCAAATCACTCATGTCGAGATCTTCCATGAGCGATTGTTTCGCCATCAGCATGGCGTGTTCTGCAGTGCCGCCGATACCGATACCGAGCATGCCAGGGGGGCACCATCCAGCGCCCATGGTTGGCACAGTCTTTAATACCCAATCGACTAATGAGTCCGAGGGATTGAGCATAACGAATTTACTTTTGTTTTCTGAGCCACCGCCTTTAGCGGCGACTTGCACATCGAAGGTATTCCCAGGTACGACTTCCATGTGAACGACGGCGGGCGTATTGTCTTTAGTATTTTTTCGTTCGAATTGCGGATCGGCTACGACTGAAGCACGTAACTTGTTATCGGTATTGTTGTAGCCACGGCGAACGCCTTCATTAATAGCGTCAGTAATCGATCCTGCAAAGCCTTCAAAGCGTACGTCCATGCCGATTTTTAAAAATACATTCACGATTCCCGTGTCCTGGCAGATGGGGCGCTTGCCTTCAGCGCACATGCGAGAATTGGTCAGTATCTGAGCGATGGCGTCTTTTGCTGCGGCGCTTTGCTCGCGTTCGTAGGCGCGAGCCAGATGGCGGATGTAATCCGTTGGGTGGTAGTAGCTGATAAATTGCAACGCTGCAGCGACGGATTCGATCAGATCTTCTTGCTTAATAATGGTCATGATTGGCTTAAAATATGAAATTGGCAAGCGTAGGCAACGTAAGTAAATTTATGCATTTTGAGGCCCTTCGCAAGCTGAAGCTATCTACTCGCGATGTGTGGCCTCGCAGCGCATCATTTTACACCTCGACTACCAGCCAATTCAGTGCTTGCTATAAGCTACATACCTGAGCATAACGCTTGGTCTTATGTAAGGCTTGAGTAAGGGTGCCGGCTTATCGTTAAGCCACAATAATTATTTGCAGGATGGAGACACCATGTCTGAAATCGAGTCCCTCATGCACGAGGAGCGTGTATTCGCTCCGCCTGCAGACTTTTTAAAAAATGCGACGGTTGCCGGTATGGCAGCCTATCAGGCCTTGTGCGCCGAAGCAGAAAAAGATTACGAAGGTTTTTGGGCCCGTCTAGCGCGCGAACATCTTGAATGGCACAAGCCATTTTCTAAAACATTAGACGAATCGCAGGCGCCGTTTTACAAATGGTTCGACGATGGTTTGTTGAATGTGTCCTACAACTGCCTAGATCGAAATCTCACCAATGGTAATGCGGATCGCACTGCGATCATCTTTGAAGCTGATGATGGATCGGTTAGCAAACTCAGTTATCGCGAATTGCATCAAAAAGTATGTAAGTTCGCCAACGGCCTCAAATCACTAGGCATCAACAAAGGTGATCGCGTCATCATCTACATGCCAATGTCGGTTGAGGGTGTCGCAGCAATGCAAGCATGCGCACGTATTGGTGCAACGCATTCAGTAGTCTTCGGGGGTTTCTCTGCCAAGTCACTGCAAGAGCGCATTATTGATGCCGGTGCCGTCGCTGTCATTACTGCTGATGAACAAGTGCGCGGTGGTAAGCAGCTTCCCTTGAAAGCGATTGTTGATGAAGCTTTGGCGATGGGTGGATGCGAAGGCATCAAGAACGTCGTTATCTATCAACGAACCAAAGGCAAAATTAATGTCGTCGCTGATCGTGATATTTGGTTACACGATTTGATTGAAAAGCAACCAGAGCAATGCGAGCCCGAGTGGGTCAACGCAGAGCATCCGCTGTTCATTTTGTATACCTCAGGTTCAACCGGCAAACCGAAAGGCGTACAGCATGCGTCTGGTGGTTATTTGCTGTGGGCTGCGTTGACCATGAAGTGGACCTTCGACATTAAGCCTACCGACGTATTTTGGTGTACGGCCGATATCGGTTGGGTCACCGGCCATAGTTATATTGCGTATGGCCCGTTAGCGGTCGGAGCGACACAAATTGTGTTCGAAGGTGTGCCTACGTTCCCACACGCTGGTCGTTTCTGGGAAATGATAGAGCGACATAAAGCGACGATTTTTTATACCGCACCGACCGCAATACGCTCACTGATTAAAGCATCCGATGCAGATCCAAAAGCGCATCCGAAAAAATTTGATCTCACCTCATTACGTTTGCTGGGATCAGTCGGTGAACCTATCAATCCAGAAGCGTGGATGTGGTACTACAAAAACGTCGGCGACAGTAAGTGCCCGATTGCTGATACGTTCTGGCAAACAGAAACGGGTGGTCACATGATTAGTCCGCTGCCAGGGGCAACCCCTATGGTGCCGGGTTCGTGTACCTTGCCTTTGCCTGGCATTATGGCGGCGATTGTTGATGAGGCGGGTAACGATATGCCGCACGGTCACGGCGGTATTTTAGTTGTGAAGCGTCCTTGGCCATCAATGATACGAACTATCTGGAATGATCCAGAGCGTTTCAAGTCTAGCTACTTCCCTCCTGAGTTGGGAGGCACAATGTACTTGGCAGGTGACGGTGCCATTCGCGATGAAAAAACCACTTACTTCACCATCACCGGTCGTATCGATGATGTGTTGAATGTATCAGGTCACCGCATGGGAACGATGGAAATTGAGTCTGCACTCGTTGCCAATCCTATGGTTGCCGAAGCCGCGGTTGTAGGTAAACCTGACCCAACCACCGGTGAGTCAATTTGTGCATTCGTGGTGTTAAAAGGCGCGCGACCTACTGGTGAGCAAGCAGTAGCCATTGCAAAAGAACTGCGTGATTGGGTTGGAAAAGAAATTGGTCCAATTGCTAAACCTAAAGAAATACGCTTTGGTGACAATCTTCCCAAGACCCGTTCTGGGAAAATCATGCGACGTCTGTTGCGTGTACTCGCCAAAGGTGAAGAGATTACGCAAGACATATCAACGTTAGAAAATCCAGCGATCTTGGAGCAATTGAAGCAAGCGATTTAAAAAGAGATATCGCAACGGATATCTCTTTGCTGCAACGTAGGTTTAGATTCAAATGGTTTTGTGGGGGAAGGTCGTAGGGCTAACTCCGATGGCTCTATTACCGAATTGCCGCTTCGTCTTCGGGCGAAGCGGCTTTTTTTATTGCGGCGACGTTCCGCGGCAAAATGCATGCATCATTCAGTGGGCTATCCCTAGCTCAATGCTCCAGCGAATTTGTGTTTAATGACAACGCTTTTCAAGCGCGATGTACTAGGTACACTGAATCTGTTGACCTGTTTTTCCTCTCGATGCTAAAACGACAATTGTCTTACATAGCTTAATAAATTTATAAAGCTTTATTTTTAAAAATGGCTTTTTGAATTGATCGGAGAGGGAAATCATGAGGAATTTGATGCTGGCGTGGCTGATAACGAGCAGTTTGGTAGTGCGGGCTAAATCATCCATTGCGAACGACCAATTATCCCAATTTAGTGAGAATCCTGCGAATAGTGTCATGCCTACCGGGAATTGCGCGAATCATCGTCATAGCTAACTTACTCAAATCAATAAGGGTACTGTAAAGAAATTAAACGTTGCGTGGATATGTGATGGCATCCTATTGTTCTGGTTTGAATTTCGATTAAATTTTTATGTGGTGACATCAACAGAAAAAATTTTATTCAGGAGCGTTGTAGGATCATATACGCGATTGTTTGAGAGCGAAGTAGCGCTATTTGAACTAAGCTCTTGCAGCAGAAGGTAAAAGCTTACAAGTGATTAGTCCTTTTAAAAGTAGAAAATCCATTCGTAATCTCGCACTAAAAGATGATTTTTAGTTTCGCTCGGTAAGAGAATGTAAAAAGTCATTAGGAAGTTTTGCTATAATCCGGAGCTTCGTTTGGACCACAGCTCAAACGAATTCCGGAGAGATGGATGAGTGGTTTAAGTCGCACGCCTGGAAAGCGTGTGTAGGTTCATAGCCTACCGGGGGTTCGAATCCCCCTCTC
>Ga0078894_10002146_pt1 | contig 14864 bp, 11 predicted proteins | sample LauGreSu1BDMLBSD_2_FD_67506 | JGI IMG/M metagenome (GOLD analysis project Ga0078894, IMG submission 67506) | Freshwater lake microbial communities from Lake Michigan, USA - Su13.BD.MLB.SD (version 4) (version 4) | ecosystem: Environmental > Aquatic > Freshwater > Lake | place: Lake Michigan... | reverse complement strand
GTACGGAACGAGGAGCGCCGCGGCCACACGGTCGTGTCGTGCGAACCTCGCGATCGTGGCCGCGATCAGTGCGAGGAGGACGACGATCTCGGCAAGCGCGAGCCCAGGCGCGCGCAGCCCGAAGAAGAAGCCGCTCCACGCGAAGTTGAGCGCCCACTGCGCGAGGAAGAGCGCCAGCGCGGCGCGGTCGCGGCCGAACGCGCCCGTGCGCCACACGCGCCACGCGCTCACGCCGATCAGGACGTAGAGCGTCGTCCACACGGGACCGAACAGCCAGTTCGGCGGGTTCCACGATGGCTTTGCGATCGTCGCGTACCACGCGTCGACCGGCCAGAGGAGCGCGGCGAGGCCCGCCGACATCGAGAACACGATGCAGGCGACGAGCATGAGCGCAGACCGCAGCGGACCCGGACGCGACGCCGTGCTCATGCGCGCGCTCCGATCAAGTCCGGCACCACGTTGCCATGCACATCCGTGAGCCTGAACTGCCGTCCCTGGTAGCGGTAGGTCATGCGCTCGTGGTCGATGCCGCAGAGGGCAAGGATGGTCGCCTGCATGTCGTGGACATGCACGGGATCGCGCGCGATGTTCCAGCCGAAGTCGTCGGTCGCGCCGTGCACGTGGCCTGCGCGCACGCCGCCGCCGGCCATCCACATCGAGTAGGCGCGGCCGAAGTGGTCGCGGCCCGTGGGCGCGTCGCTCGGCCCCTGCCCGAACGGCGTGCGGCCGAACTCGCCGCCCCAGATCACGAGCGTCTCGTCGAGCAGTCCGCGCTGGCGGAGGTCGCGCACGAGGGCCGCGCTCGGCTGATCGGTGTCGCGGCACTGCTTCTCGAGATGGTGGAACAGGTTGTTGTGCTGGTCCCAGCCCGAGTGCATGAGCTGCACGAACCGCACGCCGCGCTCGGACAGTCGCCGCGCGATCAGGCAGTTGTTGGCGAACGAGCCGGGCGTGATCGCGTCGGGACCGTACATCTCGAGCACGCTCTTCGGCTCGTTCGAGAAATCGAGGAGATCGGGCACGCTCGACTGCATGCGGAACGCCATCTCGTACTGCGCGATGCGCGTCTCGATCGCGAGCGCGTCGGCGCCGTCGCGCGCAGCCCGCTCGCGGTTGAGCTCGGCGAGGTCGTCGAGGAGCCCGCGCCGCGACTCGCGCGTCACGCCCTGCGGGTTCCCGAGATACGGCACGGGATCGCCCGCGCTGCGGAACCGCACGCCCTGGTGCCGGCCGGGAAGGAAGCCGTTCGACCAGTAGTGCTCGTAGAAGAGCTGCCCGCACGACTTCTCGCGGTCGGACGAGGTCATGACCACGAAGCTCGGCAGGTCGTCGCACTCGCTGCCAAGCCCGTAGGCGAGCCACGCGCCCATCGACGGCCGCCCCGGCTGCTGCGAGCCCGTCATGAAGAAGGTCACGCCCGGCGAGTGGTTGACCGCCTCGGTGTGCATCGAGCGCACCACGCAGAGCTCGTCGGCGATGCCGCCGATGTGCGGCAGCAGCTCGCTGATCTCGATTCCCGACTGGCCGCAGCGGCGGAACGGCCGGATCGCGGGAAGCGCAGGCCACTTCGCGTAGCCGCTCGACATGGTGGAGAGCTTGGTCGCGCCACGCACGCTCTCGGGGATGTCCTGCCCCTGGAAGCGCGCGAGCTCGGGCTTCGGGTCGAGGAGATCGACGTGCGAGGGACCGCCGCCTTGCCAGAGGCAGATGATGCGCTTGGCGCGCGGCGGCGCGTGCCGAAGGATCGCGGCGCCGTCGGAAGCAGGCCGCGGGTCGGCTGCGAAACCCTCGCGCGCCAGCATCGAGGCGAGCGCCACGCCGCCGATCCCGTGCAGCGAGGTGCGCAGAAAGTGGCGGCGCGTGAGCGCTGCGAGCCGCCGGTCGAGGTCGCCTGCATCATTCACGGGTGATCGCCTCGTCGAGATTGAGGATGGCCAGGCAGGTTGCGGCGAGCGCCGCGTGATCGAGGGCATCGAGCGATGCGTCGCGCGGCGACTCGCCGACCGCGAGGAACTGCGCGGCGCGCGCTGAATCTGCCGCAAATCCTGCCCGTTCCCGCGCAAACAGCCGCTCCAGGACGCCGCGCTCCCGCGCCGTCGGCGCACGCCCGAGCACGCGTCCGAACGCGCGGGGGATCCACGACTCGCGCGCATCCGAGGCATGCATCGTCCGCTCGGCCAGGGCGCGCGCGGCCTCGACGAAGGTCGGGTCGTTGAGCGTGGTCAGCGCGTGCAGCGGCGAGTTGGTGACCGCGACCTTCACACGACAGGACTGGCGCTGCGACACATCGAACATGTTGGCGGGCGCGATGGTGCGGCGCCAGAAGGTGTAGAGGCTTCGCCGGTAGAGGTCGCGCCCGTGCGACGCGGGATACTCGAAGTTGCGCTCCATGGTGATCGCAAGCGACTCCCACACGCGCGGCGGCTGGTAGGGATAGACGGGCGCGCCACCGACGCGTGCATCGAGCAGCCCGCCCGCCGCAAGCGCTGCGTCGCGGATGGTCATCGCCGGCAGCCGCACGCGCGGCGCGCGGGCGAGCAGCCGGTTCTCGGGATCGCGCGCACGGACCGCGTCGCTCACCAGGCTCGACTGCCGGTACACGCGGCTCGTCACGATCAGCCTGTGCAGCGCCTTCATGCGCCAGCCCGACGCGCGCAGCTCGACCGCGAGCGTGTCGAGCACGTCCTGCAGCACGGGACGGTCGCCCTGCACGCCGAAATCCTCGGGCGTGCGCACGAGTCCGTCGCCAAAGAAGGTCTGCCAGGCGCGATTGACCGCCACCCGCGCCACCAGCGGGTTGTCGACCGCGAAGAGCCACTGCGCGAGGCCCAGGCGGTTGCGCGGCGCGTCGGCCGAGAGTTGTGGCAGGAACGCAGGCACCGCGAACGACACTGCGTCCTTGGGCGCGAGGTAGTCGCCACGCGCAAGGAGGCGCGTCTCGCGCGGCTGCGCGTCGCTCATCACCATCACCCGCGGCCACTCGTCGGCCAGGAAGCGATCGAGCGCACCGCGCGCCGCGTCGCGTGCGGCGTTGTGCTCCTCGCCCGCGGGCACCGCTGCGAGCGCCGCCTCGAGCTCCGCGCGCCGCGCGCGCTGCCCCTCGCGCGGCGCCTCCTGCACCGGGTCGGCGATGCGAAAGCGACTCGCGCTTCCCGCCACGATGCCCGATTCGGGCACGCGGTTGAATGCATCGAGCAACGCGTAGTAGTCGCGCTGCGTGATCGGGTCGTACTTGTGGTCATGGCACTGCGCGCACGACATGGTGAGCCCGAGCCATGTGGTCGCCGTCGCGTCGACGCGGTCGAAGAGCGAGACCCAGCGGTTTTCCTCGGGAATCGCGCCGCCCTCGCCGTTGAGCAGATGGTTGCGGTTGAACGCCGACGCGACGCGGTCGTCGTCGGTGGCCCCTGGAAGCAGGTCGCCCGCGAGCATGCGCGTCGAGAGCGCGTCGTAGGGCGTGTCGCGGTTGAGCTCGCGCACCAGCCAGTCGCGCCAGACCCACTGGAACGTGTCGCCGTCCTGCTGGAAGCCGTTCGAGTCGGCGTAGCGCGCCGCGTCGAGCCACGGCAGCGCCATGCGTTCGCCGTAGTGCTCCGAGGCAAGCAGCCGGTCGACCACGCGCTCGTAGGCACCAGGCGCCTCGTCGGCGATGAACGCCGCCACGTCGTCGGGCGATGGCGGCAGGCCCGTCAAGTCGAGCGTCACGCGGCGGAGGAGCGTGGCGCGGTCGGCCTCTGGCGCGAACGCGAGCCCCTCGCGCGCAAGCCGCGCACCGACGAGCGCGTCGATCGGATGCGCGCCAGGCGCGACCTCGCTGCGCGCGGGAGGCACGAACGCCCAGTGCGGCTCGTATCGCGCGCCCTCGTCGATCCAGCGCGCAAGCAACCCCTTCTGCCTCGCATCGAGAGGCCGGTGAACCCTCGGCGGCGGCATGACCTCCGAAGGATCCTCCGCGTGGACGCGCGCGATCAGTCCACTCCGCGCCGAATCGCCCGGCACGATCGCACCGCGCTCGATTGCGGAAGCCCGCTGGTCGAGCCGCAGGTCCGCGGCCCGCGCGGCGGCGTCGGTCCCGTGACACTGAAAGCAATGCTCCGAGAGGATCGGGCGAATCTCGACGTCGAACCGAAGCGGCGGCTGGCTCCCCGCCCTCACACCCCCCGACATGGCATTCCCGGACAGGGCATCCCCCGCCGATCGCAGCGCCGCAGGTGCTGCCACCAGCGCGACAAGGCTCACGAGCATGGCGACCGCACGGGGTGGCACGGCGACATCGTACGAAGTGGCTCGGGATGCACGAGGGGCGCTGTTCGTGCGTGCGACCCGTCATCGGACGACAGTGGGTCGCCCAAGTTCCACCACCCAACCATCCGAAACGTCTCGAACGGTCAGAACGCCTTGGAGAATCCGACCCAGACCGCGCCGACGCGCCCCCCACCATCGCCGAGCCCGCCCGAGAGGTCGTCGCCGATCCCGCGCATGAGCGCCGCATCGAGCGTGCGCCATCCGGCCTCGACCGACATGTCCCACGAGTCTCCGAGGTCGACGCGCACGCCACCGCCCACGCGCCAGGCCACGCCCGCACCATCGAGCCGCGGCGAGACATCCCCGCGCAGCGTCAGATCCACGCCCCTCGAGAACGCCGCGCGGGAGCGGAACCCGACCATCGGCGCCGCCTCGCTGTCGAAGTCGGTCCACGCCGACACGGCCGAACCAACCGACGCCTCACCCGCGCTGGTCGCGGCCACACGAGCACCCGCGACGAGGTCGAGGGAGCCTGTGCGGTCGACGGGGCTCACCGTCCGCGCCCGCCACTCGACAACCCGCCACGCGGCGCCCACGTCGGCAAGCACAGCCTGCATGCCCGCGATGCTCGCGTCGTCGACCACGCGCGCCGAGAGAAAGGCGCCCGCGCTGCGGTTCCACCACGCGGCGCCGTCGAGGTCATAGGCAGCAAGTCCGAACGCGGGCGACCCGTACACGGCATCGGCGCCGCCCGCCGCGAACTGGCTCCACCCCGGAACGCGCAGCTCCGTGACCGCCGCGCGCGCCGCCCCGAAGGAGGGCGATGGCGTCCACGCCGACTGCACGAACTCGAAGCTCCAGCCGCCGAGCGCACCCGACTGCATCTCCGTCGACGCGCGCGCGGACTGCGGCGCTGCGACCGACTCGGCACCGCGCACCGACACGAGCTCGGCGGACGCGGGTCCCGCGAACAGCCACGCCGCAACTGCAGCGGTCATCCGGGCAGAGATTGGAACGGCGCCTCGCATCATCCTGCACTCCACAACGCGTGTACCTGTGGCACGGTTCCCGATTTGGAACGCCACGCGCCAGGTTCGCGATCTTTGTTGGGAGCTGTGCAAAAGTCCAGTCCACTACCATGACTGCATGACGCTTCCCGCCGCGGCCGATCCACGCGTGCCCTTCATGCTTGAACTCTCGGACCGCGCTGCGACGGTGGCCATGCGCCACTTCCAGTCGCTGTCGCTCGAAGTCGCCACCAAGGCCGACCAGTCGCCCGTCACCGCCGCCGACCGCGAGATCGAGGCGCTCCTCCGCGGCGAGATCCTGCGCGATTTTCCCGGCGACGCGGTCCTCGGCGAAGAGCACGGCGAGATCACGGGGACAAGCGGCTGGCGCTGGATCATCGATCCGATCGACGGGACCATCTCGTTTGCCGCGGGTGTACCGCTCTTCGGAACGCTCATCGGGCTCGAGCACGAGTCGTCGCACGGGGCCCGCATCGTGGCGGGCGTGTGCTCGATGCCCGCGCTCGGCGAGCGCGTGTGGGCCGCGGAGGGCGGCGGCGCATGGTGGGATCGCCGCGACGCGGCGGGCCACGCGACGCGCACCGAGGCGCACGTGCGCACGGGCAACAGGCTCGCACAGGCCCTCGTCTGCACCACGGGCCTCGAGTACTTCGAGCGCGCCAACCGCACCGACGCGCTCGTTGCGGTCGCCCGTGCAGCCGGCCGCGTGCGCGGCTGGAGCGACTGCTACGGCGGCATGCTCGTGGCCACGGGCCGCGCCGACGCCTGGTTCGACCCCGTCATGAACCCGTGGGACTCAGGCCCGTTTCCCGTGATACTCGCCGAGGCGGGAGGCGTCTTCACCGACTTCCTCGGTCGCTCCGATGTCCGCGGCGGAAGCGCCGTGGCCGCCTCGCCCGCGCTGCATGCCGAACTGCTGGCGCTGCTGCGCGGTCACGCGAGCGCGTCCCAGGACGCGTCAAACGCGGGGGCGTAGTTGCGCCAACGGCCGATGCTGCTGCGGTTGATCGGCCGCCGCACCTGCTCGTAGCTGAGGGTGAGCACCGTGCGCGCGTTCTGCTCGGGAGCCAGCACAGCGGGGTCGAACGGCACGCCCATCGCGTCGAGCACGCGGCGGATCTCGCGCTCCGGTTCAGCCACGAGGTCCTCGTACCGGACATGCACGAGCCGCAGCCCGAGCAGTGCGGCCATCTGCGGCACCAGCGCCCGCTCGAGCGCGATCACGCGCCGGATCGTGTCGAGCGATGCGGTGAACCCCCACGACCGAGGGTGGAAGTTCGAGAGATGCATGCTGATCGCCGTGTCGCGCGCGTCGCGGGTGATGTGGATGAAGGCCGAACCCGGCAGCACCGCCGCGACCGCCGGCAGGAGCCGCCACACGTTCAGCGTCTTGTCGAATGTCCAGTCGGCACCCGCGCGGCGCCGCGCCACCGCACCCTCGAGGTACTCGGCGGCCAGGCGCGCCGCGTCGGCCGGCTGCAGGCTGCGCAGGTCGTTCGGCCACACGCCCAGACCAACGAGCGACTCGTGGATGGCAAAGGCACCCTCGTACTCGCCGATGCCCGCGATGCGCGGGTGGCGGTCGAGCATCTGCTCGAGCAGCGTCGTGCCGCTGCGCGGCATTCCGACGACGAACGCGGTCGTGGCGGCCGCAGGCCCCTTCGGCTCGAACCACGCGCGCCCCTTGGCGGCAAGCCGCCGCTGCGCCTCGACATCGGCCTCGAGCGCCCCGACGTCGTACGTGGGCGTGGTCTCGCGGTGCACGAAGCGGGCGAGCTCGAGCGCCTCGGCGTAGCGGCCATCGGCGTCAAGCATGCGCACGGCCTCGAACCCCGCGATCCGCTTGAGCAGCGGGCTGCATGCGCCGCGCGCCGCCGACTCGAGCAGCGACACGGCCTGCGCGCGGTCGTTCCGCTGGATGGTGCGCGCCGAGAACACGATCGCCCGTTCGTCGTTCAGCCACGCGCCGCCCTTGGCCACGAGCGCGTCGAGCTCCTCCCGCCGCCCCGCGCGATGCAACGCCTCCGCGAGGGCAAAGGACGCCTCGACCTCGTTCGAGGGCCTCCGCGCGATCAGCCGCGACAGGCGCTCCACCGCCTGCGCGCTCTGCCCGAGCCGATGCTCGATGATCCCCTTGAGGAGGTTGAGCGTGTCATCCGCGGGCGCCACCCGAAGTCCGCGATCGGAGAGTTCCGCGGCGCGGGCAAGCCGGCCGCTCGGTATCAGGCACCGCACTGCGGCGGAGTAGCCCGCAGCGCTTCGAGGATTGCGGGCGATGAACCGCTCCGCGCGCCCGAGCCCCTCCGCGTGCCGCTGCTGGCGGATCAGCGCCTCGATCGCGGCAAGTTCAGCCTGGTCCATCGGTCGCGGGGCAGCCATGGTGCGGAGACTAGCACGATCCACTGCCAAGTCGGTAGCGATTTTCTCGCGAAGCACGCGCAGAAACTGTTTGACAAGTCCATGTTTGGTGGCAACTTACGTCTCGGAGTCAGAGAGAAAACGGGACCGCGCGCCAGTCGTCCAACGGGTGCGCGGTCTGTGTCGTCCTGATCCGTTCCAACACACAGTTTGTGCTGTCTCGACCCGCCGGGTCACGCCATCCCTTGGCCGCCCGCGCTGGGCTCTCTGTCCCTTTCCCTGCAGTTTCCCTCTCATCCCTTGGAGTCCATCATGAGGTGCATGCTTGTCTCAAGCGCGGCTGTCGCCGTGCTTGCATCGGTCGCGTCTGCTGACGTCACGCTCAGCTTCACGAATTTCAGCGCCACCGCCTTCCAGTTCCAGCAGATCGTGGCGCCCGGTTCGCTCATCGGAGAGCTCACCGGCGTCTCGGTGAACGCGACCCTCCTCTCGTCCACCGCCTTCACGTACGCCGACGATCTCTGCGTCTACGTCGACATCCTGCCGCTCTCCACGCAGGGCATGGTGCAGATCGGCGGCTACAGCGAGCTCGGCGCGCAGCAGCGCTACTTCTGGCCGAGCGGTTCGTCGGCTGCGCCGGGCACGGTCGTCGCCGGGTCGGCGATGTTCACGACGGCGGTTGACATGTCGATCCCGAACCTCGCCATCTGGCTTGGTAACGGCTACGGCGCGGCGGGTACGGCTGGCACATGGACGGGTTCGATCACCTTGCACGGCGTCTCCGCGGTGCCGGGACCGGGTGCGCTCGCGATCCTCGCACTCGCAGGACTCGTCGCGCGCCGCAGGCGCTAATCCGAGCGAACTTCGCTCGCTCGCACACCACGATTGAAGCGCACAGCGGTCCCCTGGCGGGCCGCTGTGCGCTCATTCGCCTGCAAGCGATGGAGTTCCGCTGAGATGTCCGCAGAACGCAATTCGTTCATAAATCAGGGTGAGTTTCTTGACGCGCCTGTTTCCCGTGTCAACTTCTGCTCAGAGGTCTTGGAATAGGGCCTGCTTGCTGTCCAGCGAGCAGGGTTCGAGACCTCGGCACCGCGAAGGGCCCTGCCCGCGCGACCGAGACATGCCTGTCCTGTCCCGTCCGTAGGAACGATCGCCGATCGAACTCTCCGGACTGTCCCTGTTCCGCTGTTCTCCAATTCATCCCGGAGAGAGTCCATGAAGACCGTTCTCGCTGCTGGCGTGGCTGCTGCCGCGCTCGTGTCGGCCGCCTCGGCCGACGTCACCGTCACCTTCACCAACCAGACTTGGACTGGTTTCAACTTCAGCGACCTGACCGCCACCTTCGGTGGCTTCACGGGCAGCCTCACCGGCGTCTCGGTCAACGCGACCCTGAACGCGTCGGTGAGCTTCACCTACGCCGACGACCTCTGCGTCTACGTGGACCCCGCCCCGCTCGGGACCGGCGGCCTCCTCCAGGTTGGCGGCTTCTCGAACCTCAGCGCGGCCCAGCGCTACAGCTGGCCGAACGGCGGTGCCAGCGCTCCCGGCACCACCGTGATCGGCACGGTCAACCTGACGACCGCCCTCGCCTTCTCGGGAACGTCGGCCGACCCGATCATCTGGCTCGGCAACGGCTACGGCGCCGCGGGTACCTCGGGCACCTGGACCGGCTCGATCACCCTCATCGGCGTCAACGCCGTTCCGGCTCCCGGCGCGATCGCGCTCCTCGGCCTCGCTGGCCTCGCTGGCCGTCGCCGCCGCTGAACCAGCCGCGCATCTCCTACACGACTCAGGCAGGAACCCCGAGCAATCGGGGTTCCTGTGTTTTTGGTGGTTCTCGCCCCCGCCCGCAGAGGCCGCGCAGACCGAGCTGCGCGCGCGCGATTCGCACCCCGCGCACGCTGCATCGCTTGCACAGGTCACCGCACGGTGCATGTTCCTCGCGTCCGTCGTGATCGGAATGGCTCGCAGTGAGGGACTGCGGCCGGAGGCTCCGATCGAACGCGCCCCAGGGCGCCGTCCGCGGACTGTGATTGGGAACGGGAAAGGGAACCACCATGTACAGAGTCCTGCTTGCCGCCTCGGCGGTGGCTGTCGCTGCGTCCGCAGCCAGCGCCGACGTCGTGTTTACACTCAACAACTTCCGCATCGAGGGATCGGAGCTCACGCAGTTCGCCGCCGAAGGCGACCTGAGCGGCGTGCTCACCGGCGCCACGATCGACATCGTCATGACGGCGTGGACCAATTACACCTACGCAGACGACCTGTGCATCTACCTCGCCGAGGGCCCGACCTTCACGCAGGGCGGCGCGCTTCAGATCGGCGGCTTCAACTCGAACTCGATGGATGCCGAGGAGAGCTACACGCTCCCCACGCAGAACCAGCGCACCCAGCGCACGCTGCGCTTCATCGATCCGATCGACCTCACCGGCAAGGGCCTCCACCTCTGGATCGGCAACGGCTTCGGTGGCTCGACCACCACGGGAACCTGGAACGGCACCATCACCCTGCACGGCGTGACGGGCATCCCGGCACCCGGCGCGCTGGCGCTGCTCGGACTCGCGGGTCTCACGGGGCGTCGTCGCCGCTGACGGTGAGCGACGACGCTCGACGCGGCAATTCGACTCGATAACGGCGGACAACTCGTCCGAAATGCTGAATTTGCAAGCGGTTGGGGCGAAGAGCTTGCCTCAGGCTGCGCCCATGGCATCGTGGACAGGTTCGATCTGCACGGTCTGTGCGGCTTGTGTGGCTCGAACCGTGACGGTCGTCGACCCCTGCTGCGTCATCCCTCGTGGATGCGCCTCCCGAGTCGTTGTCCGGCTCGCTACCAACACGAGGATGCAATCGCACGACGCTGCGCGGACGAACGCGGGCGCGTGCACACCGATCGTTCCTACATCGTGATCCACCGGGCCCTGACTGCGATGCTACTCACGCTGTCCAGACCATCGCCCGGTACCACCCTGCCACACAGACCTGTACGTCGTCCCCGGGTCGGCAACGGTGGGATCAGGTGCAGCAGCCTCAGCCCTCGCGGCTGGAGCGGCTCACCGGTCTTCTGAACGCTCCCGCTGCACCAGTCGTCCGGTGCATCGAGCGAAGCGCGGAGGACTCAGGCTCGCAGAGTGCCTCTCCCCAGGTTTCGTCCCCTGGCTGGCGCTCTCGAGGTCCCTGCGCAGCAATGCGCTTGCGACGGATACGGCACGTGGTGGCGGCGCTCCCGAAAGGGAGCGCCGCTGCCCACCGCCATTCAATGCCCGCTCACAGCAGCACGCGCGCCATCACCACGATCACCACGATCGCCAGGATGTCGAGCACGATGCCGGCCCGCATCATGTCCTGCGTGCTCACGCGGCCCGACGCGAACACGAGCGCGTTCGGTGGCGTGCCCACAGGAAGCGCGAAGGCCCAGCTCGCCGCGAACACGGCGGGAATCACGAGGGACTCCGGCGGAAGCCCGAGTCCGATCGCAATCGGACCGACGATGGGGACCGCCATCGCCGTCAGCGCGGTGTTCGATGCGACCTCGCTTGCGAACAGGAGCACGGTCACCAGCAGGATCAGGAACGCAATCGACGGAAACGAACCCGCCGATCGGATGAACTCGCCGATCGACGCGGAGAGTCCAGTGCGCTGCATGGCGTCGGCAAGGCACAGTCCGCCGCCAAAGAGCAGCAGCACCCTCCACGGCACCTTGCTGAACGCGCTGCCATCGAGCAGCGCGCGCCCGGGCCGCCGTACGCTCGGGATCAGGAAGAGGAGCAGCGCCGCGACCACGGCGATCGTGCCGTCGCGCACCGAGGGCAGCGCCTTCGTGTACCACGGAAGGGTCACCCACGCGGTCACCGCCAGTGCGAACACCGCGAGCGTCGCCCATCCGTCGCGGTCGATCGGCGTGTCGCGCGAGGGGTCCGTCGCGCGAGGCACCTCGACGCCACGCGCGGGAAAGATGAGCAATCCGAGGACCGCAATCGCGATCGGCAGGAAGACCGCCGTCGTGGGCACGCTGAAGCGCAGCCAGCGCTGGAAGTCCATCTCCACACCGTTGTCGCGCAGCCACTCGACGGCGATCGGGTTGGGAGGACTGCCGATGATGGTGAGCGCGCCGCCGATGCTCGAGCCAAACGCAACCCCGAGAAGGAGCGATGTGGCGAAGCGCGCCCGCGCCAGGCCGCCGTCGCTTCCGCTCGCTCGCGCGCGCTGGCCGAGTGCGATCGCAAGCGGCAGCATCGTCGCGGTCGTCGCGAGGTTCGACACGAAGGCGCTCAGGAGCGCGCTGCCGCACATGACGGCCGCCAGCACCCGCAGCGGCGACGTACCCGCAAACCGCACGAGCGCCTGCGCGAATCGCACCGAGACACCCGTGCGCTCGAGTCCGTAGGCAAGCAGCGCGCCGCCGCCGAAGACGAACATCACGTCGTTGGCGTAGGGCGCGGTGAGCTCGCCCGGCTTGCCGATTCCAAGCAGCGCGAGCACCACCATCGCCAGCAGGCCCGTGATCGCGGGATCGACGGCAAGCGTGACCCACCAGGTGGCCATCAGCGCCAGCAGTCCGAGCACCCACGTCGCGTCGCCCGTGAGGCCGAGCGACGGCCCCGCGAACAGCGCCGCGCCCGCGAGCAGCGGCCCGAGCACGAGCCCGATGCGCGCCATGCGCGGAGACCCCTTCTCGAGCTCGCCTTCGAGTTCGTCATCCTGCGTCTGTTCGTTGTCGGCCATGCGCCGACGATACCCGACCACGGCGCACCCGCCGAGGGGATCACGACGGCAGCCGCACCGACTGCAGCCCGCGGAAGAAGTCCGTCGGGTCGACCGCCTGCTTGACCGCCTGCAGCCGCGGGTAGTTGGCGCCGAAGTAGAGCGACGGCCACTCCGACTCGGCAAGGTCGTCGTCGGCGTAGTTCGCGTAGCAGCCCGCGCCGCCAAGCGACAGCCGCGGCGCGACGTCGGCGTAGAGCCCGCGCAGCCAGTCGATGTTGGCGCGTTCCTTTGCGGCCGCCTGCGCGGTGCCGCCACCGTTCCAGTAGCCGAGGTACTGCACCTCCGAGAGCGCCGCGCGATGCGGGAACGCCGTGGCCCCGGGCGCGACATCCGATGCGGCGCCGCCGAGCGACAGGAAGTTCACGCTCGCATACTCGCTGAGCGCAAAGCGCGGATCGGCGATGCGGCGCGCGAGCCCCGCGACGACCGCCGCACCGGCGCCGGGCGCAGGCGGCGCGTACACGATCGACGACTTGGCCTTGTACGACTCGAACCCGCGTGGCTCGACGGGATCGCACACCGGCGACTGCGCGTCGAAGGCGAAGTCGCTGCCCGCGATCGCTGGCACGCCGCCCGGCCCCACGAGCTGCGCCCTGGCTGCGGCCGTCTCAGCCAGCGAACCCGTCGAGAAGACGAGGCCGAGGCACGCAGGCGTCGCCGCTCCCGTGTCGATGTTGAAGACGACCGCGCCGAGCGTGTGCCGCGGCATGGCGTCCGTCACGATCAGGTCGTGGAAGCGCGCGAGCGCGTCGTCGGCCGCCGCAAGCGGCCAGCGCCAGCCCATCACATGGATCGTCTCGAGCGGCACAGCCTCGATCTCGAACGATGTGGCGACGCCAAAGCTGCCGCCCGCACCGCCGCGCAGCGCCCAGTAGAGGTCGGCGTCGCCATCAGGCGCCGCGATGCGCGTGCCGCCGTCGGCATCGATCATGCGAATGGCACGCACGCGGTCGCATGTGAGCCCATGCGTCCGCTGCAGGTAGCCGAACCCGCCGCCAAGCGCGATGCCGCCGAAGCCAACCGAATCGCACGAGCCGCAGGGAATGGTCCAGTTGCCGTTGCAGGCGAGCTCGCCGTACACGCGCACAAGTCGCGTGCCGGCACCCACCGTGAAGCGCGCTCCGCCAAGCGGCGCAACCTGGTTGAGGAGGCGCAGGTCGAGCACGATCCCGCCGCCGCCCGACGCGCCGATGTACGAGTGCCCGCCCGATCGCGTCGCAAGCCGCACGCCCGTCTCCCGCGCGAACGCGATCGTGCGGGAGACGTCGGACTCGCTGGCCGCCCGCACGACCATCATCGGCCGCGGCGAGAATCGACGGTTGTAGAGAAGGCGCGCCGACCCATAGGCCGCGTCGGCAGGCAGGATGAGTTCCCCCGCGATGCTCTTGCGGAAGGCGTTGATCGACGCGGTGGTGAGCGTGCTGCCCACGCAACTGCCCGTGCCCCCATGGGCAGCGCGCAGCCACGCCTGGTCGCCCAGCGAGGCCAGGAGCGCCGCTCCACCGGCGGTTCGGAGAAAGTCACGGCGCGAATCCACGCGCGAAGTTTGCTGGACTGCGCTTCATTTGCAAGCACAAACCTTGCGAATCAACGCTTTGACTGCATGATGCGCGTGTGAACCGGCGTCCACGCCCGCTCAGAATCCTGCCCGCCGTGCTTCCTGCGGTCGCGTTCGCCTGCGTGGCTCACGCCGCTCCGCCGGCGGTCGTCGGCTGGTCGGCCGCGCGATGGGCGTCGCGCACGGGTGGAGACGGCGCGCTGCGCGCGGTGATCGTCGTCGATCGCGCCTGGTCGGCCGACGAGGCATCGGCGTTGGCCGCGGACCTGGGCGCAGCACTCGCGACAGCCCGCGTACCCGCCGAGCTTGCGTTCCTCGAGTCTCTTTGCAGTGCGCCCGATGCGCCGCCGGGAGTCTTCGACTGCGCGGGTCCGTGGATCGGCGGAGCGCGTGCCGCATCGGCAGGCACACCCGCTGCACCCTGGCGATGGAGCGATGGAACCGATGTCGCCGCGTTCGGCTGGGCGCGCGGAAGGCCAGCGCAGACGGAGCTGTTGCCCGCGGCACTCCTCCTCGACGGCGTCGACGGACCGAACGGCCGCTGGATCGACGCGCTGCCCGAGCCCGATGCGGGCGTGTCCACGCGATCAGCAATCGTGACCTTCAGCATCTTCACCGACTGCGACGCCGATGATCGCCCCGACCTCCTCGAGATCGCTGCGAACCCCTCGCTCGATGCGGACGGCGACGGAGTCCTCGACGCCTGCGGGAAGCGCGACCCGGCGGATCTGAACGGTGACGGGCGTGTCGACGCGACTGACCTCTCCATCGTCCTCAACGCCTGGGGCACCGCCGACCCGACCGCCGACGCCGACCAGAGCGGACGTGTCGACGCCGCGGACCTCGCGATGGTCCTGTCAGCGTGGTCTCCGAGCACCTGAGCGCGCGTCACGAGTGTCGGCGGGGAG
>Ga0078894_10002145_pt1 | contig 14865 bp, 12 predicted proteins | sample LauGreSu1BDMLBSD_2_FD_67506 | JGI IMG/M metagenome (GOLD analysis project Ga0078894, IMG submission 67506) | Freshwater lake microbial communities from Lake Michigan, USA - Su13.BD.MLB.SD (version 4) (version 4) | ecosystem: Environmental > Aquatic > Freshwater > Lake | place: Lake Michigan... | reverse complement strand
CGATGCCGACGGGATCCACTGCGGCGTGCTCTTGCTCGCCTTCGTCCACCGGTTTCTCCGCCCGCTTCTCGACCCTCGAGCCGCTGGCCCCGGCCGGGTGGCCTGGGTACGGGCCCCGTGGGGGGAGGTGGTGCCCGTCGACGGTGGCCCGCCGCAGGTGGCATTTTCCGAGGAGGAACTCGTGGCGTTGGCCGAGCGGGTGCGCCTCGATCGGGCGGCGACGACGCGGAGGTTCCGGGGTCTGGCGGCGATCGACGCCCGGCTCCTTGCCCGCCACTGTGTCGATCCCCGCAGCCGTCGGGCCGATTGGCCTGATGTCAGGCATGTGGAAGGAATGCTCGCGATGCTGGCAGCGGCGGGGATGGACGGGCCGGGTGGGGGGAAGAGCCGGGGTAGGGAGGAGCAATAGCTTTTTTGGATGGTGCGCGATGCTTTTTTCGTGCGGGCGGATCAGCTCCTTTCGTTGACTCGGTTCCAGGGCGTCTCTATCTTTCGGGAAGGGTGAGGTGGCGGGGGGACAACTGCCTCGCGCCTCCCGACTGAAATCGTCCCGAGGACTCTTGGCCATGCGAAGCTTTTCTCCCAAGTCGAGGCGAGCGGCGGGGTTCACGCTCGTCGAACTGCTCGTCGTCATCGCCATCATCGGCACGCTCGTCGGCCTCCTCCTGCCGGCCGTGCAAGCGGCGCGCGAGAGCGCTCGCGCGACCGGCTGCCGCAACAATTTCAAGCAGCTCGGCCTGGCCCTCCACCACTACCACGATCACGCCCGTCGCTTTCCCTCCGGCTGGACGGGCGCCGCACGCCCGATCGGTGATGCGACCGACGATCTCCCCGGCTGGGGCTGGGCGAGCGAATTGCTCCCCCAGATGGAGCAGTCGAATATCTTCGACCGCATCGACCGCCGCCGGCCGGTGTTCGACGCCGCCAATACGGCGATCCATGCCGATGTCCGCAGGGCCTTCATCCCGACCTTGATCTGTGCCTCCGACAGCCGTGGTCCCACCGAGGGGGACGGCTTCTTCACCATCGCCGCTTCCGAAGGCGATCACCACGAGGAAGAAGAGGGGCACCACGGGGAGAGGGTCGATGGCAACCCGCTCGCGCCGCTGTGCGAGGTGGGGAAATCGAACTATGTCGGCGTGTTCGGCACGGTCGACGTCGAAGAGGCTCCGGCCGCGGGCGACGGCATGTTCTTCCGCAACAGTCGCATCGGCATGCGGGACATGCTCGATGGCTCGAGCAAGACGCTGTTTGTCGGCGAGCGCAATTCCAAGCTCGGTGGCAGCACCTGGACGGGGGTCGTTGCCGGCGCCAATGCGGCCCTGCCACGGGTGGTCGGCGTCGCCGATCACGCCCCGAACGATCGCCACCATCACTTCGACGACTTCACGAGCAACCATCCCACCGGGGTCAACTTCCTCCTCGGTGATGCCTCGGTCCGCCGCTTCGACGACTCGATCGACGTCGGGCTGTTCAAGGCGCTGTGCACACGCGCCGGTGGCGAAACGGCGAGCGTCCCCGACTGACGGTGCGGACGATCCGTCGTCCCTGCCCCTTCTTTCAGTGGTGCCCGGCGGCCGGTCGAACGGCCGCCGGTTTTTTTCACGCTCCCGTTACAACCGCCCCGCCGCTGCGGTTTGCTCCCTGTGGACCGATTCGTCCCCGTGGAGTGCCTGTCGTGATCGCTCCGGCCAAAAAGCGTCGCCCTTCGAGCCGCCCTGCCTCCAAGACCTCCGTGGCAGAGGCTCCTCCGCGGGTGGTCGACCCCGGTGCGGAAGAGCGGCGGGCGGCCCTCCGAGAGCGGCGCAAGCTGTTTTTTGCCCGGAAGATCGATTACATCCCCTGTCGTCAGTTCCTCGCGCCAGAGGCTGAGGCACTGGCTTCCACCCCTCCGCCGGCCGCCCCGTCCCGGCCTCACCCGGAGCCCACCGGGAGGCTCGACGCCTATCTTGCCGGCCTCTATGAAACGCGGCTCCTGACCAAGGACGAGGAGCAGTTTCACTTCCGGCGGATGAACTGGCTCCGGTTCCGTGCCGCATCCGATCGCGGACTCCTCGACGAGAAGCGAGCCACGGCTCGGCAGATCGACGCCGTCGAGGCCCTGCTTGCGGCCTCCGACGTCGAGCGGACGATCCTCATCACGTCGAATCTCCGTCTCGTCGTGTCGATCGCGAAGAAGTTCGTCACCGCGGACGAGTCTTTCGACGAACTCGTCGCCGAGGGCAACGTGGCCCTGATGCGGGCGGTCGACAAGTTCAACTTCGCCCTCGGCAATCGCTTCAGCACCTACGCCACCTACGCCATTCAGCGGCACTTCTTCCGGATCTCCCACCGCGGCCGTCAACAGCGGCGTCGGTTCTCGCCGGCCGACGAGTCACTCCGCTCGGTGCCTGCAGCCGAGCCGGCCCAAGGCTGCACGTCGGTGCAGATCGACCAACTCAAGGAGCTGTTCGCCAAGTTCCTCGAGGAACTCGAGCCGCGCGAGCAGCAGATCGTGGTCGCCCGGTTCGGCTTCGATGGCCGCGCTCCGCGCACGTTCCGCGAACTCGGTGCCGAAATGGGCGTCTGCAAGGAGCGGATCCGCCAAATCCAGACCCGGGCGATGGAAAAGATCCGCGGCATGGCGAACGAAGCCCGTCTCGAACAGACCGTCGGCGACTGGCTCTGACCCGATCACCAGACGGAGGCTTCCGGCCATGTCCAGACGCGTGCTCGTGATCGGTGCGGCTGGAGGGATCGGCTCAGCTCTCGCTCGTCGGTTGGTGGCAGGAGGTGGAAACGTCTTCCTTGCGGGCCGGGATGCCACCCGACTCGAGTCCCTCGCGGCGGAATTGTCGATGCCGTGGGGCTCCGTCGAAGCTACCGATCCGGATGCGATCGACCGGGTCGCTGACCAGGCCGTGGCCGAACTAGGGCGTCTCGATGGCCTCGTCAACTGTGCCGGCTCGATCCTCTTGAAGCCCGCGCACCTGACGTCGACGGCCGACTGGCAGGCGACGATCGCCACGAATCTCACCTCCGCCTTCGGCGTCGTCCGGGCTGCCGGTCGGCTCTTGAAGGGAGAAGGGGGCTCGGTGGTGCTCGTGTCGAGTGCTGCTGCACGGGTCGGCCTTGCAAACCACGAGGCCATCGCCGCAGCCAAGGCCGGAATCATCGGGCTGGTCCTGTCGGCGGCGGCCACCTACGCCAAGCAGAAAGTTCGCTTCAACGCCGTTGCCCCGGGGCTCGTGCGCACGCCGCTCTCGAAGGGTTTGCTGTCGAGCGAACTTGCCGAGAAGGCTTCGGTGGGGATGCATCCGCTCGGCCGGCTCGGCGAGCCGGAGGAGGTGGCCGCGGCGATCGATTGGTTTCTCGATCCCGCCCAGGGCTGGATCACCGGTCAGGTTCTGGGCATCGACGGGGGCCTCGCCGACATCCGCGGCCGGGCCTGATCAAAACGGCCAAAGGACCTTGAAATTGGCCTGATCGTGCCGATTTCGCAGGCACGGCTCTCCCGAAACCACCCCTCGACGCCCTCGGCCGTGGTGGGGAGGGCTGCTTTTCGCTGTGGCGGGAGGGTATCCTTCGCCCCATGCACACAGCAACCAATGGCCACGCCGGTGGGGACGGCGTCGGTTCTTCCAAAGCCCCGACGTTCCGCCTTTGGCTGATGATGGTGCTCGAGTTCGCCATCTGGGGCGCCTGGCTCCCGCTCATCTGGGGCTACATGGGGAAGGACGGCCTCGACTTCTCCTCCTCGCAGCAGGCGTGGGTGGGGAGTGCCTTCGCGATCGCGTCGATCGTTGGCATCTTCTTCTCGAGCCAGTTCGCCGACCGGACGTTCGCGGCGGAGAAGTTCCTCGCCTTCAGCCATCTCATCGGCGGCCTGGCGATCCTCGGCATGTATTGGGTGAAGGACTTCCCCACGTTCTTCGGCCTGATGCTCGTCCACTCGCTGTTCTACGTGCCGACCATCTCCGTCACGAACTCGCTCGCGTTTTCGCACATGAAAAACGCCGAGAAGGAGTTCGGAATCGTCCGCATGGGTGGCACGATCGGCTGGATCCTCGTCGCCTGGCCCCTCTATTTCATCCTCCAGGGCAAGACCGGCGCCGATGCCGTCGCCGCCAGCCGCAACATCTTCCTCATCTCCGGCGTGATCTCGCTGGTGCTCGCCGGCTACTCGCTCTTCCTCCCCCACACGCCGCCGAAGCCGGCGGCGCCGGGTGATGGGGGCTTCGCCTGGTTGAAGGCCGCCAGGTTTCTCGCCCGGCCCTACCTGCTCGTCCTTTTCATCGTGACGTTCATCGACGCGGTGATCCACAACGGCTACTTCGTGATGGCTGGCGACTTCCTCGGCAGCAAGGCCGTGGGGATCAAGCCCGAGTGGATCATGCCGGTGATGAGCATCGGCCAGGTGGCGGAGATCGTCACGATGGCGTTCCTCGGCTCGGTGCTCGCCAAGCTCGGCTGGAAGACGACGATGATCCTCGGGATCCTCGGCCACGCCGCCCGGTTCGGCGTCTTCGCCTTCTTCCCGCAGAGTCAGGCGGTGATCATCGCCGTCCAGGTGCTCCATGGCATCTGTTACGCCTTCTTCTTCGCCACGCTCTACATCTTCATCGACGCCGCCTTCCCGAAGGATGTCCGCTCGAGCGCCCAGAGCCTCTTCAACCTCCTCGTCCTCGGCCTCGGGGATTTGGCGGCGAAGTGGCTCTTCATCCCGCTCCAGGACAGCCTCAAGACCGACGCCGGCATCGACTACCAGAAGCTGTTCCTCGTGCCGACGCTCATGGCGGTGGCCGCCGCCGGCCTTCTCCTCCTCGCCTTCTGGCCGCCGCGCCGTTTCGACGACGCCGACATCGCCAAGGACGACCACGGCACCGAGTCGCCGAACATCACCTGAGGGCGTGGGCTGGCGGACGCGGGGGCTTGGTCAAACGTGGCTTCGGGGTCGCCCGTACCCCGTCGCCGGGCGTTCGCGGAGGGCATCCCTGCCCTCCGCTCTCTCCGTGCCGCCTGCGCTTTCGCCCTCCGGGCTTTGCTTGCCGGCAAGACCGGCTCTCGGGGCACGGGCGACCCCTCGCTGACGGTGCGTTATGGGGTGCTGGCTCTGTACTGGCTCTGTGCTCCTTCCCCCCGAATCCGTCTTGCGGCGGAGGCCTGAAACTCCCTATCTTCCCGCCCCCTCCGCCCCGCCACCGGTGCGCCGGGCGGGGAAGACCGAGGGAGGCTTGCCGATGCCGATCACGCTCGACGATCTGGCCCGCACGTTGTCCGCCGCTGCCGTTCACACGGGCGCCTGCGTTGTCTCCGGTGCAGCGACGCTCGACACCGCCGGGCCCGCCGACATCACGCTCATCGACTCGAGTGACAAGCTTCCCCTCTTGGCCAAGAGCCGAGCCGGGGCCGTGATCGTTCCGAAGGGAACCGGCCCGCTCGATCGCCCCTCGATCGAGGCGGCCGATGTCCATGCGGCCTTCGCCGCCACGATCCTCCACTTCCGTCCGGCGCGGGTTACCGTTCGCACGGGCGTGAGTCCGCAGGCGGCGGTCGATTCGTCGGCGCGGGTCGCCGCCGGCGCCGATGTGCACGCCTTCGCGACGGTCGGCCGCGACGCCGAGATCGCCGCCGGCTGCACGATCCACTCGGGCGCACGGATCGGCGCCGGCTGCCGGATCGGCGCCGGGAGTGAGATCTTCCCGAATGCCGTCCTCTACGACGGGACGGTCGTCGGAGCGCGGTGCATCGTCCATGCCGGCGCCGTCCTCGGCGCCTACGGCTTCGGCTACAAGTCGGGTCCTGCGGGGCACGCCCTCTCGGCGCAGCTCGGCTGGGTCGAGCTCGGCGACGATGTCGAGATCGGGGCCAACACGACGATCGACCGGGGAACCTACGGCCCGACGTCGATAGGCTCGGGTACGAAGGTCGACAACCTCGTGATGATCGCCCACAACTGCCGGATCGGCCGTCATGCCATGATCTGCTCGCAGGTCGGCGTGGCGGGGAGCACGACGACCGGTGACTTCGTCGTCATGGCCGGGCAGGTGGGCGTGCGCGATCATGTCCACATCGGCGACCGGGCGATCCTCGGCGCGCGCTCGGGCGTCTCCAACGACATCCCCGCCGGGGTCACCGTCCTCGGTGAGCCGGCGATCGAACTCCGCGACCGCAAGCTCCAACTGGCGACGATGAGCAAGCTCCCCGAGATGCGCAAGACCCTCAAGGACCTTTCCGCCCGTGTCGCCTCGCTCGAAGGGGGCCACGGGGCGGAGACGACGCGGGCCGCGTGACCGCTCCCTCCCTTCGGGTCGACCGTTTCGTCCTGCCACCCATCCCGCCATGCATCACGATCAGCCATTGCCACGGTCGTCCCCCGGTGCCGAGGCGTTCGATCTCCGCGGGGAGACGATCGGCATCCTCGCCGGTTGGGGACGCTATCCGGTGATGGTCGCCGAGGCGATCCGCCGCCATGGTGGCCGAACGGCGATCCTCGAGGTCCGCGGGCACGCCGATGCCGACCTCGAGCCGCTCGCTGACATTCACGGCACGGTGGGCCTCGCGAGGGTCGGTACGGCGCTCGAGTTCTTCCGCCGTCATGGTGTGGGGCGCGTGACGATGGCGGGGAAGATCCACAAGGTGAAGCTCTTTGCCCGTGGAGCGTGGCGGCACCACATCCCCGACTGGACGGCCCTGAAGATCTTCTGGCCCCACTTCATCACGAAGCGCCGCGACAACCGCGACGACGCGCTCCTCGGCCTGATCGCGGCGACGTTCGATGCCGCCGGCGTGTTGATCTGCCCTGCCACCGACTTCGCCCCAGAGCTCCTCGCCGTGGCCGGCACGCTCGCTGGGCGCGGCCTGTCGACGGTGGAAGCGGCCGATGTGGCCTTCGGATGGCGGCTGGCGAAGCAGCTCGGTGCCCACGACATCGGCCAGACGGTCGTCGTCCGCAACCGGGCGCCGATCGCCTTGGAAGCGATCGAGGGGACCGACGAATGCATCCGCCGCGCCGGCAGGCTCTGCCCCTCCGGTGGCCTGGTGGTCGTCAAGGTCGCCAAGCCGAAGCAGGATCTGCGGTTCGACATGCCGACGGTGGGGATCGGGACACTCGAGTCGTTGGCGGCCGCCGGAGCCCGTGTGCTGGCGATCGAGGCGGAGAAGACGATCCTCGTCGACGCCGATGCCCTCATGAGCTTTGCCGAAAAGCACGGAATCACGATCGCCAGTTTCCCGGACGGGGCGTTCAGCGGCGTCTCCGCCCCGGCCCGGGCGGCCTGACCGCTGCCGTCTCGTTTTCGCGTCGGGCCGTATACTGCGCGGTCATGGCACATCTTCTCTCCTGTCGTCGTGTTTCCGCCCCGTCGATGCTCGTCGGCTGGGCGTTGGTCGCGCTGGTGCTCGGGGCGGGGCCCCACCCACTGGCAGCCCGCCAGACGCCCGGGACGGCGGTGGAGGATGCCCCTGCGGAAACGGATCCCTTCGCGGCCGACCCGTTCGGCACCGACGACTCCGACGATCTGATGGAGGAGGGGGACGAACCGACCGGGGGTGAGCCTGGCGACGGGGATGATCGGCCGGGGGTAGACGGGGGAAAGCGGCGAGTCAGGCCGCCGGCGTCACGAGTCCGCCCGTTGCCGATCGACATGAAGCTCAACCGGAATCTCCGCATCCCCCCCGCGCCGCCGTTCCACATGGGACGCGAGATCGCCCAGACGATGCACTACACCGGTGCCCCGTGGCTTGTGCGGGAGAGCCGCCAGCGCGAGGAGGATTGCCGGATGATGCTCGACGCCCTCGGCGTCCAGCCCGGTCAGACCGTCTGCGACATGGGCTCGGGCAACGGCTTCTACACCCTCGAATTGGCACGGATGGTGGGGCCAGAGGGGCTCGTCTACGCGGTCGATATCCAGCCGGAGATGCTCCGCATGCTGTCGCGGCGGGCCGCCCAAGAAGGGCTCGAGAACATCCGGCTGATCCTCGGTTCCCCGATCGACCCCCGCCTTCCTGCCGGGGAGATCGATCTCGTGCTCTGTGTCGACGTGTATCACGAGTTCTCCCACCCCGAGGCGATGCTCGCACGGATCCGGGAGAGCCTCGCGGCCGACGGGAAGCTCGTGCTCGTCGAGTTTCGCGGAGAGGACCCGGCCGTGCCGATCAAGCCGCTCCACAAGATGACCAAGGCCCAGGTGCGGGCCGAGCTCGAACCGGCCGGATTTCGCGTGGCGAGCGAGTTTGACCGGCTCCCGTGGCAACATCTCCTCTTCTTCTCATCCGCCCCGGACTGACGCGGCCCCGCAGACTGCCGCCTGAGGGGGGCAGACATCGGCAGGGTTGAAGAACGGTCTCCGGGGCTGGATCGGCCGGAAAAAATGGGCTGATCCGCTCGTCGCCCGGAGCGACTCGCCGCTGCTCGCGAGGGAAACCTTGCGTATTGGGGGCCGAACGGGTCCAATGGGGAGAGAAACAGGAGCCCATGGGAACGGCAAGGTTCCATGGGATGGGGTTGGGCTGCCGGACGCACTCCGGCGGTGCACACGCATGGACTACAAGCCCCGCGAGTACAGTCGCCCCGACACGGATGCGTCCGATGTCGGTGCGCCGTCGCCTGACCGCTTGTCCGATCAGCAGGGGGGCGATTCGGTGATGGTGGCCGCCAGCCACGGAGCAGCCGCCAAGAAGGGTGGCAAGACGGCCTCCAGAGGCGGGTCGTCTGATGCCAGTGGAGACCCGCCCCGTCCCGAATGGGTACTCGGGCGGAACCCGGCAATGGCCCGCGTGGCCCGGTCGATCGAACGAGCGGCCGAAGTCGGCTGCACGGTCCTGATCCTCGGCGAAACCGGCTGCGGCAAGGAGATCCTCGCCCGCCTGCTCCACCGCAGCGGACCACGCTCCTCCAAGCCCTTCGTGCCGGTCAATTGCGGAGCCCTGTCGTCGACGCTCGCCGAGAGCCAGCTGTTCGGCCACGAGAAAGGCGCTTTCACCGGGGCTGACGGCAAGGCGATCGGCATCTTCCGCGCCGCCCAGGGGGGCGTGGTGTTTCTCGACGAAATCGGCGAGATGCCGGCCGACCTGCAGACGAAGCTTCTCCGTGTCCTCCAGCAGCGCGAGGTCCATCCCGTCGGGGCCACGCAGCCGGTGCCGATCGACGTTCAGGTGGTGGCCGCCACAAACCGCGATCTCCAAGCCGAGGTGATGAAGGGAACCTTCCGCGAGGATCTCTACTTCCGCCTCAACATGATCGAGCTGCGGATTCCCCCCCTCCGGGAACGCCCCGAGGACATCCCCGAGTTCATCGAGTTCTTCGCGAAGCAGTACGCGGCCAGCTACCGGATGGAGGAATGGATCCCTTCACCGGAGACCGCTGCGGAGTTCGCTTCTTTCGACTGGCCGGGGAATGTCCGCCAACTGTCGCATGTCATCGAGCAGGCGTACGTCCTCCAGATGGAGCCGGAACTGCCGGCGCGGACGAGGCCAGCGGTCGTGATGCCCGACGAGCCAGAGGAGCCGCTAACGGCCGACGGGAAGCTCCCTTTCGTCGACCTCAACATGCTGCGGAAGTGCGCCGTCAAGCAGGCACTCGAGATGACCCGTGGCCACAAGTCGCGGGCGGCGAAACTCCTCGGCGTTCATCCCAACACGATGACGCGGATCATCGCCGAGATCGGCGACGACGCCCCCACGGCGTGAGCCCCTGGGCACCCGCTCGGTAGGCGTCCCCTCCGCCCACACCGCGCGGATCGGGCGGTGGTCGCCACGACACCCGGGATTGAGTCTCACACCAGGATCAGGCCGGCACGCGGGATCAGCCCGGCACATCGGCGGGCATCACGCGAGGGGAAACTTCCCCCCGACGGCCTTGCTCCCCCCACCGAAGCTGCGGCTCCCCGACCCACCGGAGCAGAAGTGGAGGATCGTGACGGCGCCGGCGGAAATCACGGCCCACGGCGCCCAGTCGGGGGCGGTGATCTCGCGGACCGGACCGGTGCCATCGATCGGCTTGATCGAGGCCGATTCGATGACGAGCAACTCGGCACCGACAAGGCAGGAGAACACGCCGGCCGCGAGAAAAACGCTCTTCCACATGATGCCGTTCCGCACTCGATCGACGGCATTCCGGCGGGCCGCCCTCCGACAGCGGGATGCCCGACGCCGGCCGCTGGTGATCCTGCGCCGCTCCCCGCCAGAATCCCGATCGGCACGCGAACGCCGGATGATTCAGTCGACCGTCAGGGATGTGGGAGATGACGATCGTGTCGGCAGGGAAGGCTCCCCGGCCGGTCATCCCTTGGCCGATTCGCCGTTGGGGGTGGAAGCGGTTTCCGGATCGATCCTCCCCGGGCGGCGCTCGGTGTCGGTGCCGGGCACGAGGAGCGGCGTGTCGACCGACGCCTCGACGAGCCCGCGGAGTTCGCTGCCGTCGATCACCTCCTTCTCGATCAGTTGCCGCGTGATCGCCTCGAGGGCGGCACGGCGCGACTCGAGCACGCGGCGCACCTTTTCGATCGACTGATCGATGATCCGCTTCACCTCCTGATCGATCTCGCGAGCCGTCTCCTCGCTGTGGGAGCGGGATGCGGGGAGATCGCCGCCGCCGCCGGCCAGGAACGGGGAGCGGTTGCTCTCGCGGAAGTTCACCCGACCCATCCGGCTCATGCCGTATTCCATGACCATCGCCCGGGCAATCTCGCTGGCCCGTTCGAGGTCGTTCTGGGCCCCGGTCGAGACGTCCGCGTAGACCATTTCCTCGGCGATCGTCCCTCCGAGAAGGACCTGGATCCGGCTTTCGAGTTCGCTCTGGGTGAGGAGGTAGCGGTCGTCCTCCGAACGCTGCATGGTGTAGCCGAGCGCGGCGAGGCCCCGGGGGATGATCGAGACTTTGTGCACCGGATCGGTGTTGGGGAGCGAATAGGCCACGAGCGCGTGGGCCGCCTCGTGGTAGGCGACACGCCGCTTCTCGTCCTCGTGGAGAACGCGCTTCTTCTTCTCGAGGCCTGCCGTCACCCGCTCGACCCCCTCGTTGAACTCCTCCATGCCGACCGATGTCTTGCTGTTGCGGGCCGCGAGGAGCGCTGCCTCGTTGACGAGGTTGGCGAGGTCGGCTCCGCAGAACCCCGAGGTGATCCGCGCCACCTGCTCGAGGTTGACCGAGGGATTGAGCTTCACATCGGCGACGTGGACCTTGAGGATCGCCTCGCGGCCACGGACGTCGGGACGGTCGACGAGGACGTGCCGGTCGAAACGCCCCGGCCGGAGGAGGGCCGGGTCGAGTGTTTCCGGGCGGTTCGTCGCCGCGATCACGATCACGCCGCTGTTGCTCCCGAAGCCGTCCATCTCGACGAGGAGCGCGTTGAGCGTCTGCTCTCGCTCGTCGTGGCCACCGACGACGCTCGTGCCACGGGTCTTGCCGAGAGCGTCGAGCTCGTCGATGAAGATGATGCAGGGGGCCTTCGCCTCCGCCTGCTGGAACATGTCTCGGACCCGCGCCGCACCGACGCCGACGAACATCTCCACGAAGTCGCTGCCCGAGAGGCCGAAGAAGGGAACGCCCGCCTCCCCCGCGATCGCCTTGGCGAGAAGTGTCTTGCCGGTGCCAGGGGGACCGACGAGCAGCACCCCTTTGGGGATGTGACCGCCGAGCACCTGATAACGCTCCGGGTTGCGGAGGAACTCGACCACTTCGCGGAGCTCCTCCACCGCCTCGTCGATCCCGGCGACGTCGTCGAAGGTGATGCCGAGATCCTCTTGGGCATACTGCTTGCCGCGGCTGCGGCCGAACGCCATCGGGCTGCCGGCCCCTCCGAGTCGCTTCATCATCGTGAAGAACAGGAGGGCGAAAAGACCGGTGAGAAACAGCATCGGCAGCCAGCTCCGCCACGGGCCCGGGGCCTCCTCGTAGCGATAGGGAACGGCGTGTTCGGCGAGGAGTTGGGAGAGGCGCCCCTCGGAGTTTTCGCTGGGGAGCTTCGCGGTCCGGAAATGCCGCCGCTTGAGTCCCTCGCCGATCACGCCCCCGGCAGCAGGGCCGTCGAGGCGGCGGACCGATCCGGTGACGTTGTAGGCACCGATCACGACGTCTTCGAGGTCGCCGTAGCGGACGACGCGACGGGCATCAGGGCCGGTCTCGAAGGGGTTGCGTTCGACGACCTCGACGACCCCTGCCGGCTCCCCTTCGCCGGGCGCAGGCGTTTCACCGCCGATCGACGCCGCGCCACCGTCGGCCTCGGGAGTCCCTTTCCGCCGCGCGTCGGCGGCGCGGATGAGTTTCTCGAGATCGCTGTAGGAAAGCTCGATTTCCGGGGGTGTCGCCACGAGGCTCATGGCGAACAGTCCAGCCACCCCCACCGCGATCAGCGACCAGACGAGATTCGACCCGCCCCAGGGCGACTTGCGGTCGGCCTGGCGCTTCGGGAGATCGTTCTTCTTGGGCATGAATGATCCGAGCGGAAAGTCAGGGAAATCCAGAATCGCTCCATCCTAAACGTGTGCCAGAGGGGAGACAATGAAGCGGCCCCCGGGGGCTTCGGCATGGAAGTCCCTGTCACGAAAACCTAAGATTCCCCGACACACCCGGCTCGCCCCGTGACCCTCCTCCGCATGGCTTCAACCCCGCCGCCCTCGTTGCACCCCACGGCGTCGCTGTCTCATGGCCGCTCCGCGGCGGGGGCTCCTTGTCCGGGCGGGGAGGAGCTCGGCATTGCGGTCCTCGGGTCGACCGGCAGCATCGGCACGAGCACGCTCGAGGTGATCGCCGCCTCCGGTGGGCGTTTTCGGCCCCATCTGTTCGCTGCCCACCGCAGCGTCGGACCCCTGCTCGAGCAGGCGCGGATTCACCGGCCGGCCTGGGTCGTCGTCACCGATCCCGGCGCGGCGGCGACGATCGGCACCGACACGCTTCCCGCCGGCACCCGGCTCGCCATCGGCCCCGAGGCCCTCGACGATCTCGTGCGTGCCCCTGAGGTCGACCGGGTGGTGTCGGCGATCGTGGGGGCAGCGGGCCTGAGGAGCACGCTCGCGGCGCTCGATGCCGGCAAGACGGTGGCGCTTGCCAACAAGGAAACGCTCGTCATGGCCGGGCCGCTGGTGACCCGGTTGGCGGCAGAACGCGGCGCGGTGCTCCTTCCAGTCGACAGCGAACACTCGGCGATCCACCAGGCGCTCCGTTCCGGCTCCCCGGACGAGGTCGTGCGCGTGATCCTCACCGCCAGCGGTGGCCCGTTCCGCACCCGGCCGCGCGAGACGCTCGACGCGGTCACGCCGGCGGAGGCCCTCCGCCACCCCACCTGGTCGATGGGACCGAAGATCACGATCGACTCGGCGACGATGATGAACAAGGCGCTCGAGCTGATCGAGGCCCGGTGGTTGTTCGATCTGCCTGGGGAGAAGCTCGCCGTCGTCGTCCACCCGCAGTCGGTGGTCCACTCGATGGTCGAGTTCGTCGACGGATCGGTGATCGCCCAGCTCAGCCCCCCCGACATGAAGCTCCCCATCCAGTACGCGCTGTCGCATCCGCGGCGCCTCGACGGCCCGGCGCGGCGGCTCGATTTCAGCGCCGGGCTGCGGTTGGACTTCGAGCCCCCCGATCCGATCCGTTTTCCGGCGGTGAGGCTCGGGCACGAGGCGGCGGCGCGGGGCGGAACATGCGGTGCGGTGCTCAACGCCGCCAACGAGGAGGCGGTGGGGGCGTTCCTCGCCGGGAGGATGCGGTTCACCGGCATCGCGGAGGCCTGTGCCCGCGTTCTGGACGGGCATGCGTATCAGGCCGATCCGTCGCTCGACGACATCCGTCGACTCGACGCCTGGGCCAGACAGGAGGTCGTCAAGTGGGTGAGTGCGTGAACATGGCTGCGGACGCGGGCGCGGTGTTGCTCGGCGCCTGGCCTGGACAGCGGGCGATCGAATGGATCGCCAGCCATCCCCTGGAGACGCTCCAGTCGGTGCTCGGCCTCGGCTTCGTGATCTTCGTCCATGAACTGGGGCATTTCCTCGTCGCCAAGGCGTGCGGCGTGAAATGCGAGAAGTTCTATCTCGGCTTCGACGTCGGTGGCCTCAAGCTCTGCAGCTTCAAGTGGGGCGAGACGGAATACGGTATCGGGGCGCTGCCGCTCGGGGGCTACGTGAAGATGCTCGGCCAGGACGACAACCCTGGCGCGCCGCCGCCGAGGCCCATCGGGCCCGCGCCACGGGTGATCTCCCCGCCGAACCGACCTCCGACCCGCATCCGACCTGGGATCCGCGCAGCTACCCGGCGCAGTCGGTGCCGGAGCGGATGGCGATCATCTCCGCCGGCGTGATCATGAACGTGATCTTCGCCATCCTCATGGCCTCGCTCGCCTTCGGCTTGGGTGTCCGCGAGGTGGCCTCCGGGACCTCCGCGGTGCGCCCCGGCGGCGCCGCCTGGCGGGCTGGCCTGCGGACCGGTGACGGGATCGTCGCCATCGGCGGGACGCCGGTCACGATGTTCAAGGAACTCCAGAAGAAGGTGACCCTCGGCGACCTCTCGCAGGGGGTCACGTTCACGGTCCGGCGGCCGGGGGAGGATCGGGAACTCGACGTGACCCTCCGCCCCGACACTGACGGCGGGGCACCGATGGTGGGCCTCTCCGGCCCCCTCTCCCTCACGCTCCCCGCAGACCTCGGCGAAGGACTGCCGGGGAGCGCCGGGAAGGCGTCGCCGGCGTTCGTCGGAGGGGACACGATCCTCGCCGTCGACGGCACGCCGGTCGAGTCCCACGCGCAACTCGTCACCCTCCTGTCACGAAACCGGGAAAGCGCCGTGACACTTTCGGTCGACCGGAAGGGGGAACGTCTCGACGTCGTGCTCCCCCCACGACCGCGGATGTCACTCGGACTCGTCATGACACCGGAGGCGATCCAGGCCGTGCA
>Ga0078894_10002144_pt1 | contig 14867 bp, 15 predicted proteins | sample LauGreSu1BDMLBSD_2_FD_67506 | JGI IMG/M metagenome (GOLD analysis project Ga0078894, IMG submission 67506) | Freshwater lake microbial communities from Lake Michigan, USA - Su13.BD.MLB.SD (version 4) (version 4) | ecosystem: Environmental > Aquatic > Freshwater > Lake | place: Lake Michigan... | reverse complement strand
AGTGATCATCGACAACTCTGCGTGTAGAAAGGAGGCTGGTGAGTGCCCTCCCTGCCCTCGCCCCCGCTGCCCTGAGGTCAAGTGCCCTCCTCCGACCAGCTGCCCTCCTCCTGCTCCCTGCCCTCGCCCCGTGTGCCCGCCGACGACTGTGAAGTGCAAGGCCGAGGAGAGCAATGCGTCGACTGTGCGGCCTTTCCTGGCACCCCTGAATTTCCAGACCTTTGGTACAGCTTAGTTCTTAATTTATGAACTCTCACGTGAAGCCGGGCTTTGCCCGGCTAGCACCTGTGCGTGTTATAAAATTAAGTACTAAGCAGCAACCCTCGAGTGCTTAAGCACTCTGCGGTACAAGCTAAGTCTGCGTCGAGGTGATCTAAGCACACTTTAGAATGGCAGCTGGTGGAGAGGCAAGAGAAAACAACAGTTTCTTCAGCACAGGGGGTGAAGCATCACCTGTGCCGTTGAATGTATTCTCATTGAATGACGAGGAAGGAGAATCGCCTGTGTTAAAGAATGTTATGTTTAAATACAAGTATAGAAATTCACCCACGCAAATCTATAAGGAGTATATTAAAAACGAATTCGGCCAAATCCAGGTGAATGAACGGGGCAACCCTTTAACACGATTCGTCGAGAATACTCCGCTCTCCATTATGTGGCCAGGTGCTGGCCTCGGTAAAAGTATACTTCAGACACCTGAGAAGTTCGCCGAGCTTCAGAACTTGTTCAGCCACGTCTTTACAAAACTGAAGAAATATACAAAAATTGTATACCATCAACTCGGAAAAACACGGGAGAACTATAAGAAAAACTTCAGTGAGCAGAAGCCATTGAGTGAAGTATTCCCTGGACAGTATGCTAACGAAATTTTCCCGTTTTTACGGAACAAACTCAAGTGGGAACTCAGCGCCTTGCGTGTAGTGGCCCAGGATTTCCCTTTCTTTGAGCAAAAGGGGCTTGGTCGCCCAGATGTTGTCCTCGATATTTTCCAGTTCATTCCTATTTTTCAAGAGTTCGAAACGGATTACCGTGCATACCTCGAGCAACAAGGAAAGAACAAGGGGAATACGGAGAAGATCTTGAAGGCTCTGGAAGAAGTGGATCTTTCAACGCCCATCGCAAAGGTAGATGAGGATGGATCTCCTACTTTTTTGAACATGGGGGGCAGCAGGAAGGCCAGCCCCACTCGTGGTAAAAAGAAGAAGCAAATGAAAGGGAAGGGCAGTCGTAAAGGAAAACGGACAACTAGAAGGAAGAATCAATAAATGCGCTAAAGGGGTATGCCTGTTTATAATGATCATAGGGTTCCGTATTCCAAATACACGCCATTTTCGGATTGTTAAGCGCTATCCAAAATTCAGGATCACAATACTCAGGCCCCACTTTCGGTGGCAAGGATTTCAAGTATTTGCCGGTCGTCCACCAGATATTTCCACTATAATGTGGAACAGGGCTTGTCTTCCAATTCACTCCCACTGTATCATGGGTATCAAGTAAGTCTATACATTTCTTGTGTTTCACAAGACATGCGTATTCCATGAGATTCTTCCAGTCTTTTACGTTAGAGTGGTTTGGTTTCGTCACTCCCTTCGTATGTAAGTATAAGAATTTATCAGTATCTTCCACGTACTTGTGTATCTTTTCTAAGGTAAATCTTTCATACGTTGTATCATTTGGACCTTCTTCAACAATCTTGAATTTGGATCCACTCCTCAGCAATACCCTTTTACACTCTTCCATGGGTCCAGGCTGACCAACCAAAAAACACAGAATTTCATCCACTGTTTCATAGGCTCCTGAAAAGAGTATCTTTACAATCTGATCTTCTACTATCTTTGGTGTACAGTCAAAACAACAAAGATGATAGAATAGTTTAATCATTGTATAAGTAGTACCTGGCCCACCTTTAATTAAACGCCCACCTTTGAACGTAAATACTGGGACAAGGGCTGCCGGCGACCATTCGCATACGCTACACGGCATCCCTTCAAGAATTTACGGCCAAACAGACAAGGGCGTGTTAGAAGATAATCAATCTCTTCTTGGGAGATTTCGGAATAGTTCTTCAGTCCATCAGATGAAACATACTTATAGTCCATATCATCCCAGTTGGTAAACGTTGTGGCACCATCTGCCAAATTCGGGGTGTACATAACTGGTGCATTCCCTCCTTTTACATGGACCACAGTGATAAAGAAGTGCTCTTCAGGACACCAGACATCCTTCATATATTCATAGTACTCGACCGCTTCTACACAAAGTCGGGCATGCTCACGGTTTAGGATAAACCAATTAGAGGACTTCTTCACATCTTCTCTCTTCAAGTACTTTAACACACAGTCGCATCGAGGAAACACCTGGAAGTCAGGAGCCTTGTTAAACACACTTACCTCGGTTGTTATCAATTCATTGTACACATGGTCAAATGTCTTCAGAGGAATACAAGATTGGCTTAGATTGATTGTTTTGAATACATCTGGATCTTTGAGAGCCTCTTCAATCAAGAGATTGTGCGCCTGGCAAATTGTAATATGGCAATACTTAGTTTCAATACAGTTCTTTAGTTTGTACTGATCAAAGAATGCACTTGGCTTATTTGTCTTATAGTGAACGTAGATCCTGTACTTCTCTGAATCAACACCCTTGAAGAAGTTCACCCAGAGATCTTCATGAACAACTTCATCATAAATCAAGAAACAAAAGGCAATCTTCTTTGGCATCTTGTCTTGATTTTTCTATGAACTTTAAACAGAATGGACACTAAGTTCTGGGGTCCATCGGGGTGGAGACTTCTTCATCTTATAACATTCATGTATGAACCAGATGCTCAGAAGGCCAGTGTAAAAGAGATGTTTACAATGCTACCTTTTGTACTTCCATGTAAGTTCTGCCGGGCTTCACTGACAGAATACATGAAGAAAGAGCCATTAACGGAGACTGTGTTAAAGGATAGTTCTTCACTTTCCAGGTGGTTGTACAAGATTCACAACTTGGTGAATGCGAAGTTGCGGGGACAAGGACTTTTGAACGAGGCGGATCCAAGTTTTGAGGCAGTTGAGAGGATCTACCAGGAGAGAATTCGTCAAGGATGTACAAGAACAAGCTTTGAAGGTTGGGACTTCTTGTTCAGTATTGCCGAGAACCACCCTTTTTCACGGAGCGGTCGGAATAGCCTGCCCATGCCAGATGCGCCTGCTGTAGCTGGAACACCTCTTGAGAGAAACAAGTGGAATTTGATGAAGAGTGGAGAAAGAATGAAGTTCTATGAGAAGTTCTGGAAGAGTCTCGGGAAGAGCCTTCCGTTCGAGGAATGGAGAGAGGCCTGGGACTCTTGCGATGTTCGGTGGGGACGGATGCGGGCAGGGCGGCGGGCGTGGATCCGAGAGGTCTGGAGACTTCGGTGTTGTATGGAAAAGGAGTTGGAGTTGGTGAATAAAGAGGAGTTTGAGAGTTTGTGTAGAAAACTTCAGGATCATCGGAGTGGATGTGGGCGCAAACGGCGAGCAATCACATGCCGGCGTTTGCGGGGAGGAGAACGGAAGACACTCAAAACCAAAAAAGTGGAAAGAGCTAAAGGGCCAAGCGGCTAAAGAGCCAAGCGGCTAAAGAGCCAAGCGGCTAAAGAGCCCTTCTAATAAAGAATCCAAACCCTGATGTTACACTTACTACGAGAATAGTGAGTATAACAAAATTGGTAAATGTGGGCCAATTACTTTCGCCTTCTTTAACCATCTGAAGACTCAGGATGTACAACAAAGTAAGAGTGAGGGTAATTGCGAGGACCAGTGTTAGAGGATGATTCTTGCCAACCAGGAAGAAGAGGAGAACATAGAGTGTTCCAATTCCTAGCTTTGAAACTAACACTGAACTGGCGGCAGTAAAGGCTTCACGCTTGGCCGTTGATTCGCTGATGAACATGGAGAAAGCATCGCCAAATGATCCACTTACAGCTGAGGCGGCTGATGCCACGACGAGGGCAGATTGTGCCTGCTGGCTCACGATCATGCCGAGTAAAATACCCATTTGTGCTACAAGGGTACTTGCGGCACCGAAGGCACGGCCGGCGGCTATACTGGTTTTTTGAGAATGGTTTTGACTTGAGTTTGGGCCCGAGGTGGCGGAGTCCATTTATTAGTGCTTACGGTTCTTACCTAGCAGACGACGAGTCTTTTGTAGACGACGACCACCTCTGGCAGCACCCGCAGCAAAGGGATTGCCAAGCTGATTTAGGTTTGCCCCTGCGCCAGGTTCAGGGGAGGCAGCACGAGGACGCTTACGACCCCGTTGTTGTCTCTGGGGTTCAACAGGTGCAGCCGCCCCAGCTCCAGCCCCAGCCGGCTCATTTCCAGGCAGAGGAGCGGCATTCCGTAACACATTCAAACGAAGAGGCGCAGCCGCAGGCGCAACAAGAGGCTCAGGCGCAGCCGGCGCATTTCCAGGTAGAGGCGGCGCACCCGCAAGGCGAGCTAGGCGATTGGCCCCACCAGGCAGCGGAGGAGGAATTCTCATAGGAGCCATTGGAGGGCGAGGAGGGCGCTCCTCAATATACCTCTCAACAGCGGCATCCATATCTCCCAGCTGCGCCAATTCGTCAACCGTCGGCTCCCTCTTGAACAGGCCACGCAGAAGCTCTAGTTTCAGCGACTGGCGATGCTCAGGCTTCCGCAGATCCCACAGGGACAGATTCGCACTGCGAATAAAATCCTGGATGATCATCACCATTTTTACAATAAAGTACAGGGCGAGCAGTCTGAGGGTGACTTGGCCGACAAGTCCACCAAGTTCAAGAGAACCCTGTATAACACCCAGGGCATTCTTCAACATGACCGTCGTATCAGGCATATTCATGAGAATCATCTCAAGGATCGACTTCGCCAGATCAATAAAATAGTTGCCGCCGCCACCAAGTACAGCAGCACCTACTCCTAACCCCTGGACAGTTCGAAGCAGGTTCGCACGATTCACCTGGCCCTCCGCATCTCCAAGGAGCGCAGCAACCCGCTCATCGGCACCCCCAGCAACCCCTCTTACACCACCACACAAACCTCTGAAAAATCCCTTGATGGCATCCAGAAAACGCATACCGCCCCGCTGCTTCTTCAAGGCTCTCTTGATACGCCGACTCTTCTTGGCCTTGCTGCCGGCCTTACGGCCACGAGTCTTGCCACCACCCTCAGCATCAGGAATGAGTTCATCAATCTGATCCTCTAACACAAGTGCCGTAACATCCTTGATCAACTGAAGATCCTCAGGCCCCAGCATTTTACATTCTTCTGCTTCATCCACCTTAGCAGCCAACTTTATCAACTTGTAGTTGTGCCCGAAGTCCTTCAAGTACTTCGCATTCGCCGCATTCCGCCCAGCCGAAGGAATTCCCAACTCACCTACTCTAACACCAACTGCCGCCTGTGTTGCCTTGGAAGAATTACGGGCAAATGCCGCCGCCGCATTAGCCTTGGCATTCCGCCCCGCCGAACGAGGACCACCAGCAGCTTCAGCCATTCTAAATGTTGGTTTGAATTTACTGCTAAGTGCCGCCAGATAACTTATACTTAACACAACCTTAATCAGAATAGAAGATGAAGATACTTTACATCTTCATTATCCTCCTTTTACTCCTATCCCTCAATTATCTCAGTTCAATCCTCTATGATAGTCTCTTACGCCCAAAACTCCGTGTAAAAGAGGGGTTTGATGGGGGCGCAGCAGTAGAGGATACTGAAGTACAAGGTATTTCTGGAGCAATCGACGAATCCAAGGGAGTCATCAAATGGTTGGATAACTCATCGCTGTATGATGCATTCTTTGCTCAAGTGTATGATGAATTGACACAAGGGTCTGTCCGGACGCAGGCTGAAATTGGTCTTCTTCTTCACGAGTGGAGTAAGAAGGGAGAAGATATCAAGACCTTTGAAGTCTTAGATGCCGGATGTGGTACAGGAATAGGAGTTGCCGCTTTAGCCAAGATGAATGTGAAAAAGGTTGTTGGGCTTGATAATGCGAATGCCATGCTGACCCAGGCAAAAACGAAGACAATTCCCCAAACAACCCTGACCGATGACCAAAAGGCCATTGTCGAGTGGCGGCAGGCTGATCTTATTGATCCTTCAGCAGCAGCTGGTGGTGAATTCAGCCACGTATCACTTCTCTATTTCACAGTCTACTACTTCAACGACAAGGAGGCACTCTTCCGTAATCTCTATTACTGGACAAAGCCTGGAGGTCGCCTGGCCGTTGAAGTGGTCAACAAGCACAAGTTCGATCCCATGCTCGAGTCTGCCACACCTTGGCTAGGCTTCAGTCTTCAGAAGTACGCAGATAGTCGCATAACAAAGAGTGAAGTCGACTTCAATAAATTCAAGTATATTGGTGAGTTTGATCTCCAGGATCCCCAGGCCGAGTTCCGTGAAACCTTCCGCTTCAAAGACGGCAAGGTTCGCAGACAACGCCACACTCTCAAGATGGAGGATATGAATGAGATTGTAGGAATGGCGAAGGCGGCTGGCTGGGAATATCTAGGCTACACGGATCTCACGATGCTCCACTTGGAGTACTTTTACATCCTACATTTTAAACACCAATGATGGTTAGAAAATACCTGAATGAATAAAGCTGTTCATGATGTCTTTCAACGAGGCTTGAAAAGAGGCGCTGAAAGATTACCGTTTGACCCTGCGAAGGCCTATTTCTACGTGGAACATCCGACAGAAGGCTGGAGAGTCTATCTCAGAGCCTGCTGTTTCATCCATGAGAAGCCGAAGGCTGGAGAGTGTATTGATACATCGAAGTTTGTTGTTGTGAAACGTACAGGGAAAGATGCGAAAGGGAAGGAATGGGAACCTCCGAAGGGCCAAATGGAGGGCAAGGATGGTCTGCGTCACCCTGGGGATTCTGTCATGAAGTTGTTGCGGGAGAATGTAAAAAGGGAAGTTGGGGAGGAGTCGAGAATCACGCAGCTGCAGGGCTTGCGCCATTCAGGTTTGATCCTGCAAGATGTTGAGCCAGACTTTCCACCCAATACCTTTTTTCAGTACCACGTGTTTCAGGCATTGATCCACCCGAATGAATTCCAGCGGGCTGCGGAGGAATTGTCCTGGTATCGGGAGCACCCTGCTGCGTTCGCCCGCCTTCGCCGTGATAAAAAGGAGAAGGATGATATCCGCTGGTATTCTCCTGGGGAGACTCGGATGATGGGGCGGTGGTCCCCTCGCCTGGTGGCCATGTACTTGTCTGTTGCCAATATGTAATCGGCTCAAATCTTGTCTTTGGACTAAGTAAATGGCAGGACTGCTAGGAAAACTCTGGCCTTTTGCCAAATCAAACAATGCGACTGCTGGCGCAGCCGCTCGGAATGAAAGAATGCCTGCCCCAGCAACAGGGCCCACCTTTGGTCCAAAAATGCCTACGAATACAAATGTAGCTAGAATGAACGCCATACAAGAAGAACTGATCTCTCGGAATGGAGTGTCAGAGGAGGATATGGCTTGGTTCAATGCTACACAGAAGAAGTACAACATTCAACCACTAGACAAAAAACAGTGGATCCAGAAACACATCACAATGCTGAATTCTGAGATTGAGACTCTATCAAAGGATGGCCCTTCCCTGCGTCTTCTGGATGCCTGGGAGGTGCGAAATATACTTCGAGGGCGTATTGGATTACCCACGGTGCCCATCCCTGAAGAAGTCGAGGCAACTCGTGCTCAACTCTCGATTCCTCGGGCTGGCGCAGGGAGCCCCATGCTCGGCAATGCCGCTGGATTCGCCGCCAATGTGGAGGGTGCGCCCGCTCCCCCTACACCAATGGTTGGTCCTGCTGAGCCACACTCACCCCCTACAACACCTTCTCCACCTGGTACCCCTTTTACAGTTACAACCCAGGGCGGCCGCCGTCGGCAAGCCGCTAAAAGTCGCAAGGGTCGTCAAGCCGGCAAGGTGAATCGTAGCAAAGCGAAAAAGGGCACCAAGAAAATCCGCCGCAGCCGCAATTAAAACCCCCGCTGGAAACTCTGTTTTCTCTCTAACACCTCCTTTGTGATCGCATCAGCCTTCTGATTCTGTTCACGGGGAACCTGCCGAATGGCAATCCAATCGAAGCTGCTTTCGTCCATCATGGCAGCTTGGATTTCAGACCACCACACCTTCAGGTTCCTATCACTCACTTTGTAGCGTCCCGTTTGTTGATACACGATCAATTCACTGTCGCCTTCGATCAGCAATTCCCGAGCCCCCCGCATGACGGCCACCTTCAGCCCCAGCAAAAGCCCTTGTACCTCGGCAATATTGTTGGTTGTCTTGCCCAGGAATTTCCCCATCTCGAAGGCCAGCCGCCGTTCTCCATCCACTCCTTTCGGGGTCCACAAGGCAGCCCCACTACTCGCCGGTCCAGGATTGGGATTCGCCGCACCATCAAACTGCAGGAGCCACGCCGCCTCAGACCGATCAGATTGCCCCACGAGTAACCAATATGCCCCTTTTACACCAACTCTCGGCAAATGGGGATGTTTATAAAGTAAACGCTGCCCCTCCTTGTTTCGAGGCTGGATCATCGGAACCAAATCAGGGGTTTCCTCCAGAGGTACTGTCGGTTTTACCACTCGAGGAAAGAGTTCTGGAACTGGATAAGCCGCCTCGTTTGTCTGAACAACTTCAGAAGACTCGAGCACATTCTTGGCTTCAACGAACTTCACAATATCGACAGACTTCTCCTCTGACATAGAAGTCTGAACCTCTTGAAAGAATGGATTGAATGTTAAAGGAGTATTCGCCTTTTTCACTTGGAATCCGAGAAATTCATCAATACGACGTTGCGGTCTCGACATTGGTGTTGGCTGAGAAAAGTGTGGGACCTCAGGAACGCATTCGCCTTGAAACAGCAATTTTTACACTAAGTCTCCATCAGTCCATGTTAAGAGAAAAACGGAAATCAGAGACAATCCAACACCAAGCATCTTTGTGCGTGTAAGTTTTTCTTGAAAGAATAGAAGTCCTTCTGCTGTTACAAGGACATCACTTATAACATCCCACAGCAGATTCATAACTGTTAGGCTCTCAAACTTAAGAGATGTCAAAAAAACCCACGGCTGCATGGCGTAGATGAGAGTAGGTAAAAAGATCAGCTGTTTTGAAATCCAGCCGAGATGAATGGCTTTTAAGATACCCAACATGAAGACATCAACTGTTGCCATGTATGTTCCATAGACCAAAGGGGCAAGGGAAAGGCCAGGTCCGCCAGGTCCGCCAGGTCCGCCAGGTCCGCCAGGTCCGCTACCGCTACCGCCATGCCCGCTACCGCTACCCATTTACTAAATGACCTCGATTTTCTTCGATACAATGGGAGTGCTCATAGTCTTAAGAAGAAAGGTCTTATTATCTGACTTGTAATCATACGTACAAGCGTGGGCCTCGGAGGCACGGTGCGTGGAACAGTGCCATTTCCCACACTTACATGCGAAATCTGTTAGCCCAAGCTTCTTCTTACACTCCTCAGCACAGCACCGCTTCGGCTTCTCAGTTAGCGGGAGGCAATCCATTCGAACTCTTTCCTGGTTACGGGGATTTTAGCCAGGCCACAATCCACGGGCCATCAATTTTTCAAAACGGGACCATACATGCCATGCCTTAAGCGTTGGCACTGTAAAAGAAACAATGGCCTTCTGGAAGGACAATCCATGTTCTCCTTCTTGGATTCAGTTTACACAAGACTGGTGGTCGAGTCATCCCCCCAAACTTCTTGAAACAAATACAACCCCCAGACCTCATTTAACCCCACCTAGCGGTGTTATTGTTCGCCAAGCATCAAAGCCCCAGGATCTTCACCCTCTTCCAGAATTCTGGGGTCGCTGGTTCTCCATTTCATCCAAGTCAAGGTGTGTGATTCCTCTTCAACATGTGTTAAAGGGGGTTTCTGGTGGCCAATGGACAATCTGGATTGCCTTCAAGCCGACAGGAGAGGTTGTCGGTACTTTAGTGCGCAGATGGATAAAAGGGGTACAAGTTGGCCCTGCTTACTGGGAAACTGCCGGCATAATTGACTACTTCTGTGTTCACCCTGCCTACAGAAAGAAAGGACTTGGGCGATACCTGCTATCCCTTTTACACAATACCACGCCGGCTCCCATTCCTCCTCATTTCTTTCTCCTAGAAGGGGTTCAACTCTCGATCCCTCCTCTTCTTTCAGGATTCTTCTTCAGTTATCAGAGATCAAAGAAAACTTCAGGGACTCCAGGTGGAATTGACAGCGTAAGCAAAGCAATCAACGCAATCAAAGTAACCAGCCAAGAAGATCAAAAGATAATCTGGAACTCTTGTGTAAAAGGGGTGTATGTGAAGAGTGGTGTTTCTTCAAATTCCACTGAAGAAACAACATTCTGGAGAGTATCGAATGGAGCGGTAATCATTCAAGATACATTTCATAAATCTGTGCCAGAAGGAGATTCAATTGGAATTGTCATCGGCTCTAGCTCGGCCTCGGCAGTTAACGAGTTTGCTCAGGCTGAAGACAGCCCCTGGGGAGTTCTCCTCGTCCCCCAAGCATCCCCTTTTACATCTAGCCTCGGGCCTCATTGGACCCTTGATTCTCCTTTTCAATGGATTGGCTACAATCTAAGGCACAGTTCTGTTCATTTTGAATGGCCTGCTTTTCATTTTGGCTGACCAGCAGGGGCCGCTGCACCCACAATTCTCCACTTGTCTCTGTTATTTGAGAAAAAGTCAAGTCCTTTGTTGTACAGTCCTTCTGATCTCTTGTAATAGTTCAAAAGGATCTGGGCTGCTTTCTTTCCAAACTCGTTCACTACTGTCTTATCTTTTCCAGCAAGTGAAGATGTAAATTTCAAATCAGTCGGCTTCTTATTTGTGTAGACAACAACAAACATCTCCTTTAAGAAAGTATTCACGTCCTTTGCGTGTTGTTGCTGGAAATCCAACATAGGCTTCACGTAATTCACGTAGAGTTCTGTGCGAAAGTTTTCATTGAATATTTCAATCTTAGCGCTTCCTGTTGCTGGGCAGATCGACGGGGGGCGAAAAGGAATAGAGGATTCCAGGAAATTCTCAGGAGCTTTCTCTACCCCATAGAGATACGCCAGTTGGATAGAGACTTTCTTCAGGTCACTGCGTCCTGTCTCGCTTTGTGTAAAAAGGATTTGATTGCCGCTCCAAGTGTATTCATCGTAGAAGAGTGAAACAAGGGATTTCCAGTAGATATTCAACTTCGGCTGGCTTCCTGTGCGAGGCATGTAGGGGGCCAGTTCAAAGTCGAGAGTGGGCTCACAGACTGACGATGTGTAGCCTTTTCTTCCAAGTACTTTCATCTCCTCTTCGAACACCGGGTTCAACAGAGTCATCGCACGGGCTATACAGTATGCCTTAGGGAATCCCTTGCCCTGGAGTTTACCTTCGAAGATCTGTTTCAGCTGATCGTACCCGTCGTAGATGGATTTTCCTGTGGGTACAGCCAAGCCGGCTGGGCGTGCCATGCCAGCCGCAGGCAAGGCCTGGGCTGCCCGTAGAGGCTGGTAGCCAGCAGCTGCGGCTACCGCACCAGCGCCCACACTGGCTGTACCCCCTCCAGGAGGCAGAACACCAGAAGCCGTTGCTTCCACAATCGACTCAAAATAATCATACACGTTTCTATAAAACTCCTCTGAACTGATTGATAACTGGCCATCATAGATAAAAAACCACTTGTTCACTGGCTGTGCTCGAAAGGCAAAGCGCTGTGTCAGCTGACCATCGATTGTGATATCTACATACTTGATACCCTGTTCCTCACTGCGAACAGCTGTGATCTGCGTATCACGAATAAACCCCCCTTTTACATAGGTCGCATCGAGTGTCTGTGTTACAGAGTTGTTTCTGCGCTGCTTTTGCCATTTTATCGAGAATTTCCCCTCTTTGAGAGCACTCCGTTTATCATCAAAATTCAAAATATACCGATCTTGTCTGAATTCGTCCTGGTACTTTACAGGGGTAAGAATGCTTAACAGGGGTTCGAAATTGGACTCCTTGAGTTCATCGGCAAGTGTCTTATAAATTCCACGTTCTGCGATGGCACCTCCCTTGAAAGGCCAAAAGCTCAAAGAAGAAGAGGACTTGTCACCTGTGAGTGGTCCTTTCTTGAATGAGTTGGCAGCGGCGGCCTGTACAGATTTCTTGTTGGCAGCTATTCTTTCCAAAGGAGCACTTCTCAAAGGACTTCCCTCTAACACTGTCAAAGCGAGTGCCGAGTAGATCTGGAAGATCCGCACCCAATAGTATCCCAAATCAATACAGATCTTATTTCTCTCCTTTATCTCTCGTTCAAGCTCTTCCTTTGTCTTCTTGCCGTTCTTGTCCTTGAAGAGTCCAGGGGCTAGATCAGAAATAGGAGCATAGACGATTTTCCCATCCTCGCCGAGGGATGGATACAAATTCATCTCTGTGAAATATCTCTTCAGTGCCTTTGCCGTTGTGATCACATAGGCTGGACAGGCTTCCACACTTGTCAGATTAATTAAGTCTTTCACATCTGCAAGTTCAAAAAAAAGCTTAAGAATTTCATCAGCGACTTTCGAATCGTCCAACGCCTTCTGCTGGTATCTTGTACCGTTTGAAAACAGTCGTGAGCTACCGAGGCCCATTACTAATTAAGCAGTCGTCTTCTTTTTCACAAGTCCAGCAAGTGTTTCTGATTGTTCTAGCCGTCGGAGACACTTTTGAAGGGTCCCTTCACTTACATCACATGCGCTGGCGATTTCTGCATGTGTAATCTTCTCATATCCATATCGACTGAGAATGTAACTGAGAACAGCGGAAGCCAGGCTCGGTGGCATATTCTCCTTGCTCAATTCTTCTGCCTCTGCTACATCTGCGACCTTGGTAGCCAGTGTGCGCAGCATCTCCACATCTTTACGCTGAATTGGCAGTTTTGACAGGGGAAACGCAATGTAGTCTGATGCGTGTGTGGTTTTCAGTTGGGATGGAATGACAGTGGCCTGTGAAAGCATCCCCTTCTGTTTAGCCATAGCGAGGACGCACTGGAAATCCTTGAAGGCCTTGGTGAACTGGGCATTCTGGAGATGGAACCTGTCGGCCACGTCCTTCGGCTTTCTCGGGGCACCCACCATCTTCAAGGCGCTGTAGATACAAGAGGCAACCACGGATGCCCTTGAAAGACCACGTTTATCACAGTGTTCCACGAGCTGTACATATAGATTCTTGGCAATATCAATCACTCGCAACTCAATCCCGTGATTCGTCGCCGCCAGGCTCATTTGTTCAAAGACCTGGAGAAGGCTGCGCTTCTTGTAGGGAAACATGGACCATGTGTGAAAGCGGCGAATCCGCCGCATGGCGGCCTGGGCCGTGCTCGACCCGCCTTTGCCAACTCCCAGGATAATGGTCCCCAGGCTTGAATCGGCAAAGTGAGGATCCGTGGGTGCGCCCACACGACAAGGGTCGCCGCCACCACGATCATCGGAACTAAAGAATCTGTACTCAGCTCCCATATCAAGGGGTCGCTCGATCACTTCACCACACTGCTTACAGACAATCATCTCATCATGATCCTGCCAGTCGATATCTTTACAGAACTCACATGACATAATTTTCTTCTCAGCCTTCTCTGCCCAGGCATCCCAGTCAAAGGATGGTTTGTCATTTATCTCACATTGTTCTTCTGTGCGTTTGTGAAACGCAGGAAAGAACTCTGACATTTTGAATGAAGTAGTGGACCTCTCGACGGATTGTGTAAAAGGGGAATCATTTTTCATTTAGATGTGCCAATTGGTTGTATTCAAGATTCGAGTTGACTCCCTTTCACTCGCCAACCAAGAACTTCCAGTATGAACTGTGTGAATATAGGACAATTCGGGCACATACCAGACAGTGTAGCCAGCAGCAATCCACACCTTTAACATAAAAATCGCATCTGCCGCCTCCACTTGAGAACTCCTGACTTGAGCAGGAAGAACTTTCCAGGCAGAGGAAGGCAACACCCAGTTTCCATCGTTCAACAAGAAGTTCCAACCAGGAGTTCTCAGCATCTCATTCCACCCTTTCTTGTCCAGGCGAAGGCCAGAGAACTTCTCACACGGCTGTTTTACAGAGTTATCCATGTAGTTCACCATCTTGAAATCGGCACTGGCATAGATCCATTTGGGTTGATCAACCTTAATAGCCGCAGCCAAGGTATCAAACCACTCCTCAGTGAAGTAGTTGTCACTGTCCAAAAGGGCAACAAATTCCCCTTTTTCACTCTCACTCGCAAGCTTCAGAACTTTTAACTTGTTTTCATAAATACCGAGGCGCTTTTCATTGACAACGACTGTTAACTTCGGGTTCTGTGTAAAAGAAGATTTGGCTATTTGAGCGGCATCTTCACCTGTTTCATCTGTGATGAAGACATGGGCAACTTGAGGTTGGTCAATAAAGATTGGCAGGGACTCTTTAAGAAACTCCCAGCGCCTCATGGTGGGGATGGCAATGACTAGCCAAGGGAATGTACCAGGCCGAGACGCAGTCGCCGACATACTACTTGAAAAGTTCTTCCAGGAGTTTAGATGGCGGGTACGGGCCTCGAGAATCGTACGAATATCTTACCACAGCCCGAGATACCTAAGAAAGTCCCTGGTGTCTTCGGACCTGATTACAGTTTCGCCGACAGTGTCCCCTTGCCTGGCCAGATTGGTGTAAGAGATGGTGATGACTTCAACAGTGTAATGGATGCTGTAAAGGGAGCTGCCTTTTACATGGACACCATTGGATTTGGAGAAGCGAGTACTGGATTGACGAGGGGTATGCCTTTGAAGCCGATTGGAGTGAATAGCTGGTTGCGAACAGGAATGAAGTGCAGCAATGGGGCGGAGGCGTGGTCGTATTTGGAG
>Ga0078894_10002143_pt1 | contig 14874 bp, 12 predicted proteins | sample LauGreSu1BDMLBSD_2_FD_67506 | JGI IMG/M metagenome (GOLD analysis project Ga0078894, IMG submission 67506) | Freshwater lake microbial communities from Lake Michigan, USA - Su13.BD.MLB.SD (version 4) (version 4) | ecosystem: Environmental > Aquatic > Freshwater > Lake | place: Lake Michigan... | reverse complement strand
TCAGCAGCCAGTGGAAGGTGATAATTTAGTATTTGCATCGAGCTTTCGCAGTATGTACTGGGATGGTGATGTCGAAGCCAGACGGATTAACCTAACCGATGGCAGCCTCTCTACTCAGGCTGAATGGTCAGCATCAACTCAACTGGATAAGCTTGTTAAAAGTCTCTCTGACAAGAGAAAAATTTGGGTGCAATCCTATACAGATGCGAGCTTACTCAAAAATTTTATCTGGTCAGAACTGGATAACACAGAACAACGATTATTTCAAAACAGATGCACATCTGCATCCAGACTTTCGCAATGTAATAACCTGACATCGTTGCAGAGGAGAGAACTAACCGGTGAGCGCTTAGTTAATTACCTGCGAGGGCAATTTGCTTTTGAAGATAGAGTAGAAAATAGCTTGAAATTATTTCGTAGGCGTGATCATGCGCTCGGAGCTGTTATGAGTGCTCAGCCTCTGTATGTTGGTCGACCGGCGTTTCGCTATGCCGATGAAAATTACGGTGCTTTCCGCGATGATTTACAGATGAATCGCAAGGGTATGTTGTACGTGTCAGCTAATGATGGGATGTTACATGCGCTCGACGCAGCAACCGGAGCTGAAGTGTGGGCTTTTATTCCAGCAGCAGTACTGCCTAACTTACACCAATTAGCCGACATTCAATTTGGCCAACAGTCGACTTACGTCCTTGATGGCTCACCTGTTGCAGGCGATATTTGTCCAGGTGTCGCTCCCGTCAGTTGCGCTGCCTCAGCTTGGCGCACTATTTTGGTGGGAGGATTAGGCGCAGCAGGACGTGAATTTTTTGCTCTGGATGTGACCGACCCTGATACGCCTAAGCCGCTATGGCGATTCAATCTATCCAACGATAACGATCTCGGCTATGCCATGGGTAAGCCTATTATTACTAAGCGCCGTGACGGTCGCTGGATTGTTGCTATGACATCGGGCTATAACAACATTGCGCCGGGTAGTGGGCAGGGCGTTTTATTTATTCTTGATGCGTATACAGGTGAGCTACTGCAGAAAATAAATACCGGTGTAGGTAGTACGGCTTCGCCGGCGGGACTTGCGCAGATCAATGCGTGGGTTGATTCGGCTTTAGATAATACGGCCAGCCGATTCTACGGCGGTGATTTACTCGGTAATCTCTGGCGATTTGATGTTGACGACCTTTATCCGCCATTGGGTCGTGAAGCGGTGCTTCTTGCGAACTTCATCAACAATCAGAAAGTGCAAGCGATTACTACGCGACCTGAATTATCAGAAGTACGCGTAGGTACGCAAAAAATACCCGTGATTAGCCTAGGTACGGGAAGCTATTTGGGGATGAGTGATCTTGCTGACAAGTCGGTTCAGTCTATTTATACAATTAAAGATGAACTCTTGAGTACAGGAATGGGTGATGTACGCGCTTCTGGAAAATTGATACAGCAAACCCTGGTACAGGGTACCGCTGCCAATGAATTAACTGGATCAACGACCCAAGCAGTGGATTGGCAAACTAATGCGGGTTGGTATGTTGATTTAAATGCTATTCAAAATTCCGGAGAGCGCGTTTCTTTGGATCCCGAGCAGCAGCTAGGCGTTTTGCGCGTAGTTTCGAATGTTCCTGATCAAGTCGCTTGTCGTCCAACGGCGCAAAGTTGGATTTATGAATTCGATTATTTAACCGGCAGCTATTTACCCTTAGCTACTAGGAAAGTTGTGGCTAGAAAAATTTCAGACAGCAATTTGACAGCAGGTATGCGAACCATAAAATTGGGAGAAAAAATTCTGGGCTTGCTAACAGATGAAAGTGGAAAAGTGACCAATGTCAGCAGTGCTGCGCCTGCCTCTAATGTGATTTCAGTCAAACGCGTATCTTGGCGTGAGTTAGATGAGCAGTAAGAAAAGTATTTTTATGACAGCCTCGTTAGGGGTACATGTCTGCGTCGCAATTTTATTTTTCTATCTCACTACCAGTCACCCAAAATCTTACTCAGCCATGGCTGTCTCGCTAATTGAATTATCAGCCAAAGAGGTGTCATCCTTGCCCTTTGGTTTTTCGCCTGAGACAGTAGAGCGCAGCGAAAAAAATCACGTTGCACCATCGCCTACGATGGCCAGTCCTTACGTGCCAGCTTCACAGTTAGATGTTAAACCACAGATAGTGAGAGACATTGATCCTGACTTACTTGAAAATTTCCGTGGCGTTCAAGCCCAATGGCTAAATTTGACGCTCTTGATTAATGAATATGGTGATGTGGATCGGGTGTTTATTGAATTAACCTCCATGACATCCGATCTGCCTGAACAACTATTGGCTGATTTAAAACAGCGATTTATTGAAGCGCAATTTACTCCCGGTCGATTGCAGAATCAAGTGGTACGCAGCCAGCTACGCATACGCGTTCATCTAGATTAATCTGAAAATTATGTCCTCATTAGTTGGTGTGCGATCAGAGCAAGATAGTTTTGGAATGATAGACGTACCTCAGCATTGTCTTTGGGGTGCGCAAACCCAGCGCTCGCTCGAGCATTTTTCAATTTCTACTGAAACGCTACCGAAAGAATTCATTCATGCTTTAGCAAGAGTTAAACGGGCCGCAGCGATAGTCAATCGAAATGACGGACGGCTTTCCAGTGAATTGGCCAATGCAATCATTCAAGCGGCCGCTGAAGTGGAGGCAGGTCAGCATGACAGTGAATTTCCCTTATCCGTGTGGCAAACCGGATCGGGTACACAAACCAACATGAATATGAATGAGGTGCTGGCGAATCGCGCCTCCGAATTACTCGGTGGCGAGCGCGGTATGAAACGTAAGTTGCATCCGAATGATCATTGCAATCTTGGGCAATCTTCCAATGATGTTTTTCCAACGGCGCTGCATGTAGCCATTGCATTGGCTACGAAAGATCAACTGTTACCGTCGCTACGACGGGTGATTTTGGCGATAGATCAAAAGGCGAACCAGTATGCGGCGCTGATAAAAATAGGACGTACACATCTGCAAGATGCCATGCCAATGACCGTAGGTCAGGAGTTTTCTGGATACGTTGCGCAGCTTCAGTTAGCTGCAACAGCGATTCAATCGGCACAAGCTAATCTGTATGCCCTAGCCATAGGTGGAACGGCAGTAGGCACCGGATTTGGTACCCCGGAAGATTTTGGTTGCAAGGTAGCGCAGATACTTACGTCAGAGTTGGGATTACCATTCATCAGTGCTGAAAATAAATTTGCGGCATTGGCAGGGCACGAAGCGATCACTATTTCGCATGCTGCACTAAAAACACTGGCCTGCACTTTAATTAAGATTGCGAATGATGTGCGATGGTTAGCGTCAGGTCCACGTTGTGGGTTGGGTGAGCTGATGCTACCTGAAAACGAACCAGGTAGTTCCATGATGCCAGGCAAAGTCAACCCTACTCAATGCGAAGCACTGATCATGCTGTCGCTTCAAGTTTTAGCCAATGATGTTGTTATTAGTAGTGCGGCCGCAGCAGGAAATTTTGAGTTGAATGTGACTAAACCGCTGACTGCGCATGCGTATCTACAAAGCATACGTTTGCTAAGCGATGGCATCAGTAGTTTCACTCGCTATTGTATTACTGGCATGGTGGCTAATGAACGGCGTATGACTGAGTTAGTCGAGTCATCACTCATGTTGGTCACAGCATTGGTACCGCACATCGGTTATGACAAGGCGGCTGCCATTGCGAAAACGGCTCACGCTGAAAATCAAAGTTTGCGTGAAGCCGCTCTCGCATCGGGTTATGTGAGTGCTTTTCAATTCGACCGCTGGATACAACCAGCTATCATGACTCACCCAAGCTAGAGAACCTGCGCTAATTTCTTATGCGCAGTAAGTCATGATTTGCTTAGCTCACTGCACATTGCAATTTAAATTAACGAGGGGCGCCTCTACGCAGTAAATTCACGACCGCAAGCAAAATAATCGCGCCTAGTAAAGAAACTACCAAAGAAGCCAAGCTGAAATCGTTTTGATTGATGGTACCTGTACCAAACAGTGGCGATAGCAACCAACCGCCGACCAAGGCGCCCACGATGCCAACGACTACATTCAGAACGACACCTTGTTGCGCATCAGTCTTCATCACTATACTGGCCGCCCAGCCTATCAATCCACCTATCACTATCCAGATAATAAAATTCATGTTGTCTCTCCAGTTAAACCCAAGGGAAACCGCACGATTAGCGGTTTTTATTTAGAGCGCGACTGAAAGCAGCTGGTTCACATTCAAAGTACGTCTTATGATCGCGATGAATAACTTTGGTGTAGGTCTGTGATCTTGGCCGTCAAGAGTGCGGCTATTCGTTGCGCGTCTGGCAGTATTTCCGGCTTGCATGCACAATAGCGCTATATAGAGCGCAGTTATTTCTCTTTTTGCATGAAAAAATTCGTATTACTCTGTGCATTCACCTAAAGGAAGTCCATGCAGAATCAAAAACCGGCGATGTTAAATTTGATCGTGTTGGCTGTTTGGGCGGCATTGACAGTAAATGCTCATGCGGCGCCATTAAAGGTTGAGACCAGCAAAAGTTCCGTATCGGCGCTTTTTAAGCAGATAGGCGTTCCCATAGAAACTAAATTCACTAGATTCTCTGCTCAGGTTGAATACGACGCTGCTAAACCACAGAATTCAAAAGCGATTGTCGATATCGACATTACTAGCTTTGATTTAGGTGATCCGGATTACAACCAAGAAGTACAAAAAAAAGAATGGTTTAATGGAGCTCAATTTCCAAAAGCGAATTTCACCGCAGGAAAAATCACTCCTTCGGGGGCGGGCAAATTGGAGGTTTCCGGTAAGCTCACCATCAAAGGAAAAACTGCCGACGTGAGTTTTGTTCTTAATGTAAAAAAAGAAGGTGCGGCTCAAATATTTGAGGGCAGTCTCCCCATTAAGCGTTTAGCGTTTTCTATTGGTGACGGTACTTGGAAAGATACGAGTGTCGTAGCCGATGAAGTTATCATTAAGTTTCGCATCGTCGGCACACAATAAAAGGATAGTTGTATGAAGATAGTTAGATTGCTAATGGCCGCTCTTTTAGCTATGAGTGTATCCGGCGCATTTGCACAGAGCTATAACATTGATCCTGGTCATACGTATCCAAGCTTCGAGGCAGATCATTTAGGTTTGTCCTTTTGGCGTGGAAAATTCACTAAAACTAGCGGTAAAGTCGTGCTTGATAAAGCGGCCGCTAATGGAGGTACTCTCGAAATCACTATCGATACGAATTCGATCGATTTTGGTCACGCAAAAATGAACGAAAACGCGCGTGGTAAAGACATGTTTAATGCAGAAAAATTCCCAACAATCACTTACAAAAGTAGTGCGCTTAAATTTGATGGCGATAAATTGGTGGCAGTCGAGGGCGACATGACCTTACTGGGTGTGACCAAAGCCATGCCTTTAAAAATCAACCACTTTAAATGCATTATGCATCCCATGTTAAAGCGCGAAGTGTGCGGCGCAGATGCTTCGGCGCGCTTTGATCGCAGTGATTATGGTTTGAGCTATGGCGTGCCGCGCTTTGCTCCTGAAGTAAAACTACAAATTCAAGTGGAAGCTATTCGTGCAGATTAATTTTTTTACTCATTGGATGCTCGCTGGTGCGCTGACATTATTTAGCGCGCTGGCATCGGCCCAAATTATTGATGGCCGCACTGGCAAAGAGATAGATGAATCTGCACTAGTAGAAATTTTAAAATCTGCCGATTTCGTTTTGCTGGGTGAATTACACGATAATAAATTTCATCATGAAGTGCGGGGAAAATTGATTACTCGCTTTGCTGATCTTAGTCGTGCCGTCGTTAGCGAACATTTGCCGGCACCTAATCAAGTGACTTTCCAGTCGACGACAAAAGCGGATTTGGAAGCGGCTGGTTTTGATACAGAAGGTTGGGATTGGCCCATGCATCAGTCGCTGTATGACCCGATTAAGGATAAAGGACTCCGCGTGTTTGGTGGCAATCTCCCTAAAGAAGAAGCGCGCAGAATGTTTATGCAGGGTGCTAGCAGTCTGCCCGAGCGGATGGCGAAAACGTATTCACAGTCGAGTCTTGATGAGGCAGCTGAGCGGAAACTCGATCATGATTTAGTTGAAGGACATTGTGGCAAATTGCCCGAGAAATATTTGTTGAGAATGCGATTTGCTCAGCGTATGACCGATTTATCGTTAGCGCACAATTTGTTAGATCGTCGGCCATCACTGCTGATCGCGGGTAATGGCCATGTGCGGCGCGACTATGGCGTGCCACAAATTTTGGTGAGTGTTGCACCTGATCGTAAAGTGGTCAGCGTTGGTTTCTTTGAGCGGGGCGGCGACCTTCAGGAATTGCTGCAGTCTACATCGGGGCAATATGATTATATTTGGATTACTGAACGTGCCGAACGAAAAGATCCGTGTGAAAATTTCAAGCTTAAGTAAAGCAATAGTGCGATAAAAGTAATACATAATTTTCTATAACAATAAATTACAAGAGGCCAAGCATGTTCCGATCTTTTTTTCTGTCCCGACATTGGGCATTGTGGGCTTGGCCTGGTGCAGTACTGATTTTTGGTGGAACGTGGTATCAAGTTCAAATTGACGTCAAGATCAACGACTGGTTCGGTGGTTTTTATGATGTCGTACAAAAAGCTTTGAGTAAGCCCGGTGCGGTATCCATTGAAGAATTTTTTGGTTTCTTACTCAGCTTTGGTGAATTAGCGGGCGTGTATGTACTCGTCGCAGTTTTGTTGGGTTTTTATACTAAGCATTGGGTTTTCCGCTGGCGCCAGTCGATGAATGATTTTTATATGGCGCATTGGGATAGCCTACGTCATATAGAAGGCGCCAGTCAGCGAGTGCAAGAAGATACCAAGCGCTTCGCATCCATCATGGAAACCTTAGGGTCGAATATGATCGACTCGATCATGACCTTGATCGCTTTTTTACCTATATTGTGGGCTCTTTCTAAAAAAGTCAGCGAAGTGCCGGTGTTTGGGCAGGTAGAGCATGCGCTGGTATATGTGGCGATCTTATTTGCACTACTGGGAACCGTGGCCCTTGCATTAATTGGTATAAAACTGCCAGGCCTCGAATATAACAACCAGCGTGTTGAGGCGGCCTATCGCAAAGAATTAGTCCACGCGGAAGATGATATCAACCGCGGTAGCCCGCCAGTCGTTAGAGATTTGTTCAATCAGGTTCGCGATAACTACTTCCGACTATTTTTTCACTACATGTATTTTGATATTGCCAAATTTTCGTATCTGCAATTTGGTGTGCTCGTACCCTACATTGCGCTGGGTCCAACGGTTGTGGCAGGTGCTATTACGTTGGGAGCCATGCAACAGATCGTGCGAGCATTTGGTCGAGTTGAAATGTCTTTCCAGTTTTTAGTTCGTAGTTGGGGAACGATCGTTGAGTTGATCTCGGTTTATAAACGTTTGCGCGCGTTTGAAGCGCAGGTGGCAATTATCGAGGCTGCCTCACGCGCTAATCCTACCGATGTAGCTGATACACGCTAAATCTTCTTGAGATTGCCCGGGCCGCTGTTGCAGGTTCGGGCATAGTTCTTTGTTCAAATTTCTGAGTTGCCTCACTGCGCTCACGACCAGGCGTTTGCCTTCCATCTCTTAGCAAAAATTAAAGTTAATTCGCTTTAAAGATGCGAGCACCTTCGTTCTATTTTTCGATATGTTTTCGCTATCACTATCGAGATAAGTAAAAATCTTTTGCAGCTGCACTTAGTAATTGCATGAGAATTTACAGGCCATATCAGTGTGTAATTCATGTATCTCACACCCTATATTTCGCGTTGCAGCATAAATTATCGCGCCGCAGAATAGATCAATCTGTGACCATTAAACCGATGATTTAACGTTTTAATGCTTTCTTTCTTCCAGAAAACTAGACCATAATCAGTTAGAAATAAAGCGGTGTGTTTTCCGATTCGACAAATATAAAAAAGCGATATAAAAATTAGATCAATAAAGTAAAGTCTGCGCAACACAGACTGTCATAACAAAAATGTTCATGGGAGACGGAATGCACGCGGAGCAGAGGCACCACATTGAGACAGTGATGCAAGTAGCGGAGCAGGCTAAGCAAACGCCATCTGCATTGCTGCATGACGAAATTATTCGTGACTCGTGGATGCGTTGCGTGCATGAGCACAAACTCGATCCTGCGCGCATGCAAGAACCGGTCATCCTGCCCCAGCAGCAAATTCGGGAGCGCCAGGATCAGATTGAAGAATTTCTCCATATCGCTCGTCATGGTCTCGAAACCCTGTATCACCAAGTCGCGGGTTTGGGTTATGTAGTTTTGCTCACCGATGCGCGCGGCATAACGGTCGACTTTATTGGCGACTTACAGCTTGATCCCAGCCTTAGAAAAGCGGGCTTATATCTAGGATCTGATTGGAGCGAAATTAATGCAGGTACGTGTGGGGTAGGTACGTGTATCAGCACCGGTCAAGCATTGACGGTGCATCAGGGCGACCATTTCGATGCCACCCATATCCCACTTACCTGCACAGCCGCACCGATTTACGATGCGATGGGCCAAATGAAAGCTGTGCTGGATATTTCGGCTCTAACATCACCAGGACAAAAAGAAAGTCAGCATCTGGCATTACAAATGGTGCGCATGTATTCGCATCAGATTGAGAATGCGTACTTCCTTCATCGCTTCCGTCATGAATGGATACTCAGATTATCCACTGCGCCTGAATTTTTAGAGGTGAGTCCTGAATACCTAATCGCCATTGATGGATCAGGCACGATCATTGGTCATAATCGTCGTGCACAGTTAATTTTCGGTGAAGTATCTCAAAAATTAATTGGTAGTCGTATCGATTCATTGCTGAATGTATCGACTGATGATCTTCACCGTTTCGTTGCTGTGCAACCGGTTGATCGTCGAGCCTTGATGATCAGCGGTACACAAAAATTAGTATTTTTATCCGCGCTCGCACCCGCACGTTCGCTGTTGGAAGCAGCGCGAGCACGCATTGAGCCTGCAACACCAGAACCACTAGCAGCGCTCTCTGGCGGCGATCCTCTATTAGATCGTCAGATTTCGCGGGCAGCACGTTTAATTAATTCACCGATTAGTATTTTGGTGACAGGTGAGACAGGTAGCGGCAAAGAATATTTTGCTAAAGCGCTCCATCAAAGTAGTGAACGACGCAATGGCCCATTTGTGCCCGTGAACTGTGCAGCAATCCCAGACACGTTGATAGAAAGTGAATTATTTGGCTATGCGCCTGGAAGCTTTTCTGGTGCATCACCCAAAGGTAAACGTGGTTTGATACAAGAAGCGGATGGCGGGACGCTTTTCTTAGATGAGATAGGCGATATGCCTAAGCCATTGCAAGCACGTTTGTTGCGCGTACTATCAGAAAAAGAAGTGCTGCCGGTCGGAGCTACGCGTGCGGTTGCAGTCAATATTCGAGTCGTCGCTGCAACGCACTGTGCGCTTGAGTCGCTGGTGAGAGAAGGTTCATTTCGAGATGATCTGTATTACCGATTAAGCGGTGCGCACTTTACCTTACCACCCGTTCGAGAGCGTAAAGACTTATCGTGGATTATTGATCGTGTACTCGCGTTGCATGGTCGTAAATCTTCCGATCAACCTATACCAACATTAGATGATGATTCCAGATCTGCATTGCTCGTCCACAGCTGGCCGGGCAATTTGCGTGAGCTACGTAATGTGATTGAGTTTGCTTCGGCTGTCTGTCGCGATAATCAGATTACGCTGATCGATTTGCCAGAGTATCTCAGCGCATCGCCAAAAGATCCCCACACTTTAGGTATCCCAGTTCACGATATCTCATTAAACAGCCTAGAGGCGAGTGAACTCATCGCGCAGCTCCGCGCAGCACGCTGGAATGTGACTGCCGCCGCTAATGCTTTGGGTATTTCCCGAATGACGTTGTACCGTCGCATGAAACGGTTTGGCATACAACACCCTCAATGAATGCTGTAGCTCCTTTATAAGACTGTTACTTGGGATGTGACATCTGTAACAGAACTAGCTGTGACAGGTGTCCATTCAGAACCTCCAACAGAGCAGAATTTTTCTGTGCGTCGCAACATCAAAATGTGAAAAAGTATTCTGATTCAAGTGCTTGCGCGATGAAATCGTGCGGTCTTGTAGGAGTGGCGTCGTTGGCACGTCAATTGCAATATTGATGGTGGTTCGACCTTCAAGGGCGGACTGCCTTCAGGCAGCAGCAGTAAACCCCGGCAAAAAAGTCGTCCAGTTCAGTAGGGCTTAGACGTTCAAAAATATAGGAGACAAAAATGACAGATAAACAAAGGCCATTTGGTGTTTCAATGACTGACAGAGAGTTTGCAGAATGTTTACCTGCAGACGAGTCCGCATTCCGCTCTCCGATTCCGACACAAATGGTGTCGAACGGTGAATACAATCCGCTGCCACAAACTGAGAAGCAACGTAAGGTCGAATTCCTGATCAAGGAAATGGCCGACAAAGAAGCTAAGCGCCACAACATGACACGTCGTCAGTTCCTGGCAACGTCGGCAGGTATGGCCACGGCATTTATCGCCATGAATCAAGTGTATGGAAATATCTTTGAAGTAGATGAGGCAGAAGCTAAGAACTTGGATGCTGCCGGCGACCGCAAAGCAAAATACAAAGGTCAGTTTATTTTTGATGACCAAACCCACTTCATTCGCGATGATTTCAAAGAGGAAGGTCTGCTTGGTTTGACTAAGTGGGCTGAAGGTGCGGGCGTTAACAAGAACATCAATAACATCCCTACCAATTTGTCTCGCTATAAGATGGATAACTATCTCAAGGAGATCTTCCTTGATTCGGACACATCAGTATCGCTCCTTTCTGGTGCGCCATTTGATGATCCTAACTGGTGGTTATTATCAAATGATGCCATTCAAAATGCCTGCCGTTCTGTAAACAAGATGGCGGGTAGTGTGCGTATGTTGGGTCACTCCATCATCACGCCAAAATATCCTAATTGGATGGATGAGGTCGATCGTGCGATCGAAGAGCTGCATCCTGTTTCTTGGAAGTCGTACACCATTGGCGATCCATTTGGTCCATCTAAGTATGCATGGCGTCTCGACGATGAAAAGCTCATGTATCCGTTTTATGAGAAGGCACTCAAAGCTGGTATCAACACCATTTGTATCCACAAAGGCTTGATGCCGCGTGATTACGAGAAGGCGTTTGCCGGTACGTGGGAGCATGCAACCGTGAACGATCTAGGCAAAGCCGCTAAAGACTGGCCAAAGATGAACTTTGTGATTTATCACGCAGCGCTGCGTCCATGGCTGGCTGATAAGCCCGATATGGAAATGGCTCAGTTCGAGAAGAATGGCTATATCCAGTGGTCTACTGATCTTGCACGCATCCCAGAAAAATTTGGCGTCAACAACGTGTATGCCGAATTGGGTTCCGTGTTTGCATCAACAGCCGTTACCGATCCTAAGTTCTGCTCAGCCTTCGTGGGTCAGTTAGTCAACTTGATGGGACCTGATCGTGTTGTTTGGGGTACAGACTCTGTCTGGTACGGTTCACCTCAATGGCAGATTGAAGCGATGCGTCGCTTGGAAATCCCAGAGAGCATCATGAAGAGCCAGGGTTGGAAGATTCCTCTGGGTGATGGTCGCGGTACAGTTAAAAATAAGATCTTCGGTCTCAATTCAGCCAAGTTGTACAAGCTGGATGCGCAGAAGATGGCGGCGGATGCACTCGCTAACCCCTTCAACAACGACATGATTGCGAAGATGAAGGCAGAGTATCTGGCTATGGGCGGCGAGCGTAGTAACGCTGCTTATGGCTACATCGCCAAAGAAGGTCGCTCGTTCGGTTAAACCTGATAGAAGGTCAGCCGTAAGCAGGCGGATGCCGCAGCAGTGGCATCCGCATTCAAAAGAAAAATATAGATGTACGTCATGAAGGAGGGTACACGATGAAGTCCCTGAAGCTCGCGCCGTTGATGGCAGTCTTATTGCTGATGATAGGAACGACTGCTTTTGCCGATCACCACGGTGAGAAAAAAACACGTGTCGGGACATGTGCTGATGCTAAAAAACAGCAAGACTATTTTTGTGACATGAAAAATGCTGCGAGTGATTCTATGGTCGCTTTAGGTACGGCATGTAGAAATGCAAAGATCAATGTCAAAGAAGCGTGTGAGGGTGTCGTGGAGGCTGACGAGGTTTATAAGTCCTGCAAGATGGAGCAGAAGTGCTGACTGGCTAAGACAGTTTGGCTGTAGGCACCCATTGATGATGTTATTTTGATGTGAACGAGGTAGTCGTTTGTCTCTAGTAAGTTTGCCGGCAGCTTCGCGCTGCCGGCTTTTTTATTTCTGGTCTTATACTATGGAATGACGTTATTCTTATGAAAAAAAGACCCTTGAGAGACTAATTTTAAAACTTAAAAATAATCATGAAAACTTTTAAAAAGAGCCCTTCATTTTTAACGAACGTATCATTGGCTTTATTTTTTTCTGCCTGTTCTTTTGTGTCGACTGTCCATGCTGAGAGTCGTGCTGTTGGAAGTGTGTTCGTTGATTGCCCTGAGTGCCCAGAGATGGTGGTTCTTCCAGCAGGTGAGTTCGTCCAAGGTTCCGACAAGGTCGAGAGTGGACATTTGGATGAGAAGCCGCAACATACAGTAAAAATAGTGCGATCCTTTGCAGTCTCAAAATATGAAACGACCTTTGCGCAATGGGATGTTTGTGTGGCTGATGGTAAATGCCCCAAAGCCGATGACGCTGGTTTTGGGCGAGGTAAGGTTCCTGCGGTGAATATCTCGTGGTCTGAGGCTAAGGCTTACGCCGCATGGCTGTCTGCAAAGACCGGTAAGAGTTATCGGCTATTGAGTGAATCAGAATTTGAATATGCCGCACGAGGGGGTACTCAAACCGCCTGGTTCTGGGGAGGTAATGAAAGTAAAAACAAGACCTGCGAGTTTGCTAATCTACATGATGAATCGGGTAAGAAGGCGCATCCGAATTATGTGTGGTCACATGTGCTATGTGATGACGGTTTTGCTGAAAATGCAGACGTCGGAAAATACAAACCGAACGCCTTTGGTTTACACGATATGTTAGGTAATGTTCGTGAGTGGGTCGATGATTGTCATCAGCATGGTTACGCAGGTGCGCCCGACGACGGCTCAGTGCGTAAGTATGATGGGCAATGTGAAAAGCGCGTGGTACGTGGCGGTGCTTGGTTAGATGGCCCATCAACAGCACGGGCGGCCTACCGGTATTCTGAAGTTGAAGGTATGCGTAATTATCAGACTGGTTTCAGACTTGCACGTGATCTTTGATTGTTACTGAAATCAAACGCACAAGGAGTCTTCCATGCAGTGTGCTAAGGATGGTTTTAGATGGCTGAGGTATCGCGCGCTTAGGCGTCTGGCGTTTGTCTCGCTGACAGTGATGGGTTTGAGTATTGCAGGCACAGCGGCGACCCAGATTATTCGCTCGAGTGAAAAACCGATTGATCCAGCAGCTGTTTATATGCAGCCGATTAAAGGCCTAACCCATTCTCAATTACAAAAATTTAAGACCGGCGAGAAGCAATTTAAAGCACCGTGGGTGGTATTTCCTCTTTTGGGAGGTGAGTGGGGTCTTGGCCCTACTTTTTTAGCCAATTCATGCGTGTCATGTCATGTGCAGGCTGGTCGTGGCCGTACCTTTGATAATCCGAATGTCATCGCATTCCAGCAGTTACTTCGTTTGTCGATACCCGGTGAGGGCTCAGATGGTGGGCCGAACCCTCATCCCAACTATGGCGATCAGCTGCAAGTGTTCGGCGTCAACGTCGGGCTAAAGGAAAATCTAAAGCCCGGTGAGGCAGAGCTATACATTGATTGGATGACTGAGTCTGTCACCTTGTCGGATGGTGAAAAAGTTGAATTGCGCAAGCCAAAAATACGCATTGAAAAACCAAATTTTGGCGCTATTGATGAATCAGTGATGACATCCTTACGTAATACGCAAGTCGTCTTTGGGATGGGTTACTTAGAAGCGGTGACAGAAGAGGATATACTCGCACTAGCCAAAATTCAACAGGCCCAAGGACTGAATGGTCGTCCTAATTATGTGCGTGATGATATTAACAAGCGCGTTGCCTTGGGTCGTTTTGGTTGGAAAGCAAATCAGCCTAGCGTGCGTCAACAAATTGCCGCTGCGTTTCATGGTGATATGGGCGTCACATCATCGTTGTACATCGAAGAAAATTGTCCGCCTATACAAAAAGATTGCCTTGCTATGCCACCTGGGAATCGTCCTGAGCTGTTGGACTACGCTTGGGATGAATTGACTTTTTGGCAGGCGGCATTGGATGCGCCAGCTCCTCGTAATCAAGATAGTGAGAACGTTAAGCGCGGTGAAAAATTATTCGACCAAGCGCGTTGTGCTCAATGCCATGTACCTGAATTACGCACCGGAGAGTATCCGTTGTTACCTGCACTTTCAAAACGTACCTTCCGACCCTTCACCGATCTGTTGTTACACGATATGGGTCCAGGATTGGCAGATGGTCGTCCAGATTTTAAAGCTGGTCCACGTGACTGGCGCACAGCTCCACTCTGGGGTATTGGAGTGTCGGAACAAGTCAACGGCAGCACTCATCTCTTGCATGATGGACGTGCGCGCAATGTACTTGAGGCGATACTCTGGCACGGCGGCGAGGCAAAAGCATCACGCGATATATTTTCAGGGCTGAGTAAAAAAGAACGCGACGATCTGATCGCCTTTGTGAATTCACTCTAAATCCAATGGCGCTAATTCCATGACGCGTCCACAACAAATGCGCTATTTCTTGCTAGCGTTTTTTCTGTATTTATTCTTTCGTCATTGGTTAGGTCC
>Ga0078894_10002142_pt1 | contig 14874 bp, 16 predicted proteins | sample LauGreSu1BDMLBSD_2_FD_67506 | JGI IMG/M metagenome (GOLD analysis project Ga0078894, IMG submission 67506) | Freshwater lake microbial communities from Lake Michigan, USA - Su13.BD.MLB.SD (version 4) (version 4) | ecosystem: Environmental > Aquatic > Freshwater > Lake | place: Lake Michigan... | reverse complement strand
CCCCCGCGAAGACCGTGTGGACCTCGGGCCGGAGGAGTCCATGGGTGTCCGAGATCAGGCCGATCCGGACCACGGCCGCCGTCACGCGGGCTCGCCCGTGTCGCCCTCGCCCCAGCGCGGGGCCAGGGTGTTGGGGACGCCGAGGTGGTCGAGGGCGCGCGCGACGACGAAGTCCACGAGCTCCTCGATGCGCGTCGGCCGGTGGTAGAACCCTGGGGCGGCGGGCATCACCGTCGCGCCGGCCATCGTGACGCGCCGCATGTTCTCAAGATGGATGAGCGAGAGTGGGGTCTCGCGCGTGACGAGGAGGAGCGGGCGACGCTCCTTGAGCGCCACGTCGGCCGCCCGCTCGACGAGCGACCGCGACGTGCCCGCGGCGATGCTCGCCAGCGTCCCCATCGAGCACGGGCAGATCACCATCCCGCCCGCGAGCGCGGAACCGGACGCGGGCTTCGCCCCGCGGTCCCCATCGTCGTACACCGTCACGAGCCGATCGAAGCGCTCGGCGCCGACCGCCGCACGCAGACCGGCGAGGTCGCCCACCTCGCTCTCGGTCCGGAGGAGGCGGAAGCCGTGCGAGGAGACGATGAGCTGCACGCGGCGGTCAGCGACGAGCAGTTGCTCGAGTAGCCGGATGCCGTAGGGCGCGCCGGAGGCCCCGGTGATGGCCAGGACGAGCGGCGCGGCGGGATCGGCGGGGCGCGTCACGCGAGCCACCGGTCGACGAGGATGCAGGCGAGGAAGCCCATCGAGATCACGCCGTTCATGGTGAAGAAGGCCGCATCGAGCTTGGAGAGGTCGTCCGCGCGAACGAGCGAGTGCTCATACGAGAGCAGCGCCGCCGCGAGCACCACGCCAGCCCAGGCCGCCACGCCGAGCCCAGCCGCAACGACGGTGGCCGCGAGCGCCGCGACGGTCACCAGGTGCAGCGCACGCGCCACGACGATGGCACGCGGCACGCCGAGCGACGCCGGGATGGAGTGCAGCCCGTTCGCCCGGTCGAACGCCACGTCGGGGAGGGCGTAGAGGATGTCGAAGCCGCCGGACCAGGTGGTGATGGCGAGCGTCAGCAGGAGCAGGAGCCACCAGGGCTCACTCCATGCCCCGGTCACGGCGAGATAGCCGCCGACGGGTGCGATGGCGAGGCCGAGGCCGAGCACCAGATGCGCGTAGCGGGTGAAGCGCTTGGTGAACGAGTAGAAGCAGACCCAGGCGAGCGCGACGGGGCTGAGGGCGAGGCAGAGCGGATTGAGCTGCGCCGCCGCGAAAACGAAGAGCATGGCGGCGACGGCGACGGTCGCCCAGGCCGCGCGCACGTTGATGGCGCCCCGTGGGATCTCGCGCATCGCGGTCCGCGGGTTCCGCGCGTCGAACTCGCGGTCGACGATGCGGTTCACCGCCATCGCGACCCAGCGCGCCGCGGTGAAGGCGAGGACCACCCAGCCGATGCGCCCGACCGTGAGCGGGGCGCGCATCCCGTCGTCCACCCCCACGGGGAGCCGACTCGCGAGCACCACGCCCACGAGCGCGAACGGCAACGCGAAGACGGTGTGCGGGAGCTTCACGAAGCTCGCCCACCGGGCGACCGTCGACTCCCCCGCGAAGGTCTGGCCCTCGCGTGCAGTCGCACCGGCGGTGCGGGTCGCGGTCACGGGCGGTCGATCCCAAGCGAGGCCCAGCGCGCATCCACGCGGGCCTTCGTCGCGTCATCCATCGTGATCACCGTCGGCCAGTTCCGCGTAAAGCCCTCCTCGGGCCACTTCTTCGTGGCGTCGATCCCCATCTTTGAACCGTAGGTGAAGGCCCGACTCGCGTGGTCAAGCACATCCACCGGTCCCATCGTGAAGCGCGTGTCACGCTCCGGATCGATGTTGTTGAGGGCCACCCACCACGCCTCCTGCGGGTTCCGCACGTCCACCCAGTCGTCCACCACGACGAGCACCTTCGCCAGCGACATCAGGCCCACGCCCCAGAGCGCGTTCATCACCTTCCACGCCTGACCGGGATAGTGCTTCTTGATGCTGACGAAGACGAGGTTGTGGAACACGCCCTCGGCGGGCATGTGATAGTCCACGATCTCCGGGTTCGTGAGCTTGAGGAGCGGGAGGAAGATCCGCTCGGTCGCGTGGCCGAGATAAAAATCCTCCATCGGCGGGCGCCCGACGATCGTGGCGCAGTAGACCGCATTGCGGCGCATCGTCACCGCGGTCACGTGGACGCGCGGATAGAGATCGGCCTCGGAGTAGTAGCCGGTGTGGTCCCCGAACGGCCCCTCGGTGACGAGCGCCTCCGCGGGATCGATGTACCCCTCGATCACGATCTCCGCCTCGGCGGGGACCTCGAGGTCGCAGGTCACCGCCTTCGCGAGCTTCACGGGGCTCCGGCGGAGGAAGCCGGCGAAGATGAACTCGTCGACGTTCGGCGGGAGCGGGGCGCTCGCGGAGTACATCGACGCGGGGTCTGCCCCGATGACGATGCAGACCGGCATCTTCTCGCCCCGCTCCGCCATCTCGCGCCAGTGCGCGGCGCCCGTCTTGTGGCGCTGCCAGTGCATCGCGACGTGCCGCTTCCCCATCTGCTGGACGCGGTACATCCCCACGTTGCGAATGCCGCGCTGCGGATCCTTCGACACGACCGCCGTCATCGTGATGAACGGCCCGCCATCCTCCGGCCAGGTGGTGAGCACCGGGATCTTGTCGAGGTCGATCTCGTCGCCGCGCCAGACGACCTCCTGGCAGGCGGGCGTGCCCGACGCCATCCGCGGCGGAAACTTCGCCACCTCCAGCAGGCGCGGCAGGAGCTGCAGCTTGCCGAGGAAGCCCTCCGGGACCTTGAGATCGAGGAGCTTCGTGATGCGGTCGCCGTGGTCATCGAGCCGTTCGACGCCGAGCGCCATCGCCATGCGGAACATTGAACCGAAGAGGTTGATGGCGACCGGATACGCGGCAATCGAGCCATCCCGGAGCACGGGCTGCTCGAACAGCAGGGCCGGGCCACCGCCCGGCATCTTCATCACGCGGTCGGCGATCTCGCACATCTCGAGATGCACGGCGACGGGTTCACGGATGCGTCGGAGTTCACCAGCGGCCTCGATGGCGGTGATGAACTCGGAAAGGGTGTCGAGCGTGTCGGTCACTTGGTCCCCACGTGGATCGCCGCGATACCGAAGGTCAGCGTCTCCCAGCGGACGTCGCGGAAGCCGGCGGCGCGCATCGCCGCCGCGAGCGCGTCGGTCTCCGGGAAGTGCGCGACGGAGCGCGGCAGGTAGGTGTAGGCGGTCCGGTGCCCGCTGACGAGACGGCCGATCAGCGGGAGGATGCGGTGGAAGTAGAAGAGGTACGCAGCACGCACCAGCGGGAGCCGCGGCGTCGAGAACTCGAGGATCACGAAGCGCGCACCGGGGCGCAGCACCCGGTGGACCTCACGGAGTCCGGCACCCAAGTCGGCGACGTTGCGGATGCCGAAGGCGACGATCGCGCCGTCGAACGCCTCGTCCGTCACGGGCAGCGCCATCGCGTCCGCGACGACGGGGGCGAGCACCGTGGGCGCCGCCTTCCCCGCGCCCGCGCGCAGCATCGGTTCCGCGAAGTCCGCGGCGAGGATGCGCCCGCGGAATCCCGACTGGCGCGTCAGCTGCGCGCCGACGTCGAGTGTGCCGGCACAGAGATCGAGGAAGCATCCCTCCGGCGCACGGTCCCACCCGAGCCGTCGCAACGCGACCGTGCGCCACCGACGATCGATGCCGAGCGAGAGCACGCGATTGAGCAGGTCATAGCTCGGCGCGATCTCGGAGAACATGCGGCGCACGTAGACGCGCTTGCCTTCGACGGAGGCGCCCGCCGCGGCGGCGCTGGCCTCGGCGGCCTCGAGCCCCTCGGGGGCGAGCATCTGTGCCATCGACGAAAGTTGCCCGGATGCGCCCCCTCCGGACAAGTTGAGCCCGCACGATTGTGGGGCCGCGCACCAGATCGACCGTCGGTCGCTCCCGTCGTCGTGTCGCGGTCGCCGTGGCGCTGCGATGGTGGTCGCGAAACCTCAGCCTGCCTCGCGCCGTATCACGGGAGTCCCGCCGGTCCATTTCCTGTCCGCCTTTGGTGCCCACCGACCTCACAACGCTGACCGATCAGGCTGTGGTGCTCCTCGTTCGCGACGGACGCGAGGCGGGGGCACGCGAGCTGGTGCGTCGGTTTGAGCGGCCCGTCTTCTCGTTCGTCGTTCGCCTCGTGGGTGACCGCGCGCTCGCCGAAGACCTTGCACAGGAAACGTTCGTCCGGGCGTTCACGCATCTCGACAGCTATCGGACCGAACTGAAGTTCTCGAGCTGGCTCTTTCGGATCGCGCACAACGCCGCGATCGACCACTTGCGGCGGCGGCAGCCGGAGACGCTCTCGCTCGACGGGGACCCGAACGCCGCGAGCGTGGAGGAGGCGGCGGCCGGGGCGATCGCCATCGCGGATGCGTCCGCCTCCCCACTCGACGCACTGGTGGCGCGCGAACTCGGCGCGCAGATCGAGCAGGCCATCGCCCAGCTCCGGCCCGCCTACCGCTCCTGCGTGCTCCTGCGGTACGTGGAGGAGCTCTCCTATGAGGAGATCGCGGAGACCCTCGACCTCCCGATCGGCACGGTGAAAACCCACCTGCATCGAGCACGGCTCGAGCTGCAGGCGCTGCTCGCCCCCGTCCGGGCCGGCGATGGGTGAAACCTCCGCCCCCGCCCTCTCGTACCTCCCTTCAGAGACCCCGATGCCACTGAACCGCCCACTCTCCGACCCCGAACTCACGGCCCTGCTCCGGGCCCTGCCGCGTCACGCGCCGTCGGCCGGGTTCGCCGACCGGGTGCTGGCGCGGGTCCCGCTGGCGGCGCCGGTGCCGCTCTGGCGGCGCATCCCGTGGCGGGCGCTCGCGGGGATCCTGACCGTCGAGGTCGGGCTGGCGGCGGTCTTCCTCCTCCGCTTCCGTGACGAGCTGATCCACGTGCCCGCGCGTGCGCTGCACGGGCTCACCGACCTCATTGTCGCGCTGCGGACCGCCGACCTCTCCACCGCCGCGTGGGAGCGCTTCCTCTCGCTCGCCCCGCGTGTCGGATCGATCCTTGCCAGCAGCCCGACCCTGCCTGTTGCACTGCTGCTCGGGACCTTCGGCACGCTGCTCATGATGTCCCTCCTGGGGCGCGGATGGCACGCCTCCACCCTTCGCCGGTGATCCCCACATGACCTTCGCCTCGATCCATCGCGCGCTCCGACGCGCCACGCTCGCCCTCCTGGCGACGACGTCACTCCTGCCGTCGCTCTTGGCCGCGCAGACCACTGATTCCGCGAAGCGCCCCGCGACCGAAAGCGCCACGCGGGCCGTCGAGCGGCGACGCGCTGACACGGCGTCGCGCCGCATCGAGAAGATCATTCGTGTGCGCATCGACACCGACGACTCGACCCGCACCCGCGTCGATTCGCAGGAGGCGCAGGTGGAATGGGGCGAGGGGCAGGTCGCCGCCGGCGACACGATTCAGGGCGACCTCGTGAATCTCTTCGGCGACGTCGAAGTCCGGGGCGTCGTGCTCGGAAGCGCCGTCGCGCTGTTCGGCGACCTCACGGTCCACGAGAACGCCGTCGTCGAGGGCGACGCCGTCTCCCTGATGGGCGACCTCACCCTTCGGGACGGGTCGGTGGTCCGGCACGATGCGGTCGCTGTGAGCGGGCAGGTGCGGGTGGACGGGGGTCGGGTGGAAGGCAGCATCGTCAGCGGCTCCGGGAAGAGCGGGAGCTGGCGTATTGACGATGAGAACGAGGGTCGCGTCGAGCCGGAGGAGCCGCGAAGCCGTTGGGAGTCGCTCCTCGGCGTGCTGATTGCCGCTGCGATGCTCGCCGTCTTCGGCATCGTGGCCGCCGCCGCCCTCCCGACCCGCCTGGACACCATCGTGCGCCGACTCGAGGCCGGCGTCGGCCGCGCCTTCCTCGCCGGGCTCTTCCTCGAGCTCGGCTTCGTCCCGATTCTCCTGCTCCTAGTGCTCTCGCTCGTTCTCACGGTCCTCGGGATTCTCCTGATCCCGTTCGCCGTGGTGGCGCTCCCGGCACTCTATCTGGTGCTCGGGCTCCTGGGTTGGTTCGCCACCGCGGCGCTCGTCGGCCGCGGCGTGACCGGAGACCACACGGCGGAGCGGCGGAGCCTGATGCGCGCCGTGAGCGTGGGGACCGGGATTCTCCTGCTCCCCTTCGCGCTGGCGGCGGCGCTCCCCGACTTCGCCGGGTGGCTGGTCGCGCTCGCCGTGAGCATCACCTGGGTCGCGGTGACGGCCGGGTTCGGGGCCGCGGTGCTCTCCCGTGCAGGCAAGCCGCGGGCGGCGGCACCGTCGTTCTGGTCGCCGCAGCCCCCGACGCCCCCAGCGCCCCCAGCGCCCCCAGCGCCCCCCGCCACCATCGACTGACGGACGCGGGGTTCCCGCGCCGCGCGATCAGCGCGGCGCGGGGACTCCGAGCTGCCGCACCACGGCGAGGGCCACCTCGCCCAGCTTCTTGGCGGCGCTGCTCGCCGCTCCCGACACCACGATCGGCGCCCCGCGGTCGGCGCCCTCGAGCACCGGCGGATGCAGCGGGATCTCGCCGAGGAGCGGGACCTTCAGCTCGTCGGCGAGGCGCTTGCCGCCCCCTGAGCCGAAGATCGCCATCGGCTTCCCCGTCTCCGGCGACTCGAAGTACGACATGTTCTCGACGACGCCGAGCACCGGGACGCCGACGCGGCGGAACATCATCGCGCCGCGCAGCGCGTCGCCGACGGCGACCTCCTGCGGCGTGGTCACGATGACCGCGCCGGCGACGCTCGTCGCCTGCACGAGCGAGAGCTGCGCGTCGCCGGTGCCCGGGGGCATGTCGACGAGGAGGACATCGAGCTCTCCCCACGCGACGTCGCGGAGGAACTGCGTGATGATCTTCATCACGATCGGCCCGCGCCAGATCGCCGGCTGGTCGCGCTCGATGAGGAAACCGAGCGAGATGAGCTTCACGCCGTGCGCCTCGAGGGGCTGGATCTTCTCGTCCTGCACCGGTGGGGCGGCATCCACGCCCATCATCCGCGGGATGTTCGGCCCGTAGATGTCGGCGTCCATCAGGCCGACGCGATACCCGGCCTGCGCGAGGGCGATGGCGAGGTTCGTGGTGACGGTCGACTTGCCGACGCCTCCCTTCCCCGACGACACGGCGATGATGCGACCGAGGCCCGGGTACGAGACGGGGGACGGCGGCGCGGGCGGTTTCGGCGCGCCCGCGGACTCTCCCATCACGGGGAGCGTCCGCCCGCCGGCGGGTTTCGGGGCGGGCGCGGACGCAGCGGCACCGGATGGCGCAGCCTGGGCGGCATCCTTCACGTCGACGCGCACGTCCGTGACGCCTTCGACGGCCTCCAGCGCCTGCCGGACCTGACGCGCGAGGACGGGATCGTCCTGCGCACCGAGGAGGAGGGTGACGCGGACTTTCCCGTCGCGCGAGGCGGCGATGTCGCGGACCTGCTGCGTCTGGTAGAGGGAAGCGCCGGTGCGGGGATTGGCGAGCGGGGCGAGCGCCTCGGCGAGGCGCGCCTGGAGTGTCTCGGACATCAGTACGACGGGAAGGTGTTGGCCCAGGAGTTCTGGTAGACGCGGAGCGCGCCGAGGGAGTTCAGGGCGGAACCGACGTTGCACGAATTATAGAGGTAGCGCTTGGTACCCATGAGCTCGTCGACGTCCGTCGCGGTGACGGAGTACCCGAGCTTGACGTTCAGCCCGGTGACGGTGGCGCCGGAGACCTGATTCGCCCCATTCGACCGGATCTTGCCGCCGGTGATGATGATGCCATCCCAACCGGCCGAATTGCCATTCAGCCGCAGGTCGCCGTAGACGATGAGGAGGCCACGACCGAAGGAGCTGAGGGTGAACTCGCGGTTCGGAGACGGGCCATTGTTCACGATGATCGTCGGCCAGGACGACCCGTTGGACGCGAACCACGCGGTCGTGGGGAACCCGTTGCCGAGGTAATCGGAGAGGAAGTCCGGCGTGATGGCGTTGCCGCTCACGATATCCGCCCAGTCGAACGGGACCGTCGTGGACGCGGCCGCGGCGGTGGCGCCGAGGGACTGGACCTTGGGGGTCCCGGTGAGGGGGGCGAGGGAGCCCGAATATCCTGGGACGTTGGGGACGGCGACCGCTGCGACCGTCGCGCCGGTGCCACCGCTCGCCGCTGGGCATTGGTCCACCCCGCTGATGTCACCCGCGACGCCGGTCTTCCGGATGCCGTTGATCCCCGTGAGCGCCGACTGCACCGTCATCGTCATCGCCTGGAAGGTGGCGAACGCGCTGCTCATCGCGACGGCGTTCCCGGCGCCACGGGGGCCGACGGTCGTCGCGACGCCCCGCGACCGGACGAGGTAGAGCGCGGCGATGCTGGTCCCCGACGCGGCGCGGAGGCGCGTGGTCACGATATCGGCGTAGCCACCGGTGAGGGCGAGGCGCACCGAATCCGAGGCGCCGGGCACCGCGGAGAGCCCGAGTCCCGGCCGGTTCCGAAGCCCCTGCTGCAGTCCCGTCTCGGCGAGGGCCGCGGCGGCCTGCGACTGGATGGCGGCATCGTCCGCGCCGCGCTCGCTGCTGAGCATCCCGAAGCCCGAGGCGAGCGCCCCCACCAGGACGAGCATCACGAGAATCACCGTCGGGAGCGCGAAGGCCCGGCGGGCTCGCAGGAGCAGCGCGTGCGGTCGGGCCATCAGATGACCGCGTTCCGGAAGAAGATCGAGAGCCGGACCGAGGACCGCTCGGGTGCGGAACGCCCGGCGACGGTCTTCTCGCTCTCGCCGGTGAGGACGAGCTCGATCCCGCTGATGGTGTGCAGGCTCCCCGCCGCCGGCGGTGACGCCTGCGAGGTATCGGCACCTGAGAGATAGAATCGGAAGATCGCGGTGTTCTGGAAGGGGACGGCGATCTCTTCGGACACCCCACCGGCGACGCGCCGCCAGAGCGCGGTGCGACCGGGGACCAGGGTGCTCGGCCCCAGGGCGTACGTGACGGTCTGGTAGAGGAGGACGGGAGCGCCGGACGGCAACGAGGGGAAGGCCGGGCTCAACACGAGGAGCTTCCCGTTCGGGATCGGAGTGATCCCCGGACCGCTGCTGCAGGTCGTGCTGGTGCCGGTCGTCGGGGCCGCGGTCTTGGCGACGTACGTGTACGCCGCGTTGAGGGCGGTGTCCCGATACGCGTACCCCGCGTAGGCGGCCTGCGCGTAGATCAGCGAGTCGACGGGGACGAAGGTCGCCGTGTTGCTCGCGCAGTAGACGCCCATCGCATAGGGCACCTTCACGGTAAGCGCGGTGTCGGTCGCGGTCACGATGCCGCGCGGCTCGATCATCCGCATCTCATCGCGCACGATGTTCAGGGCGTTCCGCGAGACGGACCGTGCGTCACGTCCCCCCGCTTCGCGCGCGAAGAGGCGCGTCTGCGAGATGAGGAGGTTCGTCACCGACCCGCCGATGATCCCGAGGATGAGGATCACCACGAGCAGCTCGACGAGCGTCGCGCCGCGCCGGCTCACGAGAAGAGCGACCCGGAGGGGGGGAGACTGCGGTCCACGCGGATCGTATCGGAGCGGAATCCACTGGCCGTCGGGTCGATGATGATCTGCACCCGCGTGATCGCCTGCGTCGGGTTGGTGATGCTCACGCAGCGCCGGTGCCGGTAGTTCGGCATCGTGGTAATCGTCACACACCCGGTGTCGGCCGCGATGCTCGCGTACGGCATCGTCGCGTAGAGGTCCACCGCGGTGGAGATGGCGGCGGCCCGGTCGACCCCGACGCCGAGACTGCGCGCCCGGACGGTGTAGCGCGCGGAGACCAGGGCGTGCGTCGCCGCCACCACACCGAGCAGGGTCACCGCGACGATGACCTCGATGAGGGAGAAGCCGCGCCGGGCGCTCATTGGCGTCGGACGATCCCGGTGGCGCTGCGCGTCACCGTCGCGCGCCCTGTGGCACTCGTCAGGACGACCGCGAGCGTCGTGTCGGCCCGGCCGTTCGGAAAGATGGTGATCCCGGTCGCCGGAGTGAACGCGAGGGTCGCCTGCACGTCGGAGGCGGCGTCGAAGCGCCATTGCCGCACGAGCGTGTCACCTGCGCGCTGGCGCACCTGCACCGACGACCCGGCGAGGACGACGCGCATCGGTGTCCGACGGCGCACCGCCAGCTGCGAGGCCTCGACGAGCACCCCCTGCACCATCGTCGCGGCCCGCAGCACCCGGTCCCGGCTCAACTGCCGCCCGATCTGCGTCGCGGCGATGGCGATCAGGATCCCCGTGATGGAGAGCACCATCAGCAGTTCGATCAGGGAGAACCCACGGCGGGCGTCGGACGGGCGCACGGCCTTCATTGTGCCGCGCCGTCCGCGAGCGCGCCAGCGGCGAGCATCCGGCGCGCCTCGTCGAGCACCTTCGCCATCACGGTCGGGAGCGTGCCTCCGATGAGCGCGCCGGAGGCCCGCGCGTGGCCACCCCCACCGAACTGCTGCGCGAGCGGGTGCACGTTGACGCCGGCCACGCTCCGAAAGGACACTTTCACCTGCGCCGTCCCGACATCGCGGAAGAGGAGCGCGAGCCGCACACCGGCAATCGACCGCGGATGCTCCACCACCCCGTCGAGGTCCTCACTGGTGGCCCCGCACCGCTCGAGCTCGCCGGCCTCGACACGCACCCACGCGAGGCCGTGGGTCAGATCGACCTCGAGGGTGTCGAGCACGTTGCGGAGGAGGTAGATCCGCCCGAGCGGGACGCTGCCGTAGATGCGCGCGTACATCCGCTCCGGATCCACACCGGCGCGCAGCAGCTCGGCGGCGACGGCGAGGCAGCGCGGCGAGGTGTTGCCGAAGCGGAAGCCCCCGGTGTCGGTCACCATCGCGGTATAGAGGGCCTCCGCAATCGCCGAGGTCAGCTCGAGCCCCGCGACCACGGCGAGGTCGTACACCAGCTCGGCGGTCGCGCAGGCCCGCGTGTCGCTCACCATCACCGTTCCCGGCGGCTCGTCGCTGGGGAGGTGATGATCGATCACCAACGCATCCTGCGGGAGCGCGCGCACCGTCGACGCGAGCGACCCGAGTCGCCGCACGTCGGAGATGTCGAGCACGATGAGCCGATCCACCGTGCGGAGCGCCTCGGCGCCTCGGCCGCTCCAGTCGGCGACGTCATCGCCGAGCAGCCAACGGAAGGACTCGGGCCAGGGCGTCGGATTCACCACCACGGCCCGCACACCGCGCTGCGCGAGCAGCCGCGCCAGCGCCACCTCGGAGCCGCAGCCGTCGCCGTCGGCGCTGACGTGCGTCGAGAGCGCCACCGTCATCCCCGGTCGCAGGGCGGCGAGGAGTCGCTCGATCGCCTCGCGGCGCGACGCAGGGACGGTCAGGAGGTCGGACACCGGAGCGGGGGCGAAGGGTGGGGGGCGATCAGGCGCTGTAGTTCGGTGCTTCGCGCGTGATCGTCACGTCGTGCGGGTGCGACTCGCGCAGCCCCGCGGCCGTGATGCGCGTGAACTCCGTCTCGGTGCGGAGCGCGTCGATCGTCGCGCAGCCGGTGTAGCCCATCCCGCTGCGGATCCCGCCGATCATCTGGTAGAGCACGTCGGCGACGGGGCCCTTGTACGGCACGCGCCCCTCGATGCCTTCCGGCACGAACTTCCGCGTCGCGGTCGCCGCCTCCTGGAAGTAGCGGTCGGCGCTCCCATCCTGCATCGCGGAGAGCGAGCCCATCCCACGAATCATCTTGTAGCGACGCCCTTCGGCGAGGAGCGACTCCCCGGGGCTCTCCTCGGTGCCCGCGAGCATCGAGCCCATCATCACGGACGACGCGCCGGCGGCGAGCGCCTTCACGATGTCCCCGGAATACTTGATGCCACCGTCGGCGATGACGGGGACATCCCCCGCCCCGCTCACCGCATCCATCACCGCGGTGAGCTGCGGCACACCGATGCCCGCCACCACCCGCGTCGTGCAGATGGAGCCAGGACCGACCCCGACCTTCACCGCGTCGACACCACGCACCACGAGCGCCTTCGCCGCCTCGGCCGTCGCGATGTTCCCCGCCACGAGCTGCACCCCCGGGAAGGCCTCACGCACCGCGGCCGCCGCGTCGAGCACCCCCTGCGAATGGCCGTGCGCCGTATCGACCACGAGCGCATCGACGCCGGCGTCCACCAGCGCCTTCGCGCGGGAGAGATAGTCGCCGCCCGCACCGATCGCAGCCGCGACCATCAGGCGCCCCTGTTCATCCTTCGCCGCGGTCGGATACTGCCGACGCTTGTGGATGTCCTTCACCGTGATCAGCCCGATGAGCGCCCCCGAGGCATCCACCACCGGGAGCTTCTCGATGCGGTGCCGACCCATGATCTGCTCCGCCTCGTCGAGCGAAGTCCCGACGGGGGCGGTGATGAGCCCCTCCTTCGTCATCGCCTCGGCGAGCGGCCGGTCGAGCTGTCGCTCGAACTGCAGGTCGCGATTCGTGATGATGCCCACCAGGCGCCCCGCGCCATCCACCACCGGCACACCGCTGATGCGGAACCGCGCCATCAGCGCCACCGCCTCGCGGAGGGTCGCCGACGGCTGGAGGGTGATCGGATTGCGGATCATCCCGCTCTCGGAGCGCTTCACCCGATCGACCTCGGCCGCCTGCCGATCGATCGACATGTTCTTGTGGAGGACCCCAATCCCGCCGGCGCGCGCCATCGCGATCGCCATCTCGGACTCGGTCACGGTGTCCATGGCCGCCGAGACGAGCGGGACGTTCAGCCAGATGCCCCGGGAGAACCGGGTGCGGGTGCTGGTGTCGTTCGGAAGGACCGAGGAATGCCGCGGGACGAGCAGGACGTCGTCGAAGGTCAGCGCGGCTTCGGGGCGGAGGCGAGAGGCGTGTCCCATCTCGAAGGATAGCCGCGCCCTGCAGGCTTTTCCAGCGGGAGAGGCTCTCAGTAGATGTACACCGGGGTCCCCACCGGGACGAGCGGCGCGAGCGCCTCGATGTCAGCGTTGCGCATCCGGATGCACCCATGGCTCGCCGCCTGCCCGATGCTCTCCGGGACGTTCGTCCCGTGGATGCCGTAGCCCTGCCCGAGGTAGAGGCGGTGCGGCCCTAGCACGTCGCGGAATCGACGCTGGCGCGTCCCGAACGGCGGGATCACGAGGAGACGCCCGATGATGATCTCCTTGCTGGGGGGGAGCGGCTGCACCGATCCGTCCGCGCGCTCGCGCACGACATCGTGCCCGACGACCCGCAGCACGCCGTCGCCGACGCGGAGGGGCCGCCGGGGATCGAGCCGCACGAGCCGGAGGCCCCGCTCGGCCGCCACCTCCTCGAAGTGCCAGTCGGGGGGGATCCAGATCGGATCGTCCTCCTTCCGCTCCACGACGAGCCGTCCGCGTGGGGTGGCGAACCGCGCGGTGCCTCCATCGGGAAGGTCCCCCGTCCCCGTCGCGACCGGCGCCTCGAAGCGGACCTGATCGCCCGCCCGCAACCAGAGGCGCCGGTCGGCGGTCGAGATGACGAGATACGGCGTGGGGCCATCCGCCTCGCGGTCCCGTCGTACCGCGGCAATCCGGAGGAGCGAGTCGTCGAGCGCCTGGAGTTCTCCCGCCCGTGCTGACTGTTCCGTCTGCGCCATCGTGGACTCGCGTCGCGCGGCCTCGCGCGCCACGTGGTCGTTCCACCATCGCGGTGCGACGACGACAAGAGCGCCCGCCCACAGCAGCGCGCCGACGACGAGGGCCCGCCACCACCACGACCCGCGCGCCGCCTCAGAGGACATAGATCACCGTCCCGGGTCGGACCAGGCGCCGAAGCACCGTGAGGTCGGCCGCGGAGAGCCCCGCGGCCGCATCGAGTCGGCCACCGCCGGCGAGCCTGAGCCCCGCTGTGCCGACCGAGCGCACCGTATCGATGCCGACCGGCAACACTGTCACGATCCCCTCCATGCGCAGCACGACCGCCCCGCGTTCGACGCCGAGTCGCGCGTCGGCCCGCGAGACGACGAGGTGCACCGGCGCCGTCTGGTATGGGGAGAGTCGCGCACGCTCGAGCGCGAGCCGCACCCGCGCACGCGCGACCGCTTCTTCCGTACGGCGTGTCGCCGCGCGGTTCGCGGCGGTGCGGGCCACGGCCGCCTGCGTCTCCCCCGCCCACCGCGCCTCGAGCACCGCCCCCCCGATGCTCACCGCGCCGAGTCCGACGAGAGAGAGCAGGAGGAGGAGGCGCCGGAACGTCACCGTCGGGTCAGTGTCAGCAGGTCGAGGATGGGCGCGCCGGTCGGCTCGCTTCTCCCGAGTCGTACCCGCGCGGTGATGCGCAGGTCCGACATCGGCGGGAGGGCGCGCGCCTCGGCCAAGAGGGCGGGGGGCACCGCGAGATAGAGCACCACGTTCTCCCCGACCGGGCCGATCGCGAGGAGGTACGGCTCGTCAGGCTCAAGGCCACGACGGAGCGGATCTGCCTTCTGGAGACTGATCGACTGCACCTCCCACCGAACGACGCGGCCACGGACCCGGGCGGCGTCGACGCGGAGATCGACGGCACGGAGCCCCTCGGTGAAGGACGAGTCCGCGGGGACGAGCTCCGTCTCGGGGATCCATCCCTCGACGCGCACCTTCACCCAACCACGATCACGAGCCACCTCCACCATCGTTGCGCCGGCCGGGAGGGTGGCGACGGGCTCCGCGTCCTCACTGGCGAGGGGGGCGGCGTGAAGCACCGCGCGCCTCGGCGCGCGCACCGCCCCGAGGGTGCCGGGCCGGGCGGGCGCCTCCCCCTCAGCTGCGGCCGCCGTGGCCGGACGCGCCGCCGTGGTCCCCGCCGTGGTCGCCGACGCAGTCGCCGACGCCGTCGCCGACGGG
>Ga0078894_10002141_pt1 | contig 14878 bp, 17 predicted proteins | sample LauGreSu1BDMLBSD_2_FD_67506 | JGI IMG/M metagenome (GOLD analysis project Ga0078894, IMG submission 67506) | Freshwater lake microbial communities from Lake Michigan, USA - Su13.BD.MLB.SD (version 4) (version 4) | ecosystem: Environmental > Aquatic > Freshwater > Lake | place: Lake Michigan... | reverse complement strand
GACGGAAGAACCATTCACAAAAAGTTGGGACCACAAAGAAGTGTTGCCGGATACATCCAGCGTCCGGTTCAAGAATGTGTTGCCCAAAACCGAAACATTGTCGTCGAAGACGGAAGAACCGTTGACGAATAGTTGGGACCACAAAGAAGTATTCCCGGATACGTCTAGTGTCCGGTTCAGGAACGTGTTACCCAACACTGAAACATTGTCGTCGAAGACGGAAGAGCCGTTGACGAATAGTTGGGACCACAAAGAAGTATTCCCGGAGACATCCAGTGTCCGGTTTAGAAAGGCGTTGCCCAATACGGATACATTGTCATTGAAGACGGACTCCTTATTGACAAAAAGTTGAGACCATAAGGATGTATTTCCAGACACGTCAAGCGTTCGATTCAGAAAGGTATTCCCTGACACTGAAAGATTATTTTCGAGATATGAATCGCGTTTCACGTTCAAATTTTCATGAATAATACAGGACGCATTTAACGTGGTCAATCGATTTACCAGGAGAGTTTTATCGATGTACAAATTCCCAAACATATCCGTATCTTTTACAATACGAACCGTACAATTTACATCAAAGTTGTAAGAGGGGTCTAATACTTGCGTAGGATAACCTATACTTAATCCCCGAGTCACGACTCCAATCGAAAAAGTGAATGGACCGTTTACAATATTATCCGAGAGTCTATCAATGGTATTAATACGGTCTTGTAAACCTTCGATATCTCTTATCTTTATCTCAGTCATCCTATATTTAGGATATATAAATAATTAATTTAAACCGTTGGGTATACTCTATTCAAAATGTGTGAAAATATCGACTCTATTCATGAAAAAAATAATCAATTTAATAATTTAAACGTTGAAATCACTGAGAATGAATTGAACCAGTTGCTCTCTTCTTATAACGTATTTTATAAGATTCAAAACATGGACCTCATCAAACGTTCTTTCGTTCATAGGTCCTATGTAATTCCACCCCACCCTGAAAGACAAACCTGTCCATCTGATTGCGTAGAGTTGAAACAGTCTTCGAACGAACGCCTTGAATTTTTAGGAGATGGTATTTTGGAATGTGTCACAAAATACTATTTGTATAAGAGGTTTCCTGATGCGGATGAAGGATTCATGACGGAAAAAAAGATTTGTTTAGTTAAGAATGAACATATCGGAAAATTGGCGTATAAAATGGGATTACAAAAATGGTTTATTATCTCCAAAAACGCAGAAGAGAAAAAAATAAGAGTCAATTATAAAAAGTTAGGTTGTCTTTTTGAAGCATTTATCGGTGCTCTATTTTTAGATTCAAACAACCTGAAAATAGAGGATAGTTCATTTTTATTCATGAATTATTTTAATTCTGGACCTGGCTTCCATTATTGTCAGATTTTTATTGAGAATATATTCGAGACTCTTGTAGAATGGAATGAAATACTAGAGAATGATACAAACTATAAAAATATATTACAGGTCAAGATTCAAAAGGAGTTTAAGAAGACTCCTGAGTATTTTATTATGAAATATGACAATGATTTGCGGTATACCATGGGGGTCTATTTATGTGCTACAGACAGTATACAACAAAAGGATATTCACCGTGCCGTATCGTTTGATACCATCAAGACGTTTGAAAATATAAAAAAGGCAAAGGAACAAATTGTTTTCCTGGGAAGTGGATGTCATAAAATTAAGAAGAAGGCAGAGCAATTGGCTTGTCTCGACGCAATTACAAAAATAGAATATTACGAGTCAAAGAAATGAAATTAATTTCTTCTTTTAAACTAATGACTGTATCAGAACTTTATAAAGTGATTCCGAGCGAGTCACCTCCTATTCGATTCCCTTTTCCTGTCAAAAAAAAGTTGAATGACTCTATCCAATATGTGTACAAGCAATTTCTTTATCCTGAGAAGAAATTGAAAGTGGGAAGGGCTATCAACCTAAACAAGCCCATCGTGTTGGTTCAAATACTTAAACCTGTTGCGAAAAGAACGCAAACCAAGCCCAAAGAATATTATGAAGTTTCACCTACCTCTGAGATTATCTCCGATGAAGAATTTGTGGAAAAATATAAACATTATTTGGATACACCGAAGGTTTCGTATGACCCTGTTTATCTGAACAATCGAATGGGTATGTTAGAAAGTGTACAAAAAATGATGGAGGATATACCTATTCAAGAAGATACTGGGTCTTGCGGAAAAACAACCGATAATTTCCAGCGTATGACCCATCAAGAAATCATTCGTCGCTATATTAATTCGTATACTCCTTATCGTGGTCTGCTCCTCTTCCATGGTCTAGGCTCTGGTAAAACCTGTAGCTCCATCTCATTGATTGAAGGGCTGATGGACTCCAAGAAGGTAGTTATCATGACACCTGCATCTCTACAGTCGAATTATCGTACGCAGATGAAATTCTGTGGAGAACATTTATTTCGTAAAAACAATCATTGGGTATTTGAACGTTTTAAGAAGGACTATGAGGATAAACCTAGCGATTACCTTAAGAGAAAACAGGCAGCACTAGAGTTACTCCACCTTGAAGATAGCACTGCGCTAAGTAAATTTATCGATGAAATTAGTGGTATATGGATGGTCCAACAAGCCGAACCTAATTTTGATTCTTTGTCCGCAAGAGACAAAGACGAAGTGGATAGACAGCTCACCCTTCTTATCAAAGAAAAGTATACCTACATCAACTATAACGGTATTACACAGAATACGTGGAAAACAAAATACAAGAAAAATGGAAACCCATTTGATAACAGTACGGTGATTGTAGACGAAGCTCATAATTTTGTGAGTCGTATCGTGAATAAACTCAACAAGGGGAAGATCTCTATCTCGGTCGAATTGTATGAAGAAATGATGAGTGCTGAAAATTGTCGTGTCGTTTTACTCACAGGTACACCCTTTATTAACTATCCCTATGAGTTGGGTGTATTGTTTAATTTAATTCATGGTTATACCTATGTGCTTGAAATCACTATCCAGACGAAAAAGTCAGTCACTCTTTCTTATTTTGAAGACCTTCTTCTCAAAGAGGGGGTCGTAGATATCGTAGAATACAACGATACCAAGAAAAAATTACGTATTTTGAAGAACCCCTATGGGTTTTTAAAACAGCCCGACGGCACTGTCGTCTACAGTAAAGAAAAACAATTGTATTTTAGTGACTTTTCAGACTATATTTTGAATTTATTGAAAAAAAAGTCCGACGTGTTTGTGGTGACGGATGTGTCTCATTCTAAACTAAAGCATTTGCCCGATACACAAAAGGATTTTGACCATTATTTTTTGAGTGAGAAGGAAACGAAGAACGATTCAAAGCTCATGCTTTTTCAAATGAGAATAGTTGGTTTGGTCTCATATCTTGGAGACAAAACAAATCTTATGCCATCGATTGTAAAATCGAGTGATGGAAAACGTATTCATTTGGAAAAAATGGAGATGTCTCCCCATCAAGTTTCCTATTATGCGGAGACAAGAAAGATCGAACGTAAACAAGAATCCAGTAGAAGAGTATCGAAGAAGAAGGAAGAAGAGGAATCTTCATCTTATCGTATTTTTTCGAGAGCTGCGTGTAATTTTGTCTTTCCAACCGATATCAAACGTCCCATGCCGGGAGGTCTGAATGAAGTAGGTGGTCTAGATGAAACTCTCTTGGACAATATGTCAGAAGAAGAAATACTTTCTGATGTGGATGGTAAATTTGATACTTCGGATGTGGATGTCTTTCGAAAAAATAGGAAAGCTATTCTTCAATACAAACAGGCCATTGAGGATGCGCTTGTCCAATTCCAAGCAACCCCGGAGGAGTATTTTGAGACAGGTCTACCTAAATTGGTGAAGATAAATCATCCAGACAAAGAGAATCGTCTCGAAAAGTACAGTCCTAAATTTAAAAAGATGCTTGAGAACATTTTGACCCAACCCGATTGCCACTTGGTCTATTCAAACTTTAGAAAGCTGGAAGGGATAGGGCTATTTCGTCTTGCGTTATTGTATCATGGTTATAAAGAGCTCAAGATTGTAAATCAGCGGATTGTGACTTATTCGATGTTCCCAAACCACGAGTATATCGAAGACAAAAGAGAACATCGTTATTTTGCCTTGTTTACTGGAACAGAGTCCGTAGAAGAAAAGGAAATCATTTTGAATCTTTACAACAATCGGTTTAAAAACTTACCCAAAGTCACCCAAGATGATTTGAAAAGAGAGTTTAGCCATGTGGATTTGGAGAAGGACGGAAACATGCATGGAGAAATCATTAAAGTGTTGATGATTACTGCTTCTGGCGCAGAAGGTATTGATTTGAAGAACATCCGATTTGTCCATATTATGGAACCCTATTGGCATCATGTACGAATCAATCAGGTGATTGGTCGTGCTCGACGTATTTGTAGTCACATGGATTTACCTAAAGAATTACAGGACGTCACTGTCTATATGTATATTTCTACTTTTGGAGACGATGTGTTAAAAACGGACCAATATTTAGAACTGAAAAACATGGACTATTCCGAAACTACGGATATGCGTCTCCATAACATCATGGAACAAAAGGAAAGATTGTCGGAACGATTTTTGGATGTTTTAAAACGTACTTCCATTGATTGTTCCATCAATCATCGGAAGAAATGTTTCTCTTTCCCAAAATATCACCCCAATGTTCCCCCCGATAGACTGGTGACCACTACGGATTACCATGATGCGGCAGCGGTTCGTCTTACAGTAAAGAAGGAATAAGATATAAAGCGCTCTCTTATAGATAGATAGATGGACCTTCAATCCCAGACAGATGACACTCCCATGTTCACCTTGAACGGATATGTTACCGAAGCAAAGGTCGTTCGAGTCTATGACGGAGACACGGTTCATGTTGTGTTCAAGTATTTTGAAAAATATTACAAATGGATTGGGCGGATTGCTCACGTAGATACTCCTGAACTACGTACGAAAAATCAAGAGGAAAAAAAGAAAGGATATGAGGTTCGAGACAAGCTACGAGAACTCATTCTAGACAAGGTTGTTCAAATACATTGTCAAGAATTTGATAAATATGGGCGACTGCTTCTCAATATCCAGTTAGGAGATATCAAAGTAGATGAATGGCTAATTACAAATGGATATGCCAAGAAATATGAAGGAGGTACCAAGGAGAAATGGTAAATTAACTACATGTTCCGAAATTTGAACCGCATTTGTATCCTGAACAAGTGGGTTGGTTATTTGGACATACATATTTTGTATTCTGAAGAGTGCCTCCTTGTCCACAACATAAAGGGTCACCAATGTTTGTTCCAAAGTCAGCAATACATTTAGCCTTTGACGAAGGTACCCCTGTCGGTTCCGAACCAGACACATCGTAGGTACTGTTGTAAGAAGCAGGATCGTTGGTTCCTGTATTTGTATTTCCTGTATTCGTGGTTCCTGTGGTCGGAGTAGGTCCTTCCGTACCATATGTCGTACCACCTACGGTTGTTGTAGCTCCAGGATGTGTACGAACATACTCACTGTAATTATCACGCACATCATTTAGATTGCCTTGAAGAAGAGTGAGTAAATCGCCATATCGAGTCAGGTCATCGGTACTTTCTTTTAAAATGCCTTCATCATTCACCAGTTTTTCTTTGTGGTCTAACGTATACGTATTGTTGTCTTCGTCCTTTAACGTATGAGAGGTAAAACCCTCGTTATACTTACTGTAGAGTTCCTTAAAAAAGGTTACGATGGATATTTCGCTATCTACTTGAGTGAGAAATTCATCGCAGTTATCCGAAAGGTCGCATTGGATAGGATTATTCCTCAGATACTCTGAAACTGAATTGCCTGGCTCCTTAACAAGGTCGGCATCAATGTATTGGTCATAAGTAGAATATACAATATCACTTGTTGGGTTTGTCATTCCTTCCATCAAATAGAGTTGGTTAAACGATATATCCGCATAAGATGCGTCTGACTTGTACAAATCCGTGAAGGATGCGTCCGTATAGGATGCGTCTGTTAAGATAAGGTCTGTGCTCGAAGGATAATTTGCGATATTCTCTTTGTGGTTTATACGGAACAAAAAGGGCAAAGCAAGGCAAAGAACAAATAAAATAACTAAATGAATTAACGTAATCTTCATGTATAGTATATATTATTATTTTCTTTATGAATATTGAAAATTATTTGCTATAATCTTTCTATCATGGATTGTGCTTTTGTCCGACCAACATTTTCAACTTCTTCTCTATGAGTTCACGCTCTTCTGGGGTAGTCGTATATTTTACATCCTTATCTGGAATATCGGTAGAGTATACGTATTCACGGTCTACCATTCCTTCTAAGAATGAAAATAGATACGGTAACAAAAGACATAAGATGAACAAGATAAATAAACGAATGAGGTCCATATATCTTATTCCTTTATTTTCTTTGTAACAGGTCGATGATTTTAATCTGTGATTCTAAAATACTTTCTAAAATACGTCGATGTAAAACGAGCTCTTCATTTTCTACATGTACAGGAACCATGGAAACCGTTGAAACAGGCGACACTTGTGACACTTGTGAAACCATTGGGGTTACGGGTAATTCAATCACCCCGCCCAGTTTTTGGTCTTCCTTGAAAAATTCATGTATCTCATTTTGTCTCTGTTCGGATTTTTGTTTGAGTATTTTGTCGAGGTCTTCAATTGGAGCGTCCATCTCTTTTGAAAATTCAATTTTTTCAGGTAGCTTTGGTGCGTACATCGATTTATATTCTTCGGTTACTTCTTCGAACGATTTCTGTTGCATAGGTTGTCCAATCAACTTTCCAAGCTGAAATTTGAACTCCTTTAACACAAGCTGATTCGCCATACCCAATTCTAAACCTTCATTATTGAATTGTTTTACCGTTATTTCAAATAGTCCTTGTACTTGATGTTGTAGTTCAGGAGGTACTTTATCGAAGACTCCTTGCTCTACACAACTCTTCCATAAAGACGCTTTATTTTGCGAGGTGTTCATTCCATTTCCTTCCGACAATTATTTAAATATTATTCTTCGCTATTAAAATAAATACGTCTAAATTTGAATACTTCATTGTCTCGAATGATTTTCCTATTGAAGTAAGTGGGGGACCTACCTTCTAACATGGAGACAATAAAATAGAGTACATACATTCCACATTCTGTCCCACCTTGTTGATGTTGTACACTTTGATTATTGAGTTCTCGAAGAGGAATTTGTTCTTTGATTCTCTTTATCAATTCAGATACTTCTGACGGAATCTTGTTGTTTGCGGAATCAAAGTAATAGATGAATTTTCTTTTTACGTCGATATAAAGGGTTACCCAATGAAATCCATTTCCTGTATGTTTGTCTAAATTTAAGGGAATCGCAATTTTAGTAATGCCCCTTTTTAGGTATTCTTGAACGTGGAATTTACAAATCTCTTCTGTGACGCACTTGTTATTTATCTTGGTATCAAAATCAATAGGTGAAGGCTCAATGAAATCAAAATCCGGATGTGCTTCCTTGTATTGTGTCAACACCCGAGAGATGTCAAAATTACTTAGCCATTCGTTCTCGTTACTTCTCCAATTCTTTGGGTGAAATACCGCAAAATCTTTCTTTAAGATTTTCTGTTTCATAGACGCATCTTCTACCATCTTTAACCAACATAGTTCATTCTTACATTGCTCTTGGTATTTCTTCAGTTGTTTATGTATTGAATCCGGACGAACACCTTTTATTTTTTTAGTAGGATTTTTTCGATTCCATTCATCCCGCAAATAACGTAAATCACTATCGTCAAAGCATGTCTTACTCTTTTTGGTTTTTCTTGGATGACAGTTTACTTTATAGGTCCTCATATATAGACGTTTATATTTTTTTAACCTTGGAAAATAATTCTATGATAGACTTTGACTTTGGTTTCACCAACAAAGTTTTGTCGTCTTCTATGAAGGGAGGAACAGTAGGTTCAGTTGCCTCGTAATGTTGAATATGTTTTATCTCATGAACTTGATGTATGAATACTTCAAACGCATCCTTGTATCTTTCATAGTGTGAATATTTTTTAGAAGCGCCTGGTTTTATCATTTCTTTGACTATCTGATGCGCATCATGTATGTCCTTTTCGGTCAGGGTTAAGGTAGCATTCTTACACATGGTTTTATGATACATACAATCTGTTTTATTTTTTTATATAGAGTCTTGTCATATTTCCAAAGGTAAAAGGTTCTAACCTGGTCGGAGGGTTTCTAGATTTCATTTGAGACACCTCGGTGAACTCCTTTTCTTTATGACCACCTTTGGCGGTATATAGCTCACTAGAGATGTCTGGTATATAGACTGCCTGGTCTGATTTCTGAAGTGCCATGAATTGAGAACGTAGCTTCGATTCAATATCCACGGATTTCATATAATATTCCACCGGAGCTCTGTCACCGGGATTGAATACATTCGATGAATATTCTTGGTAACCAATCAGAGGTACTTTGTCTTGGGTAGGCTCTTCTGTATGAAAAAAGGAATACTTTGTAGACTTAGGTCGTGTATCGTATAAAGGTTTTAGACTAGTGGAAGGTAACCATCTTCTTTCTAAACGGTGATTGAGCTCATCTTCATACTCCATTATACATAGAGAAGATAAAGAAATAGAATATAAAGTTTAAAATCATACATAAATATGTGTGGCATCACCGTCTTCTTTGGAGACCGTACGGTAGCGAACTTGTATACCTATTTTAAGCGTGGTACAAAACGTGGCCCAGAACAGTATAATTATGAGTGTAATCAGGATGTTCATATGGGGTTTCATCGTCTTGCCATCAATGGACTAGATAAGGAGTCTTCACAACCATTACATTTTAAACGGTATGTGTTAGTATGTAATGGTGAAATATATAACCATAAGGAGCTTGTAGAAAAATACAAATTTAAAATGGAGACAAACAGTGATTGTGAAGTGATTCTTAAATTGTATGATTTATTGCGAGAACACTGTGTCTATGAACTGGATGGCGAATATTCTTTCGTCATTCATGATTTAGAGGATGACCATATTTTTGTTGCGAGAGACCCGTATGGTGTTCGACCTCTCTACATCAATCACGTCAAAGATTCCTATTGTCTTTCTTCGGATTTGTTCCCTATGTCTTTTCAGCCTATGAACACAGTGGAACATTTTCCTCCAGGTCACTATGCGAAATTTACAAAGCATTTATGGGGGTATGAGAAAGAAATCACGCGATATCATTCCAATGTTCCTCACGAATCAACCTATGAAGAAGTATATCAAGCACTTTGTAATGCCGTCCACAAGCGTGTGAAGAATACAGAGCGACCTGTCGCTTGTCTATTGTCTGGAGGTCTGGATAGTAGTTTGGTGGCTGCGCTAGCATCTAGATATTGTAAAAAATACGACAAGACCTTGGAGACCTATAGTATTGGACTGTCCGGTTCCGAAGACCTCAAATTTTCCTCAAAAGTCGCAGAACATATTGGTAGTAAACATACTCAAATCTTATGTAGTGAAGATGAATTTATTTATTCTATTCCACAGGTGATTAAAGATATTGAAAGTTACGATACGACTACGGTAAGGGCAAGTGTAGGTAATTGGAACGTTGGAAAATATATAAGAGAGCATAGCGACGCAAAAGTGGTGTTAAATGGGGATGGAGCAGACGAGTTGATGGGAGGTTATCTCTATTTTCATGCCTGCCCAGATTCAACTGAGTTTGACCAAGAATGTCATCGTCTTCTAGAAAACATTCATTGCTTCGATGTGTTACGAAGCGATAAATCTATCTCTTCTCATGGTCTAGAAGCTAGAACACCTTATCTCGACAAGGACTTTGTAAATGCCTATTTAAGCCTTCCTTTAGACGTACGATACAACAAAGGACAGATAGAGAAACAGGTCATTCGTTCTATCATTAAAGTGTTCGATGCCGACCTTATTCCGAAGGAGGTTTTGTTTCGGAAAAAGGAGGCATTTAGTGATGGCGTGAGCAGTTTACAGCGTTCATGGTATCAGACGATTCAGGAACGAATTCCTTCTATGGAACGTATTGCGTATCCTCACAATCAACCCCAAACAGATGAGCAATATTATTACCGTAGTTTATTTGAACAGTATCATAAAGGATGTGAACGGGTGATACCTTACTTTTGGATGCCTCGTTATGTGAACGCAACCGATGCGAGTGCCCGAACCTTATCTCAATATAAAGAGTCGAATCCTCTGAATGAGTAATTTACTCACTTGTAATTGATTATTTTTATTGAGACAACGTTTGGTTCGTTTACACTCGGGAAGCTCTTTTTTGATTTTATCAGTAACACAGGAGTGTTTTATATAATAGACGTAACCCTCGCATTTGATATAGCATGTATTTTTAGAATTCATCAAAGGATGAATTTTATCATCTACGAAACACAGAAGAGAATTTTCGTGTAAAATACCATCACTGAGTAGAAGAAGTTCATGATAATCCTTTTGTTTTTTCTTTCGAAATGGATGTTCGAGGGTGATGACCTGGTCAAATAATACATCTCCAATGGTTTCATGGATATGTTGTATAATGGTCTGGACAATAAATTCGTTGTTATTGTTACTGTAAAGTAAAATACTTTTTATTTTACCCGACTTTTTATATGAAACAAGAGACATAAAAAAGTCAAATAACAAGGGTCTAAAAAATTCCGGAAATAGTTGTAACAGTTCTCTACAAGATAAATCAGAGTGATTCATAATGTGTATCATTTGTTCAAAAAAACCCAACGTATGGTCCAAATCAAATATAATATTTTTTTCTGACATAAAAATTTTAAACCTATAATATAACTTTATTTTATGTTAAGTATAAAGGACTGTAGAAATATTTTAAAATATTACCATATATCTTATCCCTCTAACCTTCATCAGCTAAAAGAAAGAACGATGGAACTTTATCAATCAAGAATATGTAAAAGCAATATTCCCATTCCTTATTTCTTTAGGAGACAATCCAAAAACTTTCGAATGACACGAAAACAACGGTTAGGTCTTTATGTGGTCTAGAATCTGAATGAGCATTTTTTCTTGGTTTGTATTTTTCTGAAACAAGATACATTCGTCCATTTTTATCTTGAAAAAACGATTCCTGTTTTTAAACAACAAAACAATACGTTGCTTGCTCACCTGGATATCTACTAGAAATCCTCCCCTACCTAATTCAAGGGTGTCTACATCTAGATTGAAAAACCGTAGATAACTTCCAATTCGAAGTTCATCCACCTCATCCACATAACGATAATCTACCAATAATTTCTGGTAATGATAGAGTTCTGTCTTATCTAGAGTGACCTTTTGTAGGATAAGATGTTTACGCGCTTTTTGTGTTTTCGTATCAGTCAGATGATACTTTTCAATTTCTTGCGCTACTCTGTCTAACTCATCCTCCATTTATTATTACGTTGTATTCTTTCAGATAATATTCAAATTGATTAATAATTGACAAACGAACAACTCATCTCGTTTGAAGCAACAGGTTCACTAATCCCGTAATTCATATTCATTTCAGGCATCTCTCTTGACTCATGGGAAGTGTTGGTCGGCATTTGTCTCGCCATCTGGGGCATTTGTAATTCAAGAGGTCCCATCGGTGTCCCGTATTGTCCCTGACCCTGTCCTTGCCCTTGACCTTGATTTGAGTTCTTCTGATTCTTCTTTTTCTTCGGGTCTTCGTCACACATGCCTTCTGGTTTTATCCCTATCACAATGAGTGTCCTTTCCAACAAGATTGACATTTTTTCTGAAATGGAACTCTTCATACAGAACAAGAGGAACAATACGGGAAGAACCAACTGAATCAGATTCAGCTTTTCGTAAGGCGCCTTGCTATACGTAGGGATATACAAAATCACTTTGTGAATCAACCAGAAAACCACGAAGATTAAGAATAGTTGAATGACCACCTCGGTGGTAATTTCAATGCTCGATTTTGTTGGGTTTTCAGCCGGGATGTATTCTTTCATAAACTTTAGGAAAAGAACAAGTGGAATGAGAGAAAGTAGAACATATTGAAATACATTCAATAATTCATTCTTTTCAACAGGGGTAACTGTCGTTAAATAACTCACAAAAGATTCAGATTTACCTCCCGTCATTACTTTATCTTCATCGTCCATAATATAAATACGAAAGAAATTAAATCCGTAAATAACTTAAAACAAAACTATTTAAGCATAATATAATGAGTGGGTCATCTGCTTTGGCTGCCGCTAAAAGAAGACGGGCTGTGCCTACCGCCGAACCGATTCGACCTCCATCCAGTTCCACCAAAACCAACCAGCTTCCAAAGCAGGGTCAGCAAGGCCAGTCTGCGCCTACTGTACAGCAACCAAGTCAAAACCCACTACAGCTATTGTTACAGCATGAACAGAGATTGTTAGATTTAGAAAAGGGAGTGAATGAACTGTCATTGAACGTAAAAAAGACAGATACACTTACACCAGACAGTCTCCAATATTTTAAGACTCAACAGGAACTGATGTCTCAAGAAATACAAGAACTCAAGAAAATTATCATCAAAGTTCAGACTTTTTCGATGGAGACAAATTTGGATGTGCTGAAGATTAAGAAAACATTAAAAATGATAGATTCAAATGATACGGCATAAAATATTCACAGAATATATGGTATGCTCCTTTGTAGAACCGAACAAAATACGCGAATGGATTGAAATTTGTAATTTGATGAAAACCATTGATGACATGGTTTGTTTGTCGTTTACTCCTACTGAACTTACGATACAGATGATTCATCCTTCAAGAAAAGGTGTCCTTGACATGTCTTTTCCAAACACATGGTTTTCTGATTATGATTGGAAAGATAGTGAATTCTATATTGAAACAGACACTTTATTCACTATCTTTTCACTCTATTCAGATGAAAATCGTATTTCTATGTTATGTGAGAAGAACTATTTAGTTTTGAAATTTTTTCATGACAATCACATCAAAAGCTTTTCTATCCCTCTACGTTCACACAAAGAACGACGAATCCAAATCGTCAAGGAAGAAGGTATACTTTTTCGTATGGAGACAAACTATCTATATACGATTTGTCAACAGTTATTTAAGTTTGGAGACATCCTATACTTTGTATTGAAACGAGACTTCTTTCATATGATTGCCTATGGAAATGAAAAAATGGTGGTAGAAGTTCAGCCTAACGCGGTTGAAGTCATCCACGAAGGAGAATGTGAGAAATCGTTTGATTTACACATTTTAAACCTATTCTTAAAGTTTTCAACTTTATATTCAAAAATAAATGTAAAGATGAATACTCTACTCCATTTGTGGATAGATAAAGAATATGTGATTAACTATTACGTGTCTCGCGTAAAATCGTAAGAAAAGACAAATTAAAAACAGCTTCTATAATAATGTTACACATCTTTATTATAGTGGCTCTATTTGGAATTTATGCGCATCTATATATTCATTTTATGGTAAGTCCAAACAATGAAGCATCTATCTTGAACACGATTACAAAGGAAGATATTACCAATTCAGTGTATACAAAACTACCCTTTGTATTTGATGCTACTGTATTACGACAAGAACCTTTATTGGGTGTCAAAGAATCACACAAAGAATATGATAGTTATGACCTACCTTATCATCCAATCCCCTTGTTGGAGCCGTTTGTCAAGTTCTTTCCTCATCGCCAAGTGATACGATGTAAAAAAAAAAGAAAGTGGTTAGATACAAACGATTCTTGTCGAACCTTTTACCGTGTACATAAAGGCTCCTTCCATTTTAGCTGTATACACCCAAAAAGGAAGGAATATACGGAAAAGGAAAGGGTAAAAGAAATCAAAGAGAATGAAGAAATCATACACTTGACCCTATATCAGGACAGTATTCTCTTTTTGCCAAAAGATTGGTACCTATATGCGGAACCTTTAGATAAAGATTCCATGTTGGAAAAAATAAAATACTATACTCCTCTCAATCAGGTCGCGAACGCAATAAGTAAAATATCAAAATAAATAGACGAATGCTTCTGTATACATGTTCAATGAACGCACCCCCTTTTATTTAATCGGTACGATTTTTCTATTTACATCTATCCTATTGAGTCTTGTCTCCGCATTTCATGTACAAACAAACGGTGCTGATTTTTTTCCAAAGGGGGGATATTACCATGGTAAATACATATTAGATGATACGTTTGTTGATAAATTATGTTGGTATTTCTCTCAACTTACACACCACACTATTTTCTTGTTGTTTACCTACTTTTTTATGGCCCTTCTTGACATACGTTCCGTTAAGTTTTTTAAGATTGTTGCTCCTCTCGCTTTAACTATCAGTGTGTTATATTTTTACTTTCTTTACCCGAAACAGTCCCTCAAGATACATCAGTTATCTTTTTCTAATTTTTTCTCTCATTTTATGATTATCTTTTTGGTATTCGGAGAACTTATGTATATCAAAGAATATACCTTCGAAGAAACGACAAATTGTCTCGTGTTTATTATCACAGCCCTATTGTGTGTATACATCAATTACTGTCTACGTGGAGTATGGAGCTATAACATGATAAAGTTAGATACCTATTCAGGATGGAAGCTTGTATCTATCGCAGTGTTGATGATGTATTTATTTAGTCTCATGTTTTATCTGTTTAAATATGATGGAAATAATTACGTCACGTGGAGTCAATGTGGTTATTTTCTGACCATGATAGCTCAACTCATTTATGGATTAGGATTTACTTCCATCTATAGATAAAGAATGAATAATCCAAGAGTAAAAATTGACACGTTTGTTTTTGTAAATTTCCTTTGTATCTAAGATGGAACTCGAAACCGTGACTACCTATCGCCCAGAATACAACCCAG
>Ga0078894_10002140_pt1 | contig 14879 bp, 12 predicted proteins | sample LauGreSu1BDMLBSD_2_FD_67506 | JGI IMG/M metagenome (GOLD analysis project Ga0078894, IMG submission 67506) | Freshwater lake microbial communities from Lake Michigan, USA - Su13.BD.MLB.SD (version 4) (version 4) | ecosystem: Environmental > Aquatic > Freshwater > Lake | place: Lake Michigan... | reverse complement strand
ATCACTAGGATATGTTTTAATCAATTGAAAGTCATTGAAATATTTGCTATATACATTTAATACAGCTCCAATACCGCCTTTGTTGTTATCGGGTCCAACAAATAGAACATGGGGCTTAAGCATATTCTAGCTGATTCACAGATACATCTTGTGAAAAAAGAAGATTTTCGTAATGATCAATCATGCTTTGAATTGAAAATTTTTCAATAACATGATTTCTGATTTTTTTGGATTGCAAATTCGAATTCAACAAAGTTTTCCAAGCTTCAGCCAGTTCTTTTGAATTGTGTGGCCTCACTAATACTCCATTTAAACCAGATACAACCATTTCTTTTGCTCCACCTACATCTGTTAATACAACAGGTAATCCCATGGACATTGCCTCTAATGCTGCAATTGAAAATGTTTCACTCTCAGATGTAAGCGTAAATAGATCTGACATAAATAAATAGGGTCTAACATCCGACTGACTGCCTACAAAATGAACAAAATCATTTAATTCTTCTTTTTGGACCAACGCTTTTAATGCTGACACATATGATGAATTTCCTGTGCCCACAATTATTAGATGTGTGCTTTTTTGATTTTTTTGTGATTTTAAAATTGACAACGCCATTATAGCATCAGAATGACATTTCTCTTTTTGAAGACGAGCTACCTGAACAATCACTTTATCTTCCGGATTAATTCCTAAAGTTTTCCTGAGTGATTTCTCTGTATTATGTTGAATCATGATTGGATTAAAATACTGGGTATCAACACCATTGTACACAATACTATTCTGATGTTTAGGCATCTTATAGGTTTTATTCAAAAACAAACGTTGAGCTTCACACAAATAAAGTATTTGATCAGACTTTTGCACAAATCTCAAATAAATAAGATTTTGAAAATAATTATACAATGAAAAAGGAATTGTAGAATGTGGTGAAAGAACAATACTTTTTTTATTCGAAAACAATTGACCTATCCTGGTTAGAAAATAAGCATAAGTATTTACACACATGATAATATTGGGATCAATAGAGTCAATTAAGATGTTGACCCTTTTAGAAATTGTCAAATCATAACGTGTTTTTTTTGTTATCCGGTAAACAGGTATAAAAGGATTCAATTCTCCAATTAACATATCATCATTACTTAAAAGAATGATATGTGGCCGATATTGTCTTTTATAGAGATGATTAGACAATGTAATGAGGAACTTTTCAGCTCCTCCCATTGGTAAACCATGGATTACAAATACAATTCTATTAGACTTGGGTAACATTTTTTTTATACTTCTGGACAAGAAAGAATATAACCAGCAGTAGGATCTTCTTTTGAAATGATTTTGGCTGGATTACCTATCACAATACTATTTGCAGGAATATCGATATTTACATAAGCATTTGGTGCGATTAACACATTATCTCCAATAATAATGCTGCCAACCAAAACAGCATTGGTCCCAATCCATACTTTACTGCCAATTACAGGAGTTCCTTTTTTTGTCCCTCTATTGGTTTGACCAATTGTAACACCAGGAGAAAGATTGCAACATTCCCCAATGATAACTTTACTGTTAATAATTATAGTGCCTCTATGCCCTATATATAAACCTTTACCAATTTTTGTTGAAGGATTAATCTGAAAGCCATAGAAATAGGAGTGTATTAACAACATGAACCGATAGAAAACACCAGCTATAGTCTTATTACTATAAAATGACGACTTCCTCAAAAAATAAACATATCGAAAACCAGGTACTAACAAACCCCTAAAAACAGAAAATGAAGATATCTCATCTTTATACCTATATAAATCAGCTTTGATGATTGATTGTTTTTTCATATACAATCAATTAGCATACAATTCTGAAAATACATTTTCATTATTAACAATACGTTTTAGAGCAAATGACTTCATCTGAATTTCTAAATCCTTGTAATGATTATTATTTAACATTGTCAGAATGCCTTTTTCTATTCCATTTACAGTTGGCTCAACAAGCATACCATTTACATTTTCTACAACATATTCCGGAAATGCCCCAACATTAGTAGCCAACACAGGCTTATTCAGTGCAAATGCAGTCATCAAAACACCGCTTTGTGTTGCTTCACGATAAGGACACACAATAAACTCCGCATTTTGAATTAATTCTGCTAACTCTTGAATTGAAACATATTTATTTAGTAATCTAATACTATCAATATGAATATTATCAGTAGGCATATAATCTATACTTCCTTTTCCCGCAATAATTAAAGTCAGATTTGGATATTGTGAGGCGAGTGCTTTATATGCCTCAATTAATAAATCAATGCCCTTATAATAAGAGATTCTACCAAAATACAAAATGTACTTACTCTCTTGCTTAACAGTTGGATCTAATCTAGAAATGTAAGAATAGGGCTTTAGTTGAGCAGTAAATAAGTTAAAATGCAATTGACGATTATTAAAAATAAACTGCTGATATGAATACCTAGAATAAACAAGATAATTGGTAATCAAATTGTTATATACCATTTTAATGATGGTCTTTTTGAGAGATTCTTCTCCAGTATGTGGTGCGGGGTCGTGAATTGTTGCAATTCTTTTTAAGGAAAAAAGAAAAGGTAAAACAGGCATTAATCTTCCAGATGTTGTATCAAAATGAATCATATCGATTTTACTCCTTTTTATATAGAATAAAACTTTAAATGCTATTGCAAGATTCTTGAATGATATCATTTGTTTGGTAGGATAAAACACATATTTAATTGAGGTCATACCCTGTAAATAAGGAGCTAAAACTTGTTTAGTTGTTTCATCCAATACTTCAAATAAGTCGCCAAAATCTTTATCAATTATTCTACTATCAATATTTATAACTGTACTTTTTATGGAATCAGGTGATAATTCTACAACCAGATGTACATCATAATTAGACTTTAAATCACTCAGCCACTCAAGAGCACTGTCCATAAAATAAGTATGCAAATAATACAGTATACTAGGCTTTTGCAAGAGATAGTTTTATTTGAGGTAAAAACATAAGAAATATAATTATCCAAAAGATAGGAAACAGGTATAAAACTGGAATTAAGGTTTTAAAGAATGTATACCCAAAAAGAACAAAGCATAATACGATGTAAAAGACAAAGGCATGTTCAATTTGCGTAATACCTTTCTTAATTAAATAGATTTCCTGCGATAAATGAAAAATGAAGAAAGAGATAAAGATTGAATAATTGATAGCTGAGAGTGATTTTGTAATATATAATCCAGAAACAGCCAATCCTATATTGATCAACAAACTCAATAAGTTAAGATACATGTCAATTCTTTCCATTTTCAATGCAACCAAGAGATTTGCCTGAAATAAGACTGATGGGAAAAATAAAATAGTAAGAAACATCTCATTACAATACGCTGAAGTAAGATTATACTTTTGTCCAAACAATAATGGAATCAAATCGCCTGAAAAAGAGGTAATGAATGTATAAACAAACAAACCATATAAAAGATTAGCAATAAAAACTGTTCTAATAAATTTATTCCTTTCCAAAGGCTTCAATTTTATCTTTTCCACTAAAACAGGAAAGATGGTTGTAGATACCATTACTGGAATTATTTCTGCCATAGTGAACAACTTAAAGGATATTTCATAATCAGCCACACGTTCTAAGTCTAAGAATTTAGAAACAAGAATATTTCCAACAGACCAAAACAACACTGAAATACTACCAATTAATAGAAAGTATCGGTTATTATATAATGTTTTAAATATAATTGCCAATTCTAAGTGCAGTTGAAACAATCTATTGATTTTAATCAACCCCTTATTCTCTGCTTGAAGAAATAACCATAGGGTTATGGTCCGAAATAAAACAAGAAAGAGTGCAACTACTAAAATATCTGGAGCTCCATATAAAATATAGAATCCTAAACACAATTTAAGCAAAGCTTCAATAGACAATATTGCAAATGACTGTCGTTGTTTAAATGTAACAATATTAATCGTTTTAAAAACGTGAATTAGGTTATCAAAAATTATATTGATGCCAAGAAAAATCGATAACACATGAATAGCCGACTCTTTATATAGTAAATAAGATAGAGAAACATTAATAACATAAAATAAAACACCTGCAATAAATTGAATTTTTAAAAATAAAGTAGAAATATCTGATTCCGACTTCCCTTCTTGATATTCTCGTATATACCATTGAGATAGCCCTAATGATGAAAAAGACAAGATCATCCCATACAAAGTATTAGCAAGTATGTATTCAGAAAACTCAACAGTTTCATAAGACCTAGCCATTATGATGAAAAAGACACTGAATATTATATTCTGAAACAAACTTGATGCAACTGACCAAAAAGAATTAACGAAAAGCTTATTTTTTAACATCACAAAGGGCTTTGTTAAAATAACAAGGATTATTCAATTTAAATGTGTCAGCAACAGTTAATACAAGGATTGTTGATATCAGAATTTTAACCCGTACATCTCCTAATGAATAAACGGTATAGAAACCAATCATCCAAGATAAAATTGCAGCAATGAGGAATAAGGTTTCAATGTTTTTTGAATTTTTATAATTGATAATGGCAGTATAAATGGGATACAAGATCAACATAAACAGAAGTCCAAATCCTAAGATACCTTGCTCGACTAAAATCTTTAAATATCCGCTCTCCGGATGATCATAAAAAGTTATTTCATTATCATTAATCCAAAACTGATCTGGATGATGTAAAGAAACATAATTGGCATAATTACCGATACCTATTCCAAAATAAGGATGTTCCTCAAATATTCCCATTGCCTCTTTCCAAATGCTTTGTCTAAACAAGTATGATTCTTCAATACCTGCTCTTTTGAATATTGATATTTGATCCTGAAAATAAAAAGTAAACAACCCAATTAACAAAGTGGCAAATAAAATCTGAACTTTATACCTGGCAGAGCCTAGCATTAGAATCAGGAATAGTCCTGCTAACCAACCACCTAAACCAGCACGTCCACCAGTAAGGAGCAGAGATAGAATTGCTATTACAGCTAAATATACTCCTGAAATCGGATTTGATTTTTTGCTATCTGAAAAATTCATAAACATTAGAAAGCTTAATGCTGCCAGAAACTGAGCATACTTTTGAGGATCTTGAAAAAAGCTAGGATACCTGAATGAACCCCCACCAGAAACGTTGATGTTTTCCGACTTTGCGAAACTAAAAGATGGGCCAAATACAAACTGACACAATAAAAATATAAATGAAAAGATTAGAATACCACGCAATAACAGAAGTATTTCATTTTTAAAAGAGACAGAATTTATTAATTCAAGTGTAAATATTCTAACAAAAATAAACAAGCTGAACACCTGAATAACACTGGTACCAGTTTCTCGTGTATTTTCTTCAGCAAGAACAAGACCTATAATTAAATTGATTATAAATAATAGAAAAAGATAATTAAAGACTTTACTTGCGCGCAAAGGATATTCTTTCTTTTGAAAGAATAATACCATGAACGTAATTGTGAGGAAATCGAACAAATTAAAAGTAATAATACTTGGCATCAAATCAATTCCTAAGAATGGAAATGAAATTAGCGTGTATTTAATGTATGCCTTATTAGTAGCGTCTTTTGTAAAAAGCATATAGGTAATAAAACCTACGGCCACAAATAAAGCGATGAACATTACAATCTTAGCAATCATCTACTTTTTATTCTAAACCATACACCAGACATTCTACATATATTTTCGGCAAAAGATATTTTATCAAGAATCTCAAACCTTGGTAAAGAATATAGACATTTCACTTTTTTTAGATTCAAATAATCAGGAACAGTAGTAAATGCATATTTATACCCATGCTTTTTTAAGTATTCGATTTCACGCATACCATAAGATCCATTCGGATAAGCAAATCCCATTATCTTTCTTCCTAAAATATCCTCAAGCTGTTGTTTTGATTTCTGTATCTCATACTCTGAATCTTGATCCGAACAACTAGTAAGTATAGGGTGACTAATCGTATGACTTTCAATTGCTATATTTTGAAGTCCATCCACTTCAATTATATCATCTATTGTCATCGCTTCATGATCAATAGTTGTATTAAACCCATATGTATTCAAATAACTCAAACGACTATTATTATCCATTTTTTTTAACTCTTTCACATCATACATCCTAAATCCTTTTGACTTTTTTTTATTCACGAAAGACCACCAAAAAGGGCTGCGTCTTACTACAGGATCAAGGGAAACAAATATGGTTATTGGCACATTATTTAATTGCGCAAATTCAATTATATTATTTTTATTGCTTTTCCATCCATCATCAACTGTCAGAACAACTGATGAAGGCTTAGGTTTTATTTCACCATTTATGACTTGAATCAATTCATTGGTAGAGATAAAGTTTACCTTTTGCGCTTTCAACCAATTAACCGTTTTTACAAATAGTTCTTTAGATGGATCGTGAAAGTAAATAGATAACATGAAGTCATCTGAATGAAAAGCATCCATCGATCTTTTTACCTTCCCACTATAAATTAGTGTATTAGCATACAGATAAGCTATGGTATTGCGAAGGTTCAACTTCATAATCGGCATTAAGTATTTTTACATTAGAAATAGGTATTTCAGCTATCATACTATACCCCAAAGATGGAAGAGACACTAAAACTGAATTATTTTTTATAGATTTTACAACACCTTGTTGATTAAAAAAGGGGCCTCGCATAATTAACACGTCTTCATTTATGTCTACATTACGCTTTTCCAACTTTATATTGCTGTATTCATTTAGAAAGAATTTTATATTATCAATTTCTTGATCCTTTACAACAGCTGGCTTACCTAACCAATAAACTAAATTGACAATATTTGAAGTAAGGGACTTCAGCCCAGTTAACTCCTTTTCCAATACACGTACAAATACATATGATGAAAACAGTGGCATATCTACAATCTTTTTCCTATCAGACCATTGACGATATACTTTATTAAGTGGGCAATAATTTTCGATTTCTCTTTTTGTAAGTAGTTCGGAAACCTTTTTCTCACAATTAGAACGGGTGTACAAGACAAACCAATATTTATTCATAGAATGCTCATTTTAATTTATCCATGGCTTCGCCACATTCAGTTACACTGAATAAGATTGAATAGTACCAAAAAAAGAGATTATGCTTTTTTATTATTGCTATAGTATGCACCATAGCCGTATTTATACCCATAACCATAGCCACTTTCCTTTACTCCAAAACCTCTTTTTTTAATTCCATTAAACACCACAACAGGATTTATCAGTGGGTTAATTGTATTTGTTTGATCAAATCTTTTGATAACCACTTTTGGAGTATACCCATGTCTCACAACATAAACTGTAGCTCCACAAAATTGAGATAGCTGATAAGCGTCACTAACCAAGGCTACTGGAGGTGAGTCGATTACAACGATATCAAATTCCGATTCCAAGTAGTCCATAAGAATAGATAGATTAGCAGACTCCAGCAATTCAGACGGATCACCTTGACTGCCTCCTGTTGGCAAAAACCATAAATTTTCATATTCAATAACAGGATAAAAAATATCCTTTATCTCAATATTTCCGATTAAAAAGTCTAAAACACCTTCTTTTCGATCATTTATAAATATTTTATCTAGAGAGGAGTTGTGTAAATCAAAATCTACAAGTGCAACTTTTTTACCTGAAAGTGAAAAGCTGATTGCCAAATTTGAGGATACGAAACTTTTACCTTCTCCACTCAAACTTGATGTAACAAGAATTTTTTTAGCAGATGCCCCTGTCAAATAATATTGTAATGCATATCGAATTCTCCTAAACTCTTCCCCTACCAAACTGCGTTTACCTGCTTCAATTGCTAATAGCTTTACCTTTTTATGCATTTCTAATTCACCGATAACAGGTACTTCTGTTAGTGCTTCAATTTCCTGACGATAAAGAATTGTAGATGCAAGCGTTTCTTTTGCTGTTATAATTGAAATAGGAATACCAAAAACAGCAATCAAAGCTATGCCATATGCCAGTATGGGACTAGGGCTTACTGGCGAACTGGGTGCTTGTGCATGATTAACAATTCTGCTGTCGGACAAATTTGATACATAAGACAATTCACTTTCTTCTCTTTTTTGAAGCAGGAAAGAATAAATTCCACTTTTGATATTTTGATCGCGACTAATTTCGAGTAACTCTCTTTCTTTTGTTGGAATTGCCTGTAATAATGAATTATAGTTGGTATTGGTTTGAGATAAATTGTTTTTAGTTGCTTCCAAATTTTTTCTTTGATCAATTATATTTCGGTAAATATTGTCTTTGATTTTAATTATTTGATCAGATACTGCAATTAAAATCGGATTATTTTCAGCAACGGTTTTCTTTAGCTTTTCTTTTTCTAATTCTGCATTATTCAAGGCACCCAGCATTTGGTTAAGCATCGGGTCAGTATTACCAAGCATAACAGTATGCGAACCAGCTGATGTATTTTTTTCACTCAAATCTCTCTCAAGTGTATTTATCACAGAAAGCTGTAAGTTGATTTCGCTCAATTTTTGATCATTTGTACTTACATTTTGTAAATAGAGTTGGCCCTGTGTGCTAATATCAACCGCTCCCGACCTGGATTTATAATGCTGAATACTTCGCTCTATATCATTTAACTGTGATCCTACTGTATTTAATCTTTCTTCAATAAACTTTAGAGTACTTTTTGCTAAAACATTTTTTTCAGCAATCGAAGCAAGGTTATATGAGCTGATTATTTCATTGAGGACTCTTTCAGCAAGCAGTGGATGCTTGTCCTTATACTTTACATCAATAACACTGGATAATTTATTGGTGGAAGACACTTTAAGATCGTCCATTATATGCATTGTTTTAATTGGAAGCGCATAAATAACTAAACTATACACTTCACCTTTCTCAAGTCTCCTGTAATCGTTTTTTTCCGTGAATTTCAAGATACCAAATGCCGTATTAGACCATTCGCCCATCTTAATCTCTTTATTCTCTTTAATCAATCTGATAGCTTTTCTATCATCTATTAATTCAAAATCGATATCAGATTTACTCGATGTAAGATTCAAAGGATGATAGGCTTCAATAAATACAGGAGCATTCTCATATAAAAACAACTTTCTGAAATCTTTTTTTACATAAACCTCAGCATACAAATGCATTTTCTTTATTACAGCTTCTACTACAGGTCTCGATTTTAATACTTCAATTTCGTTTTCAATAATTTTTTTAGACCCAATTAAATTTAGAGATTCCATGAGCCGTGAATCATCATTTCCTTTTTTTTCATCTTTTATGATAAGTGAAGCTGTAGCTTGAAATTTTGGAACTGCATATTGTAAAAATGAATATGTAGCAGCAAAAATCAGCAGGAAGAAAACTGCAAATAATGGCCAATAAGGGGTATACTTGACCATTAATTTATGAAATAACGTTTCGTTTGTACTCTTATCCATTTTTTCTATTTTCTATCGCCTATAAAACACGATCCAAAACAATAATTACAACCGATAATCCAGATAATACAGCTGGAAGCAACTGTCGTCCTCTACTCACACTTGCCAACTTGTTCTTATTTGGCTCAACATAAACAACATCATTTGGCATGAGGTAGTAATAAGGAGATTGAAGTAAGTTTGATGAATTCATATCAATTCGCTTCAAAGTCTTTTCCCCATTTATTTCTCGAATTATCAATACGTTTTCTCGCTTACCATAAACGGTAATATCTCCCGCTAAACCCAATGCTTTTAAAATTGATATCTTTTCATTTGGCACATTAATAACAGTAGGTCTTCCTACTTCACCTATTACTGTTACCTCATAGTTCATGTGTCTGATAGTGACAATTGGATCAACCAGCAATCTATTTTCAATAATTATACTGGTGATTTTTTCACGCAGTTCGCGCTTTGTCATCCCCTCTGCTTTCATACTCCCTAAAATGGGGATTTGTATAAATCCATCTCCATTAACCAGATATCCTCCAGATTGAATTACACTTCCATTGGAAGAAGAACTATTAAATACGTGGTTATTCGTGGTATTAAAAACTATCGATGCTTCAGCATTAAGACTAGTTATGGTTATACTCAGGATATCATTTCGTTGTACTATGGCATCGGGACTGGCATCGGTAATATAGGTGGCGTCTTTTGCGTTTTTTAAATACCCGACGTTTTTTGTATTGACACAAGAAAATAAGTTAATGAGTATAAAACATGCGACAGGGAAAAGGATTGAGTTTGGCTTTAACATTGTTAGTGGTTTCGACAGACTATTAGGGCTAATCATGGGAACAAAAATAGCTGTACACAAAAACCATGTAAATGACAGATTTGTCTGCTACCTATGAGTGAACTCATGTTTTAAGGAGAAATACAGTACCAGCTTGAGTTTAATCAGCATAATCTGCTAGAAGAGAGAAATACAATAAACAAAAAAATACATTTTATTCACCCTTAAAGTATATAAAATCAGTATTTAAAAAACAATATCAAAATTTATGTAAATTCACTTCTAATTAACCAATCATATCACATGGATACTACACTTGGTCTTAAATATCTTTCTGCTCTCCTACCAATTGCTATGGGAGTTGGAGTCATTTTTTTTGAACGCCTATATACAAAATGGAAGTATAGTCCACGTGGAGTGTCCCCCTCATATTTTGCCTCTGTGGCACTATTGTTTGCCCTGTTCTCAAGCTTAATTTTTTCTGAAGTTTGGGGAAAGATTACCAAAACCAATGCATTGATGACCCAGCAAGCAAACTCTCTAAGAGCGCTCTTAAGAATGACTGAACCAATTGGACCTGATTCTATTAAAGTATCAAACGCAGTAAAAAACTACATTCAAAAATTAAAAGAACAGGAAGTAAATGACGATATGCTTGCACAACAAGGTTTCTCAGTTTACAAGCAACAATCTTTCAATAAAAAAACCTTTCAGGAGTTTTATTTAATTGCAGCTGATAATAATCTATTTCAAGGTCGTCCTCATATGCAAACTGCTTTTTACACTGAATTGGAAAGCGTTAGAGAAGCGTGGTTTGAGAGAAGAGAATTGCGAAAACAACATATCCCGTCTACTAAAATTGCGGTATTGTTTCTGTTCGGTTTTTTCACTCAACTTGCGATTGCATTTTCACATATAGGGAACAACAATGCAACAAGAGCAACAGTTATGCTGTTTAGCTTAGCCTTTGCCACTTCAATTGCATTATTGGCTTATATAGACAACCCACACCAAACATCTTATTTGGTTGGTACTGGCGTGCTTGATGATATTCGCTAAAGTTTATTGCTTTAGGAATCTGGTTTGAATTAGTTCGCCCTGATTTGTATTGAAGGATACCATGTATAGACCTCGATTCAAGTCGTTGACGGGTATTCTATTTATACCTGCACTAAGTGTAATAGTTTTGATAACCTTACCTGAAGCATCAATAATATTAGCTCTACCCGCTTTATCATTAGTATTGATTTGGAGTAATGCTGTTGCAGGATTAGGCCAAATCTTTAACTGCTCTGCACTTGAAGTCAAGTTTAATTTTTTTACTGTAGAATAATTAGCTGATCCATTTAATTCCAGCTGTTTAATCCTGAAATAAACAGTACCAGAGAATACTTTTCCCATAGTATAGGTGTAAGCCGACTCTCCATCAGTTTTTCCTGATCCATTCACGTAACCCAAATCTTCCCATGTATTTCCATTGTGACTGTATTCTATAAAATACCCTTTATGTGCCCTGTTTTCAACTATTTTCCAATTCAGCTGAACTTGATTAGATGTTGTAGCTGATTTCACTTGAAAATCTACCCACTCCATTGGAAGGATACAAATTTCATTGATGATGAAGCTTGACAAAGGCGTAGTAAATGAAGTCTCTCGCACAGCTATAAACAACTCTCTGTGGTTCAAATTAGGTGGAGTAGCTGTATTAGCATACATCAAGGCATCCAACAACATCTCAGCTTGAGCAGTTGTCATAGCAGTTCCATTTCTTGAAAAACGTATATAATTGGTGCCGGTAATCACTGCGCGATTGACTGTAAACACAACACCATTTAAAGTAAATGTTGAAGTACTTGAAGAGGTAAAATTCAATTTGATGCTATCAGCAGCAGAATTACTTGAGCCATTTGGAAATATATTTTCGAAAGCTCCATTTAAAATGGTTGTTGGATCATAAGAAATGATGATCTCACTCACGGTATTAGACGAACCTGTCAAACTTAAGCTAGTTGAACCATTAGTAATGGGTCGAACAACGGATCCACATGATGAAGAAATCTGGCTGAATCCAGGCTGACCAGGATTAAGATCTAATGTTGGAGTACCATAAATATTTGTGGTGCCGCCCCAATTTGGACCAGTTCCAAAATCAAGCATAAAGAATGCCGCATTAGAGCCATCTGCACCTACCATTATTTCAAAAGCGCTCACTTCATCATACTGAACTCTTACACGATGCTGATCCGCTGTAACAATTGTACTGTTATACGTTACATTCGAACGGAATTTTGTTAAGCCAGATGCTGTATTATATGAATAAGAAAGTCTAGTTGCAGGTGATGCACTCAAGGTTACTGAAGAAAAACCACCGAACTCGTTATATTGATTTGAATTTGCACCATCATTTCCATCAATATCATAAGTATTCAACAACACATTTTGAATTATGACTGGAGTACCTTTATTTGTGCTATTGTTATAACTATTGCCAAGTATGAATTCAAATTTAAATTTGGCACTTCCGCCCCCTGAATTAAAAGTCAACATAGGTGAAAAAAATCGATCAAGATTTGCAGAAAGACCACTACCTGTTGGAGATGAATAATCAAAAGGAATTGTTCCACTTGGCGCACTAGCTGGCAAAGCAAAACTACCATTGGTCAAACTTACTGTTCTGATGATACAATCTATTTGCTGACCAGCAATGGTAATGACGTTGGTGTATAAGGTTACATTACCTACACCTGATCCGTTTGTGCCAACTTTATGAATTTTATTAGCTGCTAAGAAGCTGATATTGCCATTATTCGCATTGAAAACAGCCTGTGCGCTGGCGCTAAAGAAGCCAGACAGTAAAAATAAACTGGTCAGTAAAATGACCGATTTGGGGCCTAAATGATTGGTTTTCATGGTCTTGGATTATAGGATAGATAGCGTTGCTGCTATCATATAATAATAACGTATACCAAGACCTGCATATTGTTATAGAACCGCAGATTCTTATAAAAAAAATGATCAAACCATGACGAATTGTAGAGATACTACTTCGTATAAATACGAAACAGGACTTTAAAAAGGAATCAAATTTTATTTTCTTAAGAAAACTTCTTTGCCTTTTAAGACAGTTCGGATTGCTTTCACCTCTTTAATTTTTTCTTGAGGTATAGTTAAAATATCGTTTTCCAAAATTGTAAAATCAGCATCATAGCCTTCTTTCAATACTCCAATCTTCCCATCAAGAAAAGATGCATAAGCATTCACAGATGTATATGATTTCAAAGCTTCTTCTACTGAAATTTTTTCATTAGGGTACCACCCATTTGGATTTTTACCATCCCCCGTAATTCTTGTAACCGCCGCAAAAATGCCATACATAGGATCGATAGGAGCAACAGGCCAATCAGAACCAAACGTCACCTTCACACCTTTATCTTTCATGCTTTTAAATGCATAAGTCCCTTTCAACCTATTTGTATCTAAACGCTTATACGCCCAAATTCCATCATCATACAAATGATAGGGATGCATTGATGCAATGACACCTTGTTTTGCAAATTGATCGATTGTTTCAGGCCTTACATGTTGTGCGTGTTCTACCCTAAATCTTCTATCGCGCGCACCATTTATTTCTGCAGCCTGATCATACACAGATAAAATAAAATCATTTGCTTTATCACCAATAGCATGAACCCCAATGTGAAGACCAGCTTTATCTGCACCCAATACCCATTTTCGCAATAACGACGTATCTGTGATGAACAAACCATTTGTCCCAGGATCATCTAAATAAGGCTGATGAAACCATGCAGTTGTAGAACCCAATGAACCATCAACATATCCTTTCAATCCACCCCAATGCAACATATCATCACCTCTCCCATTTTTCTGTACGAATGAATCCATTCTTTCCCAAGTGGCCAATGGGACAAACGAATACATACGCAAAATCATACGATCTGTTTTCCATGCTCTCCTGTATGCTTCCAAATCACTCCATCCGCCATAAGAATTCATATCATTAACATTGGTTACTCCACGCTCAACAGCATGTTGTGCAGCAGCATCAAAATATTGATCCAACTGCTCGTCGGTTGGAGGAGGTATAGCCTTGATAACCAAATTCATCGCAGCATCCTTGACAATACCTGTTGGTTCACCATTTTTATCTTTTACTAAAACTCCACCCGCTGGAGAAGCAGTATTTTTATCTATGCCTGCTAACTTCAATGCTTTAGAATTGGCAAATGCCATATGTCCATCATACCTGGAAAGAAAAACCGGATGATCTCCACAAACAGAATCTATCCATTCTTTAGTGGGCAATTCGCCTCCCCAGTTTTCATGGTCCCAGCTACCTTCCATTACCCAAGTATCACCTGGTAAACTTTTACAAAAAGCTGAAATTCTATTAATGAATTCCTGCTTGGTCATAGCGTCTTTCAATTTTACACTTGATAAAGAATATCCTGCAGAAAGAAAATGGGTATGATTATCTGTTAATCCAGGCAATAAGAGTTTACCACCTACATCAATGGTTTCAATAGCACTGTATTTTGACGCATCATTTCCTACATATACAATTTTATCACCTTTTACAGCGATTACTGTCGCACTTGGATT
>Ga0078894_10002139_pt1 | contig 14880 bp, 6 predicted proteins | sample LauGreSu1BDMLBSD_2_FD_67506 | JGI IMG/M metagenome (GOLD analysis project Ga0078894, IMG submission 67506) | Freshwater lake microbial communities from Lake Michigan, USA - Su13.BD.MLB.SD (version 4) (version 4) | ecosystem: Environmental > Aquatic > Freshwater > Lake | place: Lake Michigan, USA... | reverse complement strand
TGAGCATAGAAGTAAAGCGAGAGCTGATCAATGTTGTGTCACTTCAAAAGCCAGATCCCTGTATAGCCAACCCTCCCAGGGTTTGTTATCAGATCGGGTATTATGTGTCAGAACCAGTAGAACTTGCATTTACCACCAATGGTTATACAATAGCGTATCAACAATGTTGCCGGATAAAGAATATTTTTAATTTGATACGATCTGAAGATTATGGAGTAACATATACTACCAACATTCCAGGTACAAAAGATGTATCAAACGGACCTGCAAACAATACACCTGTTTTTAAAACCAGTGATACAATTATAGTTTGTGCCAATAATTATTTTCGTTACGATTTTGGTGCAGTAGATGCCGATAAGGATAATTTGGAATACGAATTTGTAGATGCATATCTTGGTGCTGGAAGAGGGCTCGGTCAAACGCGACCTCAAATTTCCTCCCAACCTCCATATACACCCTTGGTTTATAATTTTGGATTTTCCGGGGAAGAACCACTGGGACCAGATGTATCATTGAACAGAAATACTGGATTGATCACGGGTACTGCACCTATCAAAGGTATTTATGTAATTTCTGTAGGTGTGATTGAAAGAAGAAATGGGAAAATAATAAATATTCATAGAAAAGACTTGCATTTGAAAATAGGGGACTGCTCTGTTGCAAATGCTGATCTTAATCCAACTTTTTTAACTTGTAATGGCCTTGATTTAACATTTAAAAATCTATCGTCAAGTCCACTTATTAAAACATTTGATTGGGATTTTGGTGTATCAAATATCACAACTGATGTTTCCAAAGATCCTTCACCAACATATACATTTCCTGCCCCGGGTAATTACAATGTTCGTTTAATAACCAATAAAAACGATGCTTGCTCCGACACGGGCTATGCCATTGCAAAAGTTTTTCCAGGGTTTGTTGTAAACTTCGATGTTCAACAAGCTTGTCTTGGTGTGCCCTATAATTTTATTGATGCTTCCACAACTATTTACGGAAGTATCAATCGTTGGAAATGGGATTTTGGTAATCCGAGTGTCTCAAATGATACAGCCATTACTAAAAATGCTAACTATGTTTACAACAACAAAGGAAACTACAACGTTTCGCTTATTGTTGGTAACAGCTTAGGTTGTGAAGACACTATTTCAATTGCTGTTATTGTTGATGACAAACCTTTTTTAAGGGTCCCGAACGACACCTTACTTTGTTATTTAGATAACATGCAATTAACAGCACAAGGAACAGGAACTTTTTTTTGGACCCCCAATTTGAATATCTCCAACCAAAATATTCGTAATCCAATCGTTAAACCCAATGTCGATACAAGGTATACTGTTAAGCTCACACAATCACCCGGTTGTGAGAATACTGCTTCAGTATTAGTAAAGGTTATTACCACTGTAGCATTAAAAGTTGATCCGGATACAACTATTTGTTTGGGAGATAGCATCAAGTTAGGCATCGTTTCTGATGGGTTAAGATTCAATTGGACTCCCACAACTGAAATATCAACCCCAACAATCAAAACACCTATTGTCAAACCAACAAACACCACAACCTATACTTTAACTGCATCCATAGGCAGTTGTACAGCAACAGATGCAATTACCATAAGACCTGTTCCATACCCTGTTGCTAACGCCGGTATTGATACTGTGATCTGTATTGGAAGCACATTACAACTCAATGCCTCGGGTGGCAATCGTTACTTATGGAGCCCTGCTGCTTTTTTAAATAATCCAACTCTTTCTAAACCGCTTGCAACCCCAATATCTTCTACTGATTTTATTGTGGCAGTTTATGATAACAAGGGATGTTCAAAGCCATCATATGATACCGTTTTAGTGAACGTGATCCCGCCAGTAAAAGCTTTTGCGGGTAATGACACAGCAATTGTAATTGGTCAGCCATTACAATTATTTGCCTCTGGTGGTGATACATATCAATGGATCCCTTCAAGGTATTTGAGCAATCCAGCAATTCCCAATCCAGTTGCAACCTTGAACGATGCGATTGAATACACAGTCAATGTAAGAACAAAAGAAGGGTGTGCTGCATCTGATAAAATCAACATTAAAGTATACAAAACGCCTCCGGAAATATTTGTACCAACAGCATTCACACCCAACGGCGATGGATTGAACGACATACTTGCGCCGATTCCAGTAGGGATTGATAAATTCATTTATTTCAAACTTTATAACCGCTATGGTGAACTGGTTTTTTCCACAACTGAAGTAGGTAAAGGTTGGAATGGAATATTCAAAGGAAAGTCACAAGGGAATGAGTCTTATGTATGGCATGTAAAAGGTATTGACTATCTGGGAAGGGAATATTTTAAGAAAGGACAAACTACCTTGGTCCGTCGATAACCTCGATGAGGTATTTTTAAAATTAAAATGCCCCTTTGTTTCATTAACTTTATTTCATAATTAATCTTACGTCTTGCATCTAACATCTTTCATCTGAATTTAATTACATGAAAAAAGTTCTCATTACAGGCGCTAGCTCAGGTTTCGGAAGAGCCATCGCTGAAAAATTTGCATCATTAGGGCATGAAATTATTGTGACAGGCCGCAGGGAAAATTTATTGAATGAATTAAAAGATGAACTAGTTTCAAAATATAACATACCAGTTACTGTACTTGTGTTTGATGTACAACATAAAAAAGAGGTCTTTGACTTATTGCAGGATAATCCCATTTTAAAAAATCTTGATATTCTTGTCAATAATGCAGGACTTGCATTAGGCAGGGATTTGTTTGATGAAGCTAGCTTGGATGATTGGGAGACGATGATCGATACAAACGTAAAAGGGTTATTGTATGTTACGAAAGCGGTCTTGTCTAATTTTATTAGGAAGGGTAGTGGTCATATCATTAACATCGGTTCTACAGCAGGTAAAGAAGTTTACGAACGTGGAAATGTTTATTGTGCAACTAAAATGAGTGTGGAGGCCTTAAGCCAGGCAATGCGTATTGATCTGCTTCGTCATAAAATTAAAGTTACAGTAATACATCCCGGTGCAGCAGATACTGAATTTTCAACAGTTCGGTTTAAAGGCGATAAACAAAAAGCAAATGCAGTTTATGAGGGGTATACGCCACTATATGCAGCGGATGTAGCAGACACTGTACATTATTGTGCAAATCTTCCTGCACATGTTTGCATTAACAGTGTTGTAATGACTTGCCTGGCCCAGGCGAATTCGTTTTATTTGTTTAAATAGACGTCAGATGTCAGAAATCAGACGTCAGGAGTAAGATTTCTGTCTTCTGTATTCTGACTTCTGACGTCTCTACTGCGCCAATGATATCCTGATCTGCATACCTGCTCTTGTATTAACCGATGGTGCTGCATTTGAAACGTAAGGATTTAGTCTTCTTTGATCAAAGTAAAATTGCACATTAACCCTATTGCTAACAACATAATCAATGGTAGGTCTGATCGTTATTATTTTTTGGCCGCCTGTAGCAAATGCATTTTCCTGATCCAACCTGGAATTTGAATTTATATCATCTCTTATACTAAAGTCAAGTGAAAAAGTGATATCATTGTCCAACTTATTTGTAGGTTCCTTTTTCCCAATTCTTAATTTTATTGGTAAAGGGAAACCACGCTTTCTCCACCTCATACCAAAGGTTACTTCTGTTGACTTCACTTCACTGAGCTGATAATCGATCAAACTCATACTTAACTGTCTCGATTTACGGAATTCAAACCTTCCGGATATTTGTGAGGGAGTTGAAAAATCAACACCTATTAACGGAGCAAATTGCTCTATGATGGATAAATTAGGTACAAGGAAATAAGGAATGTAATTTCCAGATAGGGTATCAACAAATGATGGGAAGCCTACTAATAATGTATCCTGGAACAGCAACGCTGAGTTAAAGCTGTTCATGCTCAAGGTACTGTTATAGCCATGACTGATTGAAAAGTTTGTAAAAATCTGTTGGAGCCCCTCTATTCTGCTCAATCCATTATAGGTGATTCTCCAGTTGGGCTTCGGTAGATATCCGCTAAATGGATTGGCTTTCACTGATCCATATTTTCCTGTTTCTAACAACGCGATTTTTTCAGGATCCTTATCTGTATATGCTGCCATGAAAGCAGGGATCAATACGTCCTGTGCGTAACGGCCATAACCTTTATAATATCCATCCGCACCCTTTATTTTACTGTAAGGATTTTGTTCTCCCAATCTTTTTGATAGTATCAAACGATTATTTTCAAATGTTTTAAATGTTTCGCTTGTCGTATTTGGATTAGATTTTCTGAATAGTGTATTGAAAGAAATATAACTGATGCTAAATCCTCCACCTGAGTATGGACTTAACGAATTAAATGTTCCTGATCCAACAGTATCTTTGAAGAGGGTTGAAAAGTTTTTATTGAGACTCTTATCTAAGTTTAAATCAACTGTCAGGTCCCTAATGGGCTCAACCTGTGCTGTGAGATTTAACCGTTGTTCATAGGATTGTATAAATAAATTGTTCAAGGCAGGATCCTTTGTGATGAGTCCTTTTTTACTGATATTTTGCAACCATTCTTGATTTGGTTGTTTTCCCATGATGAAATCAATTCCCGGTGCCATGCTTCGCCAATTCTGTCCAATAAATTTAGTGCTATCAGTGTAGCCTGGCAGAAAGGTTGTTCCATTTTCATTATAGGTTGCGCCCAGTCGTTTCACCCCTGTTAATACCCGTAAGATCGCTCGTTCAGTTGGGGTTAAGATGATCTCTTTTTGTTCAATCGATTTTCTTTCACGAATCGTTTTCTCTTTTTTAACTTTTTCTGCTTGCTCCTTTCTTTTCTTTTCTTTTACTTCTTTTAGATCTTCACCTTCAATTTTTTGTTCTTTCTCTACCTCTTTTTCTTGTGGCGTTGCTTTTTGAACCCTGAATGCACCTGGCTTGATTGTTCTGATGGTAGGATCAAAATCATCAGGGAGTGAAAAAATTCCTTTAGGTAATGTGTCAACTTCTGCTGATGAAGTATCGGTATTTATATTGCCTTGAGAACCTTTCTCAATTGGTGTTTTTTCATTCTCCTTCTTGGTTTTACTTTTATCTGTTTTTTCCTTTTTTAGCCTAGGCTCTCTAACCTTTGGTTCTCTTGGAATATCTGGTAGATTTTCAACTGCACGGAGAAGTCTTGATTTATTATAAAGCTGGGTCATGTTCAACTCCATTGTTGCTCCGGTCTGACCACTATTTTGTATTGTATTTCCAAGATTTAATGCTAGCCTTGATGCTGCTATCCAGTTGTACGTGCTTCTATAAGCAACATTTACTGTTGTCCAATCCAACAATGGGAAATAGCTTGTTGGTAAAGTATATGTAATATCTGCGCCTTGGTTATAAATTGTGTTTCTGCCACCTTTAAGAAAATTCCTTTGAATAGAATCTTTCTTGGCTTTGGTATCAATTCTTCCAAAGGGTTCATCAATCCTTGAATTGTTGGTTGCTTTGAAATCCAGGTTGAATGATTTTGTGAGGTCCCATCTCAAATTATAATTTCTGTCAATCACGAAATACTTATCATATGTTTCTGGGATGGCAAATTTACCTCCACCAATATTTCGTGGAAGTATTGCGCCGAACTGTCTTCTTGTATCCATTCTCATTCCAATGAGTGATGGGATCGGATTGAAGTTCACTTTTCGAATGAAATCCAACCAACTGGCCCTTGATTTTAAAAAATCCTTGAATGGCTCAATGTACTTTGGTTGAGTGCTATAATTATATCCAATACCTCCTTGAGATTTATTTACTTGGTTTTTTTCAATCAAGGGGTTGTGCTGATTTGTTTGGGTGATCGAATAACTAAAGTCAAAATTTGACTTGCTCCAGAGTTGTATTTTTTTATCTGGATTTGGACTGAATCTAACATTGGTGAAGTTGATCGTTTTCAATCCAATGAAGTCAATTGCACTGTTCCTTATGGAGTCTCGCTGGGATTTATATAATTTATACTTATCCTTTAGCGTCACATCTTTATCGAATGGGTCAAACTTTGGTGAACTCATTGTATTCGATATGCTTGCGAAGAAGGGTATTTCAAGCCCAATGTTTTTGGGTAATAGTTTTCCAAGCTGTAGGGTAGTTGACATATCAAATTGCTTGAGGTCATCGCGGTAACGGTCGTTCACTCGTTGTTCAAGCTGTCCAAATCCTGCAGTGTGCAAATTGGCAGACATGGAAACAGAGCCAAGGTCAGATAGTTGCATATTCATTTGTCCAACCGCTGCCCAACCACCTGATTCATCAAGCCCCGACAACCTCATTTCATTCACCCATACTTCTGTGTTGACGGGAGAAGAAGTTCCACCCTTAGGATTTTCAACTCCCAACAACACTCCTCTAACTTCCCCCAGGTTTGGATTACCCATGATGGAAAATATTTTTCCATCTATGTTTTTTCTGAAAATTTGATTGTAGTTGTTTGAGCTAAGGTTTCTTTCATTCTTTAGTGTGATCAGCTCAGTCAACTTTATATTAAGTTCATTTTGTGTGGGCCAAATGATGCTTTCATCTATCGTTCCGAAAGGAGTAACTTTTAATGGGTACTTGATCTCATAATAGTTATTTATGTAGTCGTTACCAATTCTGATGACTGCATAAACATCACCATCGCTTACCTTGGTATATTCACGGATTCCTTCGGCATGGTAGAATAGTGAAAGTTTAGCATACTGTCTTAGGTCGTGGTTAAACGACTTGAATACAGCCCTTCCATTTCCATCCTGAAGGTTGATCACCTTCATGCTGAGGGCTTGTTCATTTTGTAAAATATTGATACCGCCATTGCTCAGTGTTTGCACCCTTTCAATTCCAGGAGGTGTTCTATACACTACTGGATCCCGTTTATCATTCTCTTCAATGTTAACGGCAGTGACATCAAAGAGGGTATTGCTATTCGCAAGATCAATCGGCTTGTAGATACCAGCTGTATCAAGATCGTATGCAAATCGTCTCCAGTTGTTTCGAACAAGTTCAAGTTTTGCAAAGCGAAGTACAACAGAATCTTCAAAGTCAGTAAGGAACATCCTCATGAACCTGATGGATTTAAAGTCTGGTATATCACCAACCTTTTTGTTGTACGCACTGATCGGTACCCTGAATTGATACCATACCTGGCTTTGTTTTGTTCCATCAGACAATGTTACAGTAACAGCTTTTTTATCTGCTATGAAATTTTGTCCAACTTGCATCGTAGGATCTCCAGTTGGCTTAAAGTCAATTCTATATTGGAAATACTCTTCTGCTTCATTAAGGGTATTGTCGCGGTTTAGATCTTCAGAATCTGGATACAGTGTAAATGCAGATGCAAAATTGGATCCCGCTTTCGCAATGGGTGAATTGCCTTGAGGGTTGTTGAAATTTTTATAACGTGTTAATATTCCAGCATTTTCTTGGTCATAGGTCTCATCTCTGTAGTACTTGAAATTATCTGATGATGGATCTTTAGATGCTTGTTGATATGCCGCAGAGTTGAACCCATATCTTGAAGAAATTTCATTTAAATAGGCAGAGCGTTTTTTTATTTCAGCAGAATCAGATAAACCATCAAATCCTACGTCTTGGTATTGCCTGTCTGCAGGATCATTGCTAAATCCAGGTGTGATTTGAGTTGGATTCAATGGTACTGTTCCCCAATTTGAAAAAGCTGTTGAAGAAGGAATGGTGGGTGTTGGCAAACCATTTTCATAAAAACGCCTGGAGTCTTTCAAAACATCTTCTGAGATATTTCCAAGGTTGATATACATTGAACCACCAGTATTATTTGTTTTGGAGATGAATGGATCCAATACCCAAAAATCAATGAATTCAACATTGGCGGTTTCAAAATCAGTTTGATCTAAACCTCTCATGATACCGCCCCAACGTTTTTTGGGTGTTGTTAACGTTCCATTCGAATTGATATTTTTTGAATCATAGTTATAGGGACCTTTTTCTTTTGGATAATATGCCAGGTCGAATGTCACCAATTGCGATTGTCCAAAGTCAGGTGTTCTCTTAGGAAATATTTCTTGTTGCCCTACGCTGCGAACACGAGGATCAGAAAGTTGTTCAATGTCGTTTCTCAACGGATTGTTTGCATTTCTTTTTTCTTGCAAGATTGGTTCGATATTATACCAAGCAATCTTTGCCCTGTTCTTGCCATATTCCAGATCATCAAATGCATTGGCCTCTGGAAATAATGTATTGCCAAACCTGTCGGTAGCACCTTTGGGTGTTGAAGCTAGGTTCCAACCTATGATTGGAAAACGTAGATCGATACTCGACCTCGTTCCTTCAAAATCATCCAAGTAAACAAGTCCTGCCCCGCCCTTACCGATCTGTGGTGCATGTCCCGGATCCATCTTTGCTGCTTCTGCTGATGCAGTGATACTTGAAATGCCGTTGGCTTCATAAAATGGAAGCTTGCTTAACCATTTATTTAGTCGGGGTAATTCACTATTGTAATTCATGTCAATACCCGTCATGGAATTTCTAATTGGATCTGATCCATATTCCATTTTAGTGAAAAATGGCCTTTCATTCAGCCTCACCATGGTACCGCCGACTGAAAATTTCGGATTGAAAATATAATCCCAACGCAATCCTGTATAGGTTCTTTGCTGCACTCCAAAAGTTGCATTGTTTTCAAATTGTACATTTACTGGAACGCCTGAACTTTTGATCGCACTGTTGATCACGCGTAATGTTCCAGAAACATAATCAATTGTGTAGTCAACATTTTCTTGAAGTGTTACTCCTCCTGCTGTTACTGTTACAGAACCGGGTGGCACATTGAATGCATTCAATGATATCTCACCGCTGGCACCACCAGATGATTTAGAGCTTCCTCTTATGATATATCGGTTGAGGTTTGCGTAGGTTTGCGCTATTGCTTTAATCGTGTCGTAGAGTGGATAAAAAAGATATTTTTTTCTAAGAGACGGATCATTGGTAAATGCATAATCCAAATCATGACCAAATGGTTCCAATACTGGAAACATTGCGCGACTCTGATAACTGTTAATGGTAAATCCTTCAACATAATCAAACACTCCATCAGGCTGTGGATCATTTTGATTATTCAACCTATCTAGGTTTAATAATGTTAGTAATGGAACACCCGCCTTGTCTCCTTCAGGTAAGTATCTCTTTTCTCCCGCTCCTGGTTCCTGATATAAAACATTGAATTGAAAATCTGCTCTTTCAAGTTGGCCATTTCCTACCGGGTAAACATTCTTCATCATTAAGTCCCACATAGGCAATGCAGTGCGCTGTGATGTTCCTTTCAATAATTTTAGGAAGAGAATTTTTTGCACTCCACTAGTTGAATCCACGGGAACATCTTGTGCAAATTCACCCACTTGATACACTTTTCCATTCACCGTGTATTGATATGCTACACCAAGTACTTCATCGGGTTGTAAGGTAACGTTGAGTGAAATAAATCCTAGTTGTCGATTGAAATAATACTGAGTCGTATCAAGCTTTCTTGCAAATGTTTTTTCAAAGTCGCGCACGGGTTGTAATCCAATATTTGTAAGCGCATTTACAACCAATGCAGGATTCCTGTTGTTGGGATTGCTAACCAATTTTGAAAACAAGTCGTTCGTTCCATTTGATGGAAAGATCGAGCCTGGTCTCACATTTATAATAGGAGCTTGCTGATAGGGCTTGTCCTCAGCTAAGTCCATCAAGCCTACTACATCGCGTGCATTTACTGTTGCCCCCATTCGATTTGTAACCCACACCTCCATTCTCAATAGCTGTACCTGCGAACTGATGATTGGCAAGTTCTTCATAGAGCTATTGAACGTATTTCGAAAATACTGTGCAAGTAAGAAGTGTCTGTTCTCCTCATAATCATCGGCCTTGATTTCAAAAGGTGTTGCAGTGGTACCTCCGTTGAATCCTGCCGATTGTCTTTGAGAACGTTGACTGGCAAAAACACTGGAGACCCACAGTTTACCAAACTGCATTTGTGTTTTGATTCCAAATAGTTGTTGTGCGCCGGGGATTAGCACTCCTTTGGTGGCAAAGGATGTATTACCTATTTCAATCTTTTTAAAAATATCTTCCGAGCCGCCTGAGTAATCTAGCTTCAATTGGTTTTCAAAATCAAACGTTGATAATGTGTTATAGCTGATGGGAAACTTCATTTTGTCTCCAATATTGCCCACAACATTTAAATTGGCAGCCATATCAAAATCCAATCCGCCATTTTTTCTTGCCCTTTCGGGAAGCGTTGGGTTCTTGATGTTTTGACCTTGATAACCTGTTGTGATTGTTACTTCACCTTGAGGACGAATATCAATTTTACCATTTCCAAATAACCTATTGAAAAGGTCATCTGTCATATTGAGTTTGGGTTTAACCAGTTTGCGATTTAATAAACTTGCTGTGTTGGCCTTTTTTTGAAAATAATCCACTTCAGCTTTCCTTGATTGAAGCCGCATGAAATCCTCAAATGTCATTGAGGTGGGTTTTCTGAAATACCTGCCACCAATTTTTTCTATGATATAGTACTCTTTTGTTTTTGGATCATAGATAATGGAGTCTTTTATATTTGAAGGATCTTTTAAGTCGAATGGATTGCTCCTTGTTTGAGAATAGGCATCGCCTCTTCTGTCTTGCAAAGGAAAACGAAGTGTATCTTTTTTAGGAATGCTATCTTGTTGAAACAATACATTGCCAACATGCATGTGCATAGTTGCCCAAGCCCTTTGGGAAATTATTGAAGCCACTCCAATGAAAGTTATCAGTATGAATAACTTTTTCAAGATCAATATTGTATTTGTTTGGGTAGCGTTCTAATCAAATGTATTGAAGGGATTTTTTGATGATTGATTCCAGGCTGGTTTTTTCTTCAGATCCCGCCATTGCTTTCTTCAATGCTGCTTCAGCAGTATTTTTTTGGATGCCCAATGCAACCAGTGCATTCAAGGCATCTTGTTCTTGTGTGTTGTGTGCAAACCCTTGCAAGCTTTGTTCATGTCCAGCCTTCACCATTTTGTCGCGCAATTCAAGAATGATCCTTTCGGCAGATTTTTTTCCGATGCCTTTAATCTTTTCGAGGGCAGCAGTATTTCCTGATGCGATCGCACTACTCAGTTCCGATGGTTGCATAGCAGAGAGCATCATGCGTGCTGTTGAGGCACCCACACCATTAACGTTGATTAATTGTATGAAAAGCAACTTTTCCGCAATTTCTGAAAAGCCAAAAAGGGTATGACCGTCCTCTTTTATCTGGAGGTGTGTGAGCAAGGTGCCTTGCTTCAGGTCCTGGATCTTTGAAAAAGTATTCAAGCTGATCTGTACTTCATATCCAACTCCTTGAACATCAACGTGTACGAACGAAGGTGTTTTAGTGGTGAAGTTGCCTGTGAGATACGCGATCATGGGTGCTTAATTAGGTTGCTAAGTTAATGAAAATTGTGGAGTGGGAGAAGATAGACATCAGAATTCAGACGTCAGAAATCAGTGATCAGTTTTTAGTTTTGACGTTTAACTCCTGACTCCTGACGTCTGACATCTGACTCCTGACGTCTAACATCTGATTCCTGACATCTGACCTCTGAATTCTGATTGAAATAATTTACTTTTACTTTGATACTAATTATCATTCTTTAACATAATAAAATTTCTTTCATCCGATCTCTGACGTCTGTCTTCTGACGTCTGATTTCTGAAGTCTGATGTCTAATAAAATGTCAACTCCTCCAAAAAAATACAAAGGCTTTTCTTCTCTTGCCATCCATGCTGGTCAGCACCCTGATCCAATGTATGCACACCTAACACCCATTTATGCCTCTTCAACTTATGTGTTTGATGATGCAGAACAAGGTATGCGCAGGTTTTCCGGACAAGAGCCGGGTTATATTTATTCACGATGGGGCAACCCCACCATGAATGAAGCGGAAGAAAAGATCGCTGCCATGGAGACATTTGGTATTGAAAAAAATGGTGAGCAACTTCAAGCAAAAGCAATTTTACATGCATCAGGCATGGCTGCCATCAGTTCACTTTTTTTGGCAACATTGAAACGAGGTGATAAAATTCTTACACAATATTCTTTGTATAGCGGCACGCAAGATCTGATGCGGTCTATTTTGGATCCATTGGAGGTGGAGACCATTGTAATTGATCTGGCTGATCTTGAGTTGGCTGAGAAGCATTTGAAGGAAGATGCATCGATCAAGATGATTTATCTTGAAACCCCCGCCAATCCTACGCTTCAGTGTGTAGACCTTGAATCACTTGGGGCGCTCGCAAAAAAATATGGTAAGCTTTCTGCATGTGATAACACTTTTGCAACACCATATCTGCAACAGCCATTTAAGTTTGATATAGATTTTATTGTGCATTCCACAACAAAGTTTTTAAACGGACATGGTACAGCAATTGGAGGCGTATTGGTGGGTACGGATATTGAGTTCATGAAAACACGCGTAACAAAAACGCATCGTTTGTTAGGAGGAAATAGCAATGGCTTCGAAGCATTTTTGTTGATCAACGGAATGAAGACACTTGAAGTGCGCATGCAACGTCATTGTGACAATGCTATGAAGGTTGCTGAATATTTGGAAAAACATAATGCAGTTGCAAAAGTTAATTATAACGGACTTCCTTCCCATCCTGATTACGCATTATCAAAAAGGCAAATGACGCATGCAGGCGCCATGATGAGTTTTGAATTAAAGGGAGGATTTGATGCCGGCGTGAAATTCATGAACGCCTTGCAACTCTGCACCCGTGCGGTTTCCCTAGGAACATGCGATACATTGTTGTCGCATCCCGCCTCCATGTCGAATGCAAACATGACACCTGAGCAGCGATTAAAATCAGGCATCAGCGACGGTCTCATTCGCATGAGTGTAGGCATGGAAAATATCGAAGATATCTTAGAGGATTTTGAGCAGGGATTAAGATAGATGTGAGACGTAAGATGAAAGATGAGAGTATTCTATTTTTGATTCATTCACTTAAACGTTAATATCTTAGACCTTATATCTTACCTCTTACCTCTTACCACCTGCATTAAACCACCTTCTCAATAAACAAATGATAAGTCTGCTAACAAAAGTAAAATCCCTTGTTTTGTCATTTCTGCGGTTTTATCGCTTGAAAATGATGGTTCCGTTTAATGAATCTGATTTTCAGCAAATGAAATTAATTGAAGAAAAAGCGATCAGGGAGGCAAAGAAAAAGATCAATACAGGGTTGGCAAATTATGATGATATCATTGAAATAGTCATTCGTAAAAAATCAGTTGTTGTAACTAAGCCTAGTAAAAATATCATTTTAAACGAAAGGGAAAAAATTGCAGTTCGATTTATAAAAGATGCCCTGGCAAAATATCCTAAGGAAATAAACTTGAAAATAAATATAGGTATGCACGACACCTATTTTGAAGACAATGGACTGCTGATATTTTCGTTGGCATCACGATCAAGTTTAAATATTTTGATGCCAGATTATTATGCCATGCAAAAGTATGTTGAAATTGTAATACCAAAGGATGAATTGGAATTCTGTCAAAAGAAACACCAAGCTATATTCATTGGTTCTACAACTGGAAATTTTGATCCTTTCCAAAATGAGCGATTAGGGTTGTGCAATTATTTTTTGAAAAGTGAAAAAGTTAAATGTTATATCAATAATATTTGCCAAATTGAAGAAGAAAAAATCGCTGAGGCATTCCCTGCATATAGAGAGTTTCTGCATGATTCAATAAGCATCTCTTCACAGTTGCAATACAAATTCATCATAACAGTAGACGGCAATACTGCATCATGGGACAGGCTTGTATGGATACTGAACAGCAACTCTGTTTGCCTAAAGAAAAAATCTGATCATGTTTGTTGGTATTATGACTTTCTTGAAAATGGCAAACACTTTATTGAATTTGATGAGTTTGATGAAATTGAAAAAATCATGGATACAGTTACCCCTGAACAATGTGAATCAATTATAAAAAATGCAAATGCCTTTGTTAAGGAGTATTTAGATTATGATAAGCAATTGGCATACATGGGGCATTTGTTGTTTCATTGTTCGGTGGGAAAGGAGTAAGATGTGATTCGTAAGTTGCAAGACGTAAGACAAAGATGTAGGAGATGAGATACAGTATTCTTGTTTTGATTCATTTACTTAAACGCAATATCTTTCATTACATAACTTACATCTTACGTCTATTTCATATTTTCACTCCATGAACATTACCATCCGCCGAGCAACAAAAGAAGATTGTCCTGCCATGCTGGAACTCATCCGCGAATTGGCGGTTTACGAAAAAGCCCCCGATGAAGTTACTGTAGATCCAAAGCATTTTGAAGAAAGTGGTTTTGGCGAAAATCCTGTTTGGTGGGCGTTTGTTGCTGAAATTCAGACGTCTGACGTCCCTGTTGTAGCTTTTGCCCTCTACTACATTCGCTATAGCACTTGGAAAGGGCAGGTCATGTATCTGGAAGACCTCTTGGTAACCGAATCAATGCGAGGAAATGGTATTGGGAAGATGTTATTGGATCGGTTGATTGAGGAAGCAAGGGAAAAGGGGTTCAAGAAGGTGGTTTGGCAGGTGCTCGATTGGAACGAGCCCGCGATCAATTTTTACAAGAAATACAATGCAAGTTTTGATGGGGGGTGGGTGAATGTGGGGGTGGAAGTATGATCAGACGTCAGAATTCAGACGTCAGGATTCAGAAGACAGAAATCAGGGTTCAGAGACCTTCGGTTTGGAATATAAGATATTCATTTTGAATGAATTAGTTTAGTTGATTTCTAAAAAATCACCTAGTTTCTGACTACTGACATCTGACTACTGACATCTGACTACTGACATCTGACTACTGACATCTGACTACTGACATCTGAC
>Ga0078894_10002138_pt1 | contig 14896 bp, 8 predicted proteins | sample LauGreSu1BDMLBSD_2_FD_67506 | JGI IMG/M metagenome (GOLD analysis project Ga0078894, IMG submission 67506) | Freshwater lake microbial communities from Lake Michigan, USA - Su13.BD.MLB.SD (version 4) (version 4) | ecosystem: Environmental > Aquatic > Freshwater > Lake | place: Lake Michigan, USA... | reverse complement strand
TCTCTACCCTGGGCGGGGGCTCAGGCGGCGAAGTCTCCTGCTTCGCGGGGCGTCCCGTCACGGATGGACGAGCGGCACCCCTAGAAGAGGGACGGATATTTTCACGATTGACGGACTTCCCCGCAAGTGCCTTACCCCAGATGGAAATGCTGCTGCTCATGTCCTGAACATTACTCTGTCACGCCTCGCGTGTCTAGGCGCGCGCGGTCGGAGTGGTTACCTGTCGGGGCACGGAGGTTAGAGCATGCCCCCTCGGAAGGGATCCCGCACGAAGAGCGACGAGGAAGAGACGACACAGCGGCACACTTCTGCCGCACCCCCGCCCTCCATCCTCAATGAGAGTGAGGACGACGACGATGGATGGGCTGACGAGGACGACGACACCCTCTCGACACTGAATGACCCTGCGGTCACCAACCTCGGCCCGAGCCCGATCATCGGCGGGCTGACCAGCCGGGCAACAGACCTCTTCGGGAATGAGGCGGTCTCGATCGGCCGCGCGACCAGTCCGAAGCTCTACGCTCAGGCTTCTCAGTTCCCCACCGTCACCCAGCTCCGTGTTTGGCGATGGGAGAACGGGATCCCTGTCGGCCTCGGGGCCATCGACGCCTACGCGACGGAAGAGGATTTCGTTCGCGAGTTCTACGAAGCCATGCCCAAGCCTGGGTCTGGCCGGATGATGTTCAAGCTCCGACCCATCGACATCCGGGGCGAGGAGATGGGCAAGGAGATCACGCTGGTCATCAGCGAACACCACGCTGCACTCCAGCAGATCCGCAGGGCCAAGAAGGCAGAGGCAGATGAGGCCGCCTCGGGGAGCAACAACATGAGCGGCGGCGGCATGGGGATGGGCATGGGAATGGGGATGCAGTCCCCGATCATCTACGACCGTGGCGGGGACGACGGCGGGGCCGCGGCGGGCATGGCCTCCGAGATGAGCCGCATGTTCGAGAAGGCGGTCGAGGCCGCGGATCAGCGTGCCATGGCTCTTGAGCAGGCTCTTCTTGAGGAGCGCGAGCGTCTTCGCGGTGAGGACGACAAGCGGGCTCAGGAGCGCATCGACCTCGCTACCAACGCGGCAGCGGGCGTTCAGGCCATCACCGAACGGATGATGCGTGACGAGGCCAACCGGGCCGAGCGCGCCATGAAGTCCCAGTCTGACCAGAGCCAGATGCTCCTGACTACGCTCACGCAGATCTTCGCCTCTGCGCAGAGCCAGCAGCACAGCATCTCCGAGACCGCGCGCATGGCAGACCAGCAGCGTCTGGAGCAGGAGCGGCAGTACGCCGAGCGCATGCGCTCCGAGGCCGAGGAGCGCCGCAAGCGCGACGTGGCCGAGATGGAAGAGCGTCGCCGCATGGAGCAGGCCCGTCTCGAGGACGAGCGCAAGCAGATGCGTGACCAGCGCGAGTACGAGATGCGTCAGCTCGAGGCCCGCCTTCAGCGCGAGAAGGAAGAGACCCAGTCTCGTGCCGAGCGTGAGCGCCTTGAGGCGATGAACGCTCTGTCCCTCGCCGAGAAGAAGCTCGAGCGGGAGCGCCAGGAGCAGGAGCTCAAGGCTGCTGCAACCCGCGCCGAGGAGGAGCGCCGTCTCGCGCTGGAGCGCGAAGAGATCGACCGGAAGCTCGCCATGCAGAAGGAGGAGAACCACCTCCGGCTGGAACGCGACCGTCAGGAATGGCAGCACCGCTGGAAGCTCGATCAGGAAGAGCGTGAGCGTCGTGAGCGCCAGGACCGGCTCGATGCCGAAGAGCGTCAGCGGAAGGCCGATCGCGAGAAGGAGGAGTACAACCTCAAGCTCGAGCGCGAGCGCCTTGAGTGGCAGAACCGCTGGAAGATGGAGTCTGATGAGCGGGAACGGCGCGACCGTCTCGAGCGCGAGGAGCGTGAGAGGAAGTCCAAGCTCGAGCAGGACATGATGCTCTTCCGCCAGCAGGAGATGGATCGCAAGATGGCGGCGGAGGCTGAACTTCAGCGTCAGCGTGACGGCGAGCGTCAGCGCGCCCACGAGATGGCCGTCAAGCAGATGGAGATGGCTGCCAATCGCGACCGCGAGCACGCGGAGCGGATGATGCAGATGGCGAAGCAGGAGATGGAGAACCAGCGCACCGCTGGTGAGGCCCGCCTGCGCGCTGAGAAGGAAGATCAGGAGCGCCGAGAGCAGGATCGTCTTCGGGGCCACGAGCGCATGCTCAAGGAGCTGGAGATGCAGGCCTCCAAGGACCGAGAGCACGCAGAGCGCATGATGCAGCTGACCCAGATGCAGATGCAGAACAAGGCGTTCGGGGGCCTGGGCGAGCTGTTGCCGAAGGCGAAGGAACTCCTCGGAACCCTTGGCCTCGAGCCCATGGACCTCGTGGAGCGTCTCATCAACCCCCCGGCTCCTGAACCTGTCGCGTCTGGCGGGGGCGGAGGGTCTGCGTGGGCAGAGAACATCCCGAAGATCCTCGGATCGCTCGCAGAGATGGGCAAGGTCGCGATGGAAGCCAAGGCCCGTGCCGAGGCTCCTCCCCCGCCGCCGCGTCAGGTTCCGATGATGATGCCCGGCATGATGCCTGGCATGATGCCCATGGGTGTCCCGATGCCGGGCATGCCGGGGATCCCGAACCTCACGCAGCCCAACACCCAGTTGGCTCCGGTTCGCCCCTCCGCTCCGCAGGCTGGAGAGGACGACTTCGCCAGCGTCGTGGACAATCCTCCCGTCGAGGAGGAGGCGACCGAAACAGCGCCCGCAGAAGAGGCTCCCGCTCAGGAGGAAGCCCCCGCAGAGGAAGAGCAGCCGGTCACCACCGTCTCCATCGCGTCCGAGGCCGGTCTCTCGCTGGCAACCCAGAAGCGGGCCCGGAAGGCGCTCCGCACCCTGGTGCGCAAGCTGGCCAACAGCAAGGAAGACGACTGGTACGGACACATCGCCGGGGCGATCTCCAACGAGATGTCCATCTTCCACTACGTCAAGGCCGTCACCATCCGCTCGGCGCTCAAGGAGTCGGGCTCGAGTGACGAGCTCAGTGACCGCATCTGCGATGCCATGCAGAAGAGCGGCATGATCCCTGAAGACGTCCCCTACGAGTGATCGGGAGCACCCATGAAGTACACCTTTGAGTCTAGTGAGACGGAAGTCACGGAACTGTACGGTCTCCTCGGCCTCATCGCCAAGGAGGTCGGCAAGACCGTCCGCCACGCCAATGAGCTTCGCGCTCGGCAGCCCGTGCCCGCAAGCCGCATCGTTCAGTCCGAGGTGATCTCCTCCCCGGACTCGGACGACACCGACGCCGACGTCATTCCCTTCCGCCGACCCTCCGAAGTGGCTCGTTCCACGGAGGAGGAGGTGGAGGAGAACATGGTCTACGAGACCGAGAAGTGGACGGCGGAGACTCCTGTCTCGGTCGCCCCCTTGGACACGAAGATGGAGAAGACCATCGCGCTGGGCCGAGTCAAGTTCACGGACTTCATCACGTCCTGGCTCGTGGGCATCGATCACGAGACCATGCAGTTGATCGACGGCGTGCTCCAGCCCAACCGCGAGCTCCTGCTCCGAGACCTCTGCAACAGCCCCTACGCTCACCCCACGCTGGAGTTCGTGAGGTCGTGCGGCGGCCTGCAGAAGGCCATCTTCGAGGTGACTGGCAGCAAGTACCTGGGCCGGCGCCTTCCCGACTTCATCGTGCCGCCTGCCAGCATCGTGTTCTCCGACCTGTCGGACACCTACGAGTACGTCAATCCCTGGAAGGATGAGGAGTAGAAATGGCAAGTGACATTGAGTGCGCGGTCTCGGGCATCTTCGCGGAGCCTGTGGACGAGTTCAAGGACGACGGCCTCGGCGGGCTGCCCCCGGGCTGGACGCAGATCACGGTGAAGCGGCGTCAGCCGAACCCGAAGTTCTACGCGATCCAGAACCTGAAGGAGGCCATGTTCGAGAACATGATGGCCGCCGCTCTCCAGCAGGAGATTCCTGAGGAGGCTCGCGAGATGCAGCGGGTGGCGATCCAGCTTCAGGTCGAGGCCACCATGGCCGCGCTCGAAGCGAAGACGCCGCTCTTCCTGACCTCGACCGAAGTTCTCTACATCGCCCCGCCGGCCACGGACCCGGGCATCAAGGAAGTGGTTCAGTTCCTCAACGAGAACCTCTCCTCGAACTCGTTCGCCGACGTGTCGGAAGACGACGAAGACGAGGGATAGAGCACAGCTCTCCTGACCGGGGGGCCGTCATCGACTACCATCTTCTCGTCAAGAGGTACTCATGGCGGCTCCCCTCGCAGTCCCTGCGAAGACTCAGAAGGTGGACATGGACGCCCCGAAGGTCCACCACCTTGTGGGCTGGCAGGGCTACGGCGATCCGAAGAGGCTGGCTGTCATTCGCTCGATCGCGGTCTACCGCGGACGGGATCCCCGAATCGCTACCCTCGTGGTGAACATCTTCCGTAAGGCGGGAGTGAAGCCTCGCGATTACAAGAATCAGGCGGCTGCACTCCTGGCCTGGATCCAGAACCCCAAGAACGTCTACTACGTCAATGAGCCTGGGGAGCGCCTGCAGGATCCGCTCTATACACTCAAGGTGCGGTACGGGGACTGTGACGACCTCGCGATCCTGCTCTGCAGCATGTTCGAGAGCTGCCGTCTGAGCTGGAAGCTGGTGATCTCGGGTCGCGAACGCTCGAGTGGTCGAAAGATCCGCTTCATCGAAGGAGAGCGCCTTCCTCCCGGCTGCGACTGGTCCCACATCTACTGCATGGTGGGGACGCCGGTCTTCAAGCCGCAGGCGTGGTACTTCTGCGAGCCTACTTTGAAGGTGCCGCTCGGCTGGGATGTGGTCAGCGGTGACGCCTCCGCGCTCCCTGAGATGGAGCAGGAGATCTCCAAGCGGAAGCCCAACTCCCGCCTGGCCCGCGCCGGCATCATCTCGGCTGCACCGCAGAAGGCGGTCATCATGCCCGCTCCGAAGCTGACGCCCGCGACGGTTGGCTTCGCCGGGGCGTTCGGTTCCAACGGTGGCGCGGGCGCTGCAGCGGGCGCAGCAGTTGCAAGTGCCATTGCTACTAAGATGGAGAGCGAGGCTACTCAGGCAGCGCGCGACACGTCGAAGGGTGAGAAGCCGCCCAGTCCGTTCGCTCTTTCCCGGCTCGGGCCTGCCATCCTGATCTCAGTTACGACGGCCGTGTCCACCTCGGTTCTCTCGCAGCTGATCCTGGACGCCATCCGTGGTGCTCGAAGGAAGAAGGCGGAAGAGAAGCGGGAGCTCGAGGCCAGGGCGCAAGCAGCGGAGACTAACGGGTGAACCGGTACATCGTTCGCACTGACCGGGGAGACATCCCCGTGAACCCCATGAACAAGGATCTCTCTGAACGGGAGCTCCTCGCCATGGCTAGGCGCATGCTCCAGAAGGCTCGGTCGCAGGGCATCAGCGCTCGCATCGTGAAGATGCCCGCTCGGTCGAACCCCCTCAACCGGCCCCTCTTCCAGCGCCTTCGGGCAGTCCCGTCGGTTGCTGCTGGAGTCCAGCTCGCAGGCCTTGTCGGTCCCGGCGGGGCGGGTGCGATCGAAGAAGTGCGTCTTCAGCGATCCATCATGGGTGCCGACCTCGGCCGCGGTGACGCGGACCAGGTGTCTCTCATCCTAGTAGCGTCCTCTAAGGGCGATCCCGCAGTGGCGGGGATGGACGAACTGAGTCTTCCGGACTCTCGCGTGGGCCGCGTCGTCATCCCGGTCACGACTGCAGAAGAGACCGCGTCGGCGATCGCCCTTCACGCCAAGAATCGCCCTGACGCGATCTGGGGCCTCGTCACGGACTACCAGATCGACCCCTCTCGACCGCCCATGTGGATGGCCACGCTTCGTGACGCCTTCGCAGGCGCCGCAGAGATCATCGAGCGCGGCAACGCCCCAGCGGGAGCCAAGAAGCAGGCTGAGCCTCTTCGCTTCGAGGTTCCCGCCGCTGCTACCGCCCTCGAGGAACCTCCCGACATCCTTCAGGACGAGGGTGAGGTCGTTGCCGCGTACTTCAAGGGCCTCAAGGGCACCGTCGAAGACATCATGGCGCAGATCCTCGAGCGCAAGCGCGATGAACTGGCCGAACTCGGGTACACCCTAGTGCCCGTGCCGTACACCGCCGATCTGTTCCAGCGTGACCAGTGCACGCCGGGCGCTGACGTGCTGGTGGGGTTCTTCTACCCCCAGCTCATCAAGAAGACGAAGCGCACCTACGCCGGGACGGTGGACGGACGCCCGAAGTTTGACCGGGAAGAAGTCATCGAAGAGACGATGGACTCCATCGCTCGGGTGATTAGTCAGACGCGGCCTAGGCCCAACGTCATCTCGGTGCCTTACGACACGCGTCTCGGCGAGCCCTCGATGGAGGGCGTGCAGACGGTCGGTCTCATCATCCCGTTCAAGCGCTCGCCCTATTGGCTTCGTGACGTCGACCGTCACCTTGTCGAGAAGGTGAAGGAGTGGTCGGGTCGCTCGGAGGGATCCGCGCGCGGCCTGGTCGTTCGCCGCACCGAGGCAGGGCAGGATTTCCTCGCCCCCATGTCAGGCCGCATTGAAGAGTTCCGCCTCAAGAACGTCGCGACGCCGAAGGTGATCATCTCGACGGACGCTACCCTCGCGAATGTCGAGCCTTACACCGGGCACATTCAGGCTCTTCAGGGTCTCGCGAACGAGCGCAAGGTGCTGACGTTCTTCGAGAAAGATCGCGAGTATCAGCGTCTCACGGTGGCACTCGAGGTCGAGAAGCAGAAGCTCACTACCCTCAATGCCATGGCACCTGGGGCGCAGCGTGCGCTGGCCATGATTTCGCAGAAGGCCGACGGGCTGACGACGCACATCGTCATCCTGGAAGAGGCCCTGCGCCGGAAGAAGGACGACTTCAACCGGGCGAAGTGGGCCAACATGTCTGCCGACGTCGTCCGCCTGCGCGGAGAGATCGAGCGAGACGAGGGCAAGATCCGCGCGCTTCGGGACGACCTCGCCCGCTTCCCGCGGAACATCGGGACCACGGCGTCCATTACCGACCGCCTGCGCGCCCTCAAGGCGATGTTCCCGCCGCGCACCGCCGAAGGTGAATACCGCGGGGACGCCCGAACGGGAATCTACCTGTTTGAGGTGTTTGATCTCCCTCCCGGTCTCACCCCTGCTGTCAGCATCGGGGCTCAGGTTCAGGCTGGGGATGTCATCCTCACGGGTCCGGCCGGTGAGGAGTTCTTCACCGCAGAGAGTGAAGCGTCGAACAGCGCCTTCCTCCCGAGCCCTGGCGACAAGAAGAAGCGGAAGCCTGCTTTCGCCGTCGTCTCTGTGGTCTATCAAACCGCGCCCACCAACCAGGCCGAGATCCGTGGGAAGAAGAGCGAGCGAATCCTCGTTCCCACGAACACGGGTGCGTTTGAGAGGGCCTACTCCATCATCGTGAGGCAGCTCAACACGCCGCCTGCCGAGGGGATCATCCCTGAACTGACTGCCGACCCCCTTCTGCTGGACATCATGCGCACCATCGCATGCCGGGTTCCCGCTTCTGGCGAGGGCACGGAGCGCTTCGGCAAGCAGGTCGAGGCTCTGGTGCGCAGCGGGGCGAACCAGTACGCAGCGCAGATCGTCCGCAAGCAGTTCATGGAGTCCGTGGACGCGTTCGTGGGCCCCCTCTTCCTTCCCTACCGGCAGAAGCTCGAGAAGGTCTACCGCATCTACGGCGGGGAGCGGCCCAGGGGCGAGAAGCTGGGGCAGAGCCGAGCCTATCTGGATGCCATCGAAGAGTTCGAGGGGCCGGGCTGGCTCGAGCGGGTCGAGCGGGCTGTCGAGGCGGGGATGAAGGCGGGCGAGGCGTACGATTTCGCGCTGGAGCGTGCCCGCGAGAAGCTGAGCGCGCAGATGGTCGACCCCACTCGTGCTCCGCCGATCGATCCGGAGAAGCTCAAGCAGTTCGCCGAGAAGGAGCAGCGGGCCATTCTCGTGCGCAAGTACGAGATCAAGCTCATCAAGGATCCTGTCTTCTACTACACGGTCACGTTCTTCGACTCGGCGGGGAAGGTTCTCTGGGAAGGCTCCATCCCCAACATGAAGGTGGAGCCGCCCGAAGGCGTCGTGCTGGTCAACATGATGACGGGGAAGCCCGAGCGTCTGGTGCCGATCTGCTCGATGTTCCCGCTCACGACTGACCGCGTGTCGGGCGTGCTCAACAAGTCGGGCTACAGCGACCCGGGCGGGTACGAGCGCGGGTCGTCTGAGCGCTTCATTGCCATGCAGCGCTACAACGACATGGAGTACATCCCCGCAGAGGCTACCGGCTTCTCTCGCCGTGAGGCTGAGTTCCGTGGATCCATGCTCACGGGGATCCTTGGCCTCGGTGCAGAACTCCAGATCGCTACTGGAGCGGCCAACTACGTCAGCGAAGGTGACGTGCGCATCCGGTACGGCGCTGAGGGGCGCCTGAGCGGGACGGCCAAGCCGTTCGGTCGAGGCGGCTCTGGTATCCAGGGCGCGAAGGAGTTCGGGAACTACGGTCTGGAACTGACCGGCATCGTTCCCGCTTCTGAGCAGGTGACCTATACAGCGACGATCAAGGATCGGCCCCAGGGTCGTCTGGACAAGATGCTCGCGCGCATCACCCGGACGTACAACCCGAAGTACGAGCCGCGCCGTGCTGACGATCTTCCGCGCTCTGACTGGAAGGTCGACGAGAAGAAGTACCTGTCGATGTACCGGGAAGAAACCTTCATGCCTGCGCAGACGGGCATGTTTGCTCAGGCCATGACTGCGGACATTCAAGAACGTGCAGCCGAGGCCCGGCGTATTCGAGACATGTTCGCCTCGCCAAGCGGTGGTGGGTCGGCGATCAGCCCGGCTGACATCATGGACATGCTGGGCGACATCAAGGAGAATCCGATGCGGAACCTGCTGAACAACCCGCGCTACCGCCAGCTCATGGAGCGAACTGGGCGTGCGTTCGGCAAGTCCATTCGGGCCAACGGGGCGCCGGACGACGATCTGTTCGGCGGTGACACCCCTGTCAGCCGCGGCGTGATCGAGGAGGAGCCTGAGCCGGAGGCGGAGGCCGCTACTTCCGGCGTTGGAGGCATTCATCCCGAGAGTGAGCCACGGGGCGGTAACAAGCGTGGCTCATCCCGGAAGACGGGAGCCCGGGGCGAGGCCCGAGGGGGAGCAACTGCTCCGCCTCCGCGCACTCCTCCTTCTTCTGGCGCGACCGCAGGAGGCGGAGGTCGGGGCGGCGGAAACGATATTGAGTCGCTTCAGGCGGCTGTGCGGGACTGGTTCGCTCGGACTGAGCAGAAGTTCGGCTTCTTCTTCGAAGCGCTCAACTCCCCGCGCTCCCGGGACGCTGACGTCAGCGAGAAGCGCTCCGACTACCGCTCTGACTTGGCGGGCCTTCAGGGGGCCAGGGTCGACCTCCACAACGCTATCCGCAGGCTGCCCGATGGGCAGGCACGCCTCGAGGCGCTGTTGGAGGCTGAGTCTCGCTCCGACCTGGCGCGAGCCAGCGCCCCGACGCTGCGCGCACCGGGCGATGAGAACGATCAGTTCAAGTCCGAGACTCGTGCCGCCCTGGCGCGCGACATGGCGAAGCGAATCCGTGCAGACGGCGCGCCGCTCTACAACATCAACGCGCTTCTGATCAAGCGCGGGATGGATCCCATCGTCTCCCCGCAGGAGGAGGCTGCCCGCGAGGCCGCAGGTCTGACCTACGGCCGCGCCGCACCGGGTGAGGCCCTTCCTGCGGGCGCCTTCAGGGGTCCGCTGGCCGCGCCGCAGGGTGCACCGCAAACCATGATCATGCCTACCCCGGCGCTGATGACTTCGGCAGCACGGGCGCAGGGCGCCCTCACGCGCATCCGCCCGCCCTCGACGGCATCTGCTTACGAGCGGGCCGAGCGAGCTGCCGTGGGGCGGAGCGTGAGCATGTACGACTATCAGGCGCCGGAACGCGTCGTGATGACGCGCACCAGCCCTGCCGTGAAGAGCATCATCCTGTGGATGTCGCCCCTCGGCGATCACATCATCCGCTACGTCGGACCTGCGCGTACTGCCCAGTTCCATCAGCTCGGCTCGATCGCGCCGGACGGAACCTACGTCGGCCAGACGTGGGTGGACGTGCTGGGCAAGGCCTTCACCCATGAAGCCCTCTTCCTTCAGGACGAGGCGATGTCGAACACCGGCGCGAAGTGGGAGATCTGGCTCGGAAAGAGCGGCTGGCCGCTGATGTACCGCATCCACGATGCAACGGCGCGGACACCGTTTTCTGTCAAGGCTGGCTTCGACCGCCTGAACACGCTCGGTCTCTCGACTAACGCCAGCACGGATGCACTTCTCTCCGTCACGCCCACGGACCCGAAGTACGAGAAGCAGGTCCGTTTCTGGACTCGTCCTCCCGAGGGTTCGCCCGACGAGGCCTTCCGTGACGCTCTCAAGTACCCCGGCGTCGTTGCAGACGCCGAGGCGTACCAGAACGCTCTCGCGAAGGTCTTCCAGAAGCAGACCGTTGCTCCCGGCGATGGTCTTCGTCTCCTCCGTGCGGCCAGCCGCGCAGAGGCAGCGCAGGAGGGTGTGGCGTCTACGGCTGCCGAGGCTTCCGAGGCCGCACCGACGCCGTTCATCTTCATTCCGCCTGGCACCTACGACAGCGCCGGTTCTGTCGTCGCGGACGACTCCGCTGACGCGGGTGAATATCTCCGGAAGACGCTCAAGGCGGCAATCGACGCCGCACTCGTCGGCCCGAATCGGATTCGCCTCTTCGATGCGGGCATCTTCGGCAACAACGACGCGCTGATGCAGGCGACGTTGAACGTGAACCCCCAGAACCAGTTGACGCTCTCCGCGTGCTCCCGTGGGAATGCGGTGATTAGCGGTCGATTCCCGTCCCCGCTCCTGGCCGCAGTGGATCTCGCAGAGGAAGACCTCCTCATCGAGTACTACATCCCGAAGGGGCGCAAGTCTCAGTACGAGCGTCTCATGGAGGACCGCCTCGCTAACTTCGATGGCATCCCTACCGGGCTGCAAGTAAAGCTCATCGAGACCGCTGCTACCGACTGGCAGAAGTCCTTCGGGCCTGTCTTCATGGGCAAGTTCAACAAGCTCATTCTCCTCAATGTGCCGGACACTCAGGCGAGCTCGGGCCCGCGCTCTCCCGGCCTGTTCGGAGACACCAAGATCTCGAAAACCGTTCTGCGCGCTGCGATCGCTCACATTGGAAACGTCAGCCAGATCGTGGTCGTTTCCTCCGAGGACAATCGCGCTCCGCAGTTGCGTCAGCTTCTGTCTTCCATGCTCGATCAGTTCGTCGCGGAGCAGCTGGGTCAGCGCAGTAGTGTGCCGGAGACCGCCCCGATCGAGGACTTCGACAAGGCGCGCCTCGGGCTGGAGTCCATGGGTCTCCTATCTGAGTCCGTCGTCATCCAGGGAACGCCCACGCGCGCGAGCATCGTGGCCGCTATCGAGAGCGCCGTCATGGAGCACGCGGGCCTTCAGAACTGGGACGCATTTGTCGAGCTGTTCAACCCGGTCGTTCTGAACAACCCGATGAAGCTGCGGTACAACCCGTTTGTTCGGCCTAACTACGGTCGGCGCACGCGCATCGACATGGCTTCTCGCTACATGCGCCAGCAGCCCTGGATGTTCCCGACTCGGTAGAGAGCGTTGACGGCCATGCCCCGCGGGAATACTGTCGGGGCATGGCTGCACACGTCGAACTGGAAGACTGGATCACCCCCGAACTCGTGGAGGCGTCCTACAGGACAGCCATCCGCATGCAACAGGCTCGTGCCCTCTGGTGGGCCGACGTAGGACTCAAGGCGGCCAAGGCTCGCGACCCGAAGCTCCTGAAGGCGCTCGAGAAGGCGGCGGAGGTCGTCACGAAGATGGACGAGGAGCAGCGTGGCCGCACGCGGCGGCACGCTGAGTACCTCAACCACCAGACCGAGACGACCGAGACGCAGCTCTTCAAGGAGGCGTACCGGATGGCTGACCAGGGTACTCCCATCGAGCACCTCAAGTGGATCTACGGCGCCGGCGCGTGGCTGTGCGGGTACAACAACGCGTAGCACTGAACGCTCCCCCCTTCGTGGGTCGCGCTCTAGAGTGCCCGGGAGGTCAGCATGCTGAGGACTCCCCGAGTTAACCCACGCGTCCGCTCGAACCCGTCCGAGTACTGGAACCATCAAGGTAGGGATCTGGCCGGGGTCATCGCCCCGGGCGCCCGCCTCGTAGGCTACGACTTCAGGGGAGCCAAGCTAGCAGACGCCATGCTCAGGGGCGCCGACATGAGGGGCGTCGACCTCGAGGGCGCGGATGTTGGAGGCGCCAGCCTTCAGGGGGCCGACCTCACGGGAGCCAACCTGAAGCGAGCCGACCTCTCGGACGCCTTCCTCTCGAAGGCATACCTTCAAGAGGCCGACCTCAGGGGCGCCGACCTCAAGTGGGCCAAACTCACAGACGCCCACCTCGCGCGCGCCAACTTGAAGGGGGCCGACCTCAGGGTCGCGACGATCACAGGCATCAACCTCGAGGATGCCAATGTGAGCGAAGCGGACTTCAGGGACTCCGTGGGGATGACCGCTGAACTGAAGGCAGACTTGAAGCGCCGAGGCGCCATCGTCGACTGAACGGGTTAGCGTCGGGACATGAGCCACGACGTCGACCCGCGAGTTCAGAAGTTCTACGACGAGGCGAGCACAGCCAAGAAAGAGCTGCGCCGCCTGGCGATGGACATTGCTGGGTGGAGAATCGAGCACGCGGACACTGGATGGGTCCATCATCCTTGGGGTGTGCCTGGTACCCCTCCGCTCTCGACAGAGGTGGTACCAGATGTCGTCTGGGCGCTGAAGAACGGACGGCTCGACGTTGCCGTGCGCATCATCGAGATGGTCGACCAGTACAACAACTCCATGGGCTCTGCTCAGATGATGCAGGAGCGCGTGGAGCAGGAACTCCACATGAAGGCCATGCGTTCTCGAGAGGATGGGGACCTGCCCGATTACCTCGACGAGGATGACGAGGACGGGGAACCCATCCGTCTCTCGGGGGAGCAGGCAGCTGAGATGTTCTCCACGCTGACCGACCCCGAGAAGTGATAGCACTCCTCTCCTTGGCCACAGGCCCGTCCGTGGCGTAGTCTCCACCCGAAGCGGAGATTCACCATGCAGATGTTCGCCGGGCACCACGCTGCCGACGCGATCGACGTGACTACGATTGAGGGCCGCACTGCCGCGACCACGCGCATGGCGATGCTCCAGGAGCAGATCCGCCGTTGCAGCGCGGCAGCCATGCGGGCCAAGGCGATGGGGAAGACCTCCGAGTCTCTCCGCCTTCAGCACGAGGCGCAGGAGCTCGGGATGCGAATCCGTGCTCTTGAGGGAGCGCTGGCGTGCACCTCTCCCCTGGCAGGCTTCTCGGGCTACGGCGCCGCGATGCAATACGGCAAGACTGCGGACGCGGAACTGAAGTCCAAGCAGGAGAAGCTCGACAAGGCTACCTCGGCGGTGGTCGAGATCGACAAGAGCATCAAGAAGCTGATCGACGAGATCACCTCCTTCAAGAAGCAGCTGGCCTCCTCCGGCACGCTCGCCCTCGGCAAGAAGTCCTACCTGCGCGACGAGATCGAGGGACGTGAGAAGTCCGTCTCCCGCCTGCGCGACCAGCGGAAGGACAAGCTCAAGGCTCAAGAGTCCGCCAAGAAGGAAGTCGAGAAGGCGCTCGCCCTCGCGAAGGCGCCGGGTCAGGTGGCTGCCCGCCTCGATGACACCATCGACGAACTGCAGAAGCGCGAGCAGACCTACCTCGGAAACATCAAGACCTACGACGGTCGCCTTCGTGACTACAAGGCAGATCTCGACCGCGCTGGCGCCCTCGATTTTGCCAAGAAGAGCTACATCAAGGAGCAGATCTCCTCCACCGAGAGCGCGCGCAGCCGTGCGATCAAGGACCTCGAGGACATCCGGAAGAAGATCCGTGATCTCTCCGCGGAACTGGGCAAGGCCAAGACCTACGCGCAGGCCAAGGATCGTCGCGCTGTCGCCGGGCTCCCGACCGCTGTCGTGGTGAAGGGCGGCGCGAAGGCTGAGATCGTCCGCGCGAAGGGTGGCGTCCCCGTGACGTCGCTTTCCGACAAGGTTCGGGTCGACGGCATGAACAAGCAGCTCTCTGTTCTCACGCAGGAGCTCCGTGGTGCTAACGACAAGATTCGCGACGGCGTGAAGGCGGGCAAGGACGCCAACGCGCTGGTCATCCTCATCAACAAGGCCCGTCAGACCGCTGACACCATTCGCGACGTCACGTTCCAGCGCGACACGTTGACTATGGGCAAGAATGGTGCGCGGGCTGCTCGAGTTCGGGACGATCAGGCCCGCGTGGTTGGCACTGAACTTCAGATTCAGGCCATTCAGGGCGCGAAGATGAACCCGACCGGGAAGCTGCTCCTTCTTCGCAAGCTGAACGAGTACCTCAAGGGTGCGCGCGCGGCTCTCGAGGCGAGCAAGAAGGAGATCTCGTCGGTGGCCGCCGGTCGCGTGCGGACGCTTCCGAAGCTCAAGCAGATCAACCCCTCTGCACTGAGCAACCAGAAGCGCCAGCTCTCGCTCAAGGCCTCGGCAAAGGCTCCTTCGTCCGACATGCTCAAGATGCTCTCGGAGGCGTTCGCCGCCGCGGTTCCGCCCATCAAGGGCGAGTCCCCCGAGGACTACGTGCTCCGCCTCAAGCGCTACGTGGCTCGTGGCGCCGTGGTCGCCGTGAACACCCAGGCCGACGGCAAGCCCGCGGCCGAAGCGGTCAAGGAAGCGGTGAAGGACGTCGTCGTCAAGGACGCGCCGGCCATCGAGGAAGAGGCACGCATGAAGGTGACGGCACCGGCAGGCGAGGAGGCGGTCGCTACCGCCGTCAACGCTGCCGAGGCTACCAT
>Ga0078894_10002135_pt1 | contig 14907 bp, 15 predicted proteins | sample LauGreSu1BDMLBSD_2_FD_67506 | JGI IMG/M metagenome (GOLD analysis project Ga0078894, IMG submission 67506) | Freshwater lake microbial communities from Lake Michigan, USA - Su13.BD.MLB.SD (version 4) (version 4) | ecosystem: Environmental > Aquatic > Freshwater > Lake | place: Lake Michigan... | reverse complement strand
AGTGCGACAGGTATTTCGCAGCGCCGCCGAACTGTGCCAGATCCCAGGGGCAACTGGTCAGGCTGAAATGTTTGATCGCGGAGATGGCCAGCAGCGAGACAGTGACCCCGACGACGATTTCCGCGCGCTGCCTCAGCGTGATGCGGCGCAGGAATCCGAAGGGTTTCCATAGCGCCACAATCAGCGCGATATAGACCAGTGTGGAAATCCGCCGCAGGCCCTCATGCAGCACCACGCGCAACCACCAGTCGTTCTGCAATGCAAAGCCGTGACTGTCGGCAAGCCGACGCACTACCCAAAGGTCGGCGCCGGACCATTCCCAGATCAGGATCATGCCTGTCCAGGCCAGGGTAATGGCGAGGACTTCCGGCGTGACTGCGACGGGTTGTTCGAAACTATGGACGAGGAGAGGGCGTGCTTTCATCCGCGAGCAGTTTCTTTTTCACCGGTTTGGCTTCTTGCAGGATGTCTTTGACCGGACGGTAGGTCTCCGATTCGATCTCGAAAAAGCCGATGATGGTGTGAAAGACATTGTCGTGGCTGAAAAGCGTTTTGGTTTTCTCGCGCAGCGCCGAGGGTGTGACGGCGTGAAAGTTTGAGCCGAACCACATCACGGCTGGTACATGGAGTTGCGCCGCAGGTGAGATCGACTTGGGCATGCCGTGAAGATACATCCCGTTTTCACCCAGCGATTCGCCGTGATCGCTGACATAAAACAGTGCGGTTTCAAATTTGCTGTCGTTCTTTTTCAGCAGTTCGATCGATTTGGCCAGGAAGTGATCGGTGTAAAGAATGGCGTTGTCGTAGGCGTTGACGATTTCTTCCCGGCCGCACTGGCTGAGGTCGCTTTCCTTGCAGGTCGGCGTGAATTTCTCGAAAGCCGGCGGATAACGCTTGTAATAAGCCGGACCGTGATTGCCCATCTGGTGCAGCACGATCAGGATGTCGCCGCGCGGATGCAGGTCGATGTATTCCTGGAGGCCGATCAGCATGCCTTCGTCGCGACACTCCGAGTCACAGACCGTATTCAATTTCGACGAACGGAAATCTTCATACTGCACACGGCTGGCGACGCCTTTTGAATCCGAATTATTGTCACGCCACAGCACATTGACGCCGCTGCGTTGCAGTACATCCAGCAGGTTTTCCTGCTTGTTGATTTCCAGCGTGTTCTTGGTTTCCCCGTCGAGCATGAACATGCAGGGCACTGATACCGCCGTGGAGGTGCCGCAGGCCTGGAAATTGGAAAAACTGAATACGTTCATTTGCCGCAGGCGCGGATTGGTATCGCGCTCGTAGCCGTTCAGCGAGAAATGATCCGCACGCGCCGTTTCACCGACCACCAGAATTACCAGCTCGCGGGTCTGATCCGTCGGTGGGATGAGGGCGTCAGCACCGACTACGACCATCGGTCCGGCTGAGGTGGATGCGAAAGACTGTTGAGCAAATTTGATCGCTGAACTCATGAAGTAGACCGGATTCGCGCGCTGCCGCAGTTCTTTGTGCTCCCGCAGAAACGACGCATAAAAGCTGCCGAACAGCAGCACGGTGCCGATCACCAGCGCCAGCGTGATACCCAGCAGCTTCAGGCGTGACGCGGTCTCCTGACGCCACCCCCGCCATTGCACCGGCATCCGGGAAACGGCGATTGCGGGTGCGATGCCCATCAGTCCGAGATAAACCAGCAGCTTGAGGTTGAACAGATCCAGCGCTTCTGCCGTGTTGGTGTGCGCAACGTTGCGCAGCATGTCGTCACTGATGATGACGCCGTAGCTGTCCATGAAGTATGCGGCGAGAGAAGACAGCAGCAGCAGCGTGATCAATACCGGTTTTGTGCTGCGCTTGAAACACAGCAGGCCGATCACCAGCACGGTGACGCCACCGATGGTCAAGGCCAGCGATAACACGGCCGGCGCATGACCCGCGCTGAGCGGATAGATTTCCAGCACCCGGCTGACCAGCGAGCCATTGCTGAAGACCAGCAGGAATGCCGTAACCGCCAGTATCAGGGTGTTGGTCGTGAAACCGGTTCCGGCAGGAAATGAAAAACGCTTCATCCGGTAGATAGGCCTGTTTTGTTATGTTCGATCAGACACGATGAATGTCTGGTTCGTAGAGAGCGGTGGGAGTGATGCAGGATGCTGTAGTGGTCAACGGCAGTAATTTGAATCTCAGGCTACGCCTAAGCCTGTGAAGAATTAGTTAACGACATTCGGGGCTTGTATATCGCAAGACATTGAAAAGAAAGTGGTTTTTTGCGGATTTGAAGCTTAATCTGCATTTGAAGAAGCGTCTGTACGGTTCCGTACACAATGTTGTGACTTTCGGGTCACTTAAGCACAAACCTTGGCGCTGATTCCCGGCATACGAACCGCCCCCCTTAATCCTTATTAACCCCTAAGATGCATTCTTTCCCGACCTTTCCATCGGATGAACCTTGAGGAGAAGGGCATGGATTTTCTGCTCATGATGAAACACCCGGTTGTCCAGCAATGGCTGGCGCAATCGATGGTGATCTTTTTTGTGCTGGCGGGCGCGGCACTGCTGGTTTTTGGCGTCAGCCTGATCGTCAACAGCGCCGGTGCGCTGCGCATCATCGGCCGGCTGAACCAGTGGGTGTCGATGCGTCCGGCAACCAAACCGCTGGAAATCCCGCGGGACACGCGTCCGCTGGTGCAGAAATACCGCTACGGGTTCGCCGCCGTTTTTATCCTCGGCGCTGCGTTTGCCTTGTACGGTCTTCTGTTCCAGTTCGAGTCTTTCGCGGCGGTTCGCCTGCTGGGCCTGGGTGCCATGGCCCCGGATGCCGCGCACTGGTTTGTCGACAGCCTGCGCTGGCTGCTGATCCTCGGCAATGTGCTGGCGATCGTGGCCGGCATCCTGCTCGCGTTTTTTCCGGCGCGTGTGGAGGCGATCGAAGCCCGGGCCGGTCGCTGGTTTTCAGTGCGCAAGGCGACCAAGGGTGCCGACGACATGCGGGTCAGGCTGGATCCGTTGGTTGAGGTTTACCCGAGGGCCGTGGGCGTGACGGTCATCGTGATCGGGCTGGCGCTGATCGGCACCTTCGGGCTGATGGCGCAACGGGTCTGGTAATTCCGGGGCGCGCACAATCCGGCCGGGTACGGCTATAGTGGCGCTGACGGCAATAAAAATACAGGCCGTCTCACCCACCGGAGGAGTAGTTCGATGATCACTGCACGTCTTGCAGCGCTCGCGATACTGAGCGCCACTTTCCTCGGCCTTGCCGCCGACGCCAACGCACAGGCCGACAAATATCCGGAACGCCCGATCCGCTGGATCGTGCCGTATCCGCCTGCCGGTACCACTGACATCCTCGCCCGCATCATGGGCCAGTGGCTGTCGCAACAGCTCCACCAGCAGGTGGTCATCGACAACCGTCCCGGTGCCGGCAACAACATCGGCACCGAACTCGCGGTCAAGGCGATTCCCGACGGCTACACCGTGTTTCTGGTGAATCCCGCCAACGCGATCAACGCCACGCTGTACAGCAAGCTGCCCTTCAACTTCCTGAAGGACATGGACGGCGTTGCCGGCATCGTCCGCGTGCCGAACATGATGGTGGTCACCCGTGACCTGCCCGCGAAATCGGTACCGGAATTCATCGACTACGCCAAAAAGAATCCGGGCAAGGTCAACCTCGCGTCATCGGGCAGCGGCACTTCGGTGCATCTGACGGGCGAACTGTTCAAGGCCGCCACCGGTCTTGATCTGCTGCATGTGCCGTTCAAGGGTGCCGGTCCGGCGCTGATCGAACTGGTCAACGGCCGCAACGTGCAGGTCATTTTTGACAACATGCCGTCGTCGATCGGTCATGTGCGGTCCGGAACGTTGCGTGCTCTGGGGGTGACCACCGCCAAACGCAGCAGCGCGCTGCCGGATGTGCCGACGATCGCCGAAACCATCCCCGGCTTCGAAGCCAGCGCCTGGTTCGGCATGGGCGTGCCCAAAGGCGTGCCGCCCGCGATCATCGCCAAGCTCAACAAGGCGATGAACGATGGACTTAACGATCCGAAAATGCGTACGCGCCTGGCCGAGCTCGGCGGCGATCCCCTGATCGGTACTCCCAAGGAGTTCTGGCAGATTCATGCCATGGAAACCGAGAAGTGGGCGAAAGCGGTGAAGATTTCCGGCGCCAAAGTCGAATAACCGCGACGCACCCTTGAAAACGGAGCCTCAGGGCTCCGTTTTTTTATTGCTGCGCCGCCCCAGCGCAGTGTCAGCCGGCGGCTTGTCGCCGCTTGGCAACAGCATGGCCTCATCACCTCAGCCATTAACAAACTCTTACAAAATCCCGGGTGAACAGCGCTGAACCTTCGTGTCCAATAAGCACGAGGAGAAAGCCGATATGAAAAAACCCGTCCGAGCATTAAGAGTGCTATTGATCGCATCCGCGCTGGCCGCCCTGGGCGGTTGCGTTGCGGTGCCGGCGCAGCCCGGATATTACGAACCGGCGCCCGTGGTCTATGTGACTGCGCCGGTGTACTACGGTCCGCCTCTGGTTTACGGCCCGACTTATTTCGGTCCGTCCATCCACTTGGGATACTCCCGCGGCTGGGGCGGCCGCGGTTATTACGGCGGACATGGTCGTGGTCGCCGTTAAATCCGCGCTGCACCGTATGCTGATTGCAACGGCAGTGCTGCTGGCGCCGCTGACAGTGGCAACGCCGGCGGCAGCACAGGTCAGCATCGAGATGGCAATTCCCGGTGCGCGCATCGGTATTGTCCAGCCGGTTCATCCGGATCTGGTGCCGGTGCCCGGTTATCCGGTGTATTACGCGCCGCAAGCCCGGGTGAACTACTTTTTTTATGACGGTTTTTACTGGGTGTTCCAGGACGAGCGCTGGTATCGCAGCGCCTGGCATGACGGCCCCTGGGACCGCATTGATCCCTATGATGTACCGCTGTTCGTGCTGCGGATTCCCGTGCATTACTACGTCAATCCGCCGGTGTATTTCAACGGCTGGGCTGTCAGCGCGCCGCCGCGCTGGGATTTGTACTGGGGCCCGCGCTGGGCTGAGCACCGCCGCGGCTGGTATCACTGGGATCATCGCGCCGTGGTGCGTGCCGCGCCGCCCGTATACCAGCGCTACTATTCCGGCGACCGTTATCCGCGTCGCGAACACCACAACGAACTGCGTGAACAGCATTACCGCGATCAGTCGCGGGAAGCGACGTTGCGCCGGCAGCCACCGGAGCGCGCGGCAGCGAATGCACCGGTTCAGCAGCAGCCGTCCGCGCCGGAGCGTCGCGAGATGCCGCATTCGCAATATCCGCAGCAAGAGCGTCATGAAGTGCGTGGTCATGAATCGCGTGGAAACGATATGCGCAACCATGAGGTGCGCCGTTACGCGACGGGCCCGCAGGTCGTGCAGACAGCGCCGCGCGAACCGGTTGTGCAGGAGCCGTTCCGGCCTTTGGTCCGGGCGGAACAGCAGCGTGCGCCCGCCGCCCCGGTAACGGTAACGCCTGTCCCGCAGGTTCCGGTCGTGCAGAGCCCGCGTGAAGAATGGCAACGTCCGGCACAAACCCCGCCACAATTTCGTGCGCCGCAGGCTTTTGAGCCGCGTGCAGTGGCGCGGCACGATAGTAGTCCGAGTGAATCGCCGCGGTTGCGCGCACCGCCGGGCCGCGAACACGAAATTCAGGGCAGGGTTCAGGGTCAGCTCCGTAGCCCGCAGGACAGGGGGCGCTGAAACCACGGCAGTTTGCTGCGGAGGGGAATTGCAGCTTGTATGATCCGCCGTGTAACCCGGTTACGGGTTTTCATTGCACACGGATATCCCGGGCGGAACATTGATCAACAACAGCATTTTGCAAAAACTGATTGCGGTTTTCACAATGGCCATTGCGGCCACGGCGCAGGCCCAGACCGGCGTCCAGCAAACCAGTCTTGCCTACGCGCGGGGCAATATCGATGTTTATGCCACCGCCGGCCAGTGCGTGGTGGCGATCGACGGGCTGATCGACGATACCCTGATCAAACCGCTGAACGAAGGACTGCAGCAGGTGCAGCGTCAGCGCTGCACCGAACGCATCATGGTGCTCAACTCGGCCGGCGGCGCGCCGCGATATGCCTACAGCATCGCGGATTTTCTCGCCAAACAGGAGTTTGATACCGAGATCGCCGGCGGCGGCATCTGCTTTTCCGCATGCGCCTATGTGTTTCTCGGCGGCCGCAAACGCATGATTGCCGACGGCGGAAGATTCGGTGTCCACCAGCATTCCCGCGAGGGCGTCTGCGCGCTCGGCTTCAGTGAAGTGGAAGAACGGCGCATGCGCACGATCATGGATAAGGCGCTGGCGGCACCGGCGGTGAACCGTTTGATCGGCATCATTCTCGCGACCGACTGCAACACGATGAATTTCATTGCGCGCGAAGACCTCAATGCCATGACCATTGCCAATGCGCAGTCCTCGCGCATCAGTGCCGAGATCCGCGAAGCCATGGCGGTCCGTGAGGCGCAGGTGTTCGAACAGTTCCGGGCCGCTGCACGCGGGACCTGGACGCGCGCCGCCGGCGACCGCACGCTGACGGTCTATACCCGCGAAGCCGCCGAGAGCGCGCCCGGCGGCAATCCCTCAATCTGGGGGCGGATTGTGTTTGGTGCGGACCGGCCGGAGCGTGTTTCAGGACAGATCCATCGCACCCATGAAATGCTCAGTGAAGTCGACTGCGACCGGCAGATGATTTCGGTGATCCGCAGTATTTATACCCGCGACCCGCAGGGTGAAGGCGCGGTGGTCTGGAAAACAGGGCGCATGGCCGGGGTGCCGGTGCGCGCCAAAACGCCGGCGGAAGTGTTTTACAAACAGGCCTGCGGCAAGCCGTTGCCCAGCTAACGGAAGCGGATTTTGGCGGCGAGAATGACGCCGGCAAGCGCCAGTGTCACCGCGTTGGCGACGATCAGCGGCAGGTCGTTGATCAGAATCCCGTAAACCAGCCACAGCGCATTGCCCGTCACCATCATCAGGAACATCGCCAGCGACACATCGCGCGTTGATCGCGTCTGCCAGACTTTGAGGGCCTGCGGCGCGAAGGCGGAGGTTGTCAGAACCGCCGCGGCGATGCCGATCCAGGTCGGCGAAAAAGAAAGCTCATTCATGGGGCAGAAGTCTAAACGATGATTGGCGGTCAGCGTTGCGCCGGAATCACGTCGGGGAAAAAGTCCCGCATCATGAATTCCTCCAGTCCGGCATTGTCGCGGGGGCGCGCCGACAGCGTTACGCTGCGTCCGAGGCGCTGCGACACCCAGATGAAATCCTCCTGCGCGTTCTCGCGGATCAGCGCGATCATCCTGCGCACCACCGCGTAACGGATGTCGCTGTTGTTGCCCTTGCGCACTTCGATCAGCTGTTTGGTGTTGCGGTTGATGTTGTTGTTCCAGCCGTAAAAGATGAACGAGGCATAGTCTGAAGTCATCTGCTCGATCTGGAACATGCCGCCGCCGCGGCGCGGGTCGAATCCGAAATTGCGGTCCTGCATCGTGCTGAGATTGCCGGCAATGGCGCGTCGGGCACGGGCATCGTCGTCCTCAACCGGCGGCGGTGCAACAGGCGTGTTGTCACCGCGGGCGCGGCGTCGCGCTTCAATATAGGAATCCATGTCGCCGGCAATCGCCGGGGGTGGTGGTGCCGGTGCGATGGAAGGCGCAGGTGTCGGTGCCGGCTTGTTGAGCGCGATGACGGGGGGCGGCGCAGGCGGTTTCACGAGCGGCGCTGGACGCCGGGCAGGCGCCACCGGTGTCGATGGCGCGGGACTGGCCGGCGCTGACAGCGGGAAGGGCGGCGCCAGACGCAGTGTCAGGCTGCCGGCGGGTCCCGGTAATTCCGTGTCCTTGGGTAAGCTGACCTTCATCGAGGGCAGCCCCAGCAATGCGAGGAGGTGGACCAGCACCGACAGCACAACCATGACGCCGATCCGGGGCACCGTCACGCCATCGTTTCTGCTGCGCAGTATGTCGAGCGGGTCGTTCATCAATCCGTCAATGCAAAGCCGGTTTTTCAGGCCAGGGCAGGTTAAACATCGCAGCCAAGCTGATATTCTCGCAGCTTGCCGGGCCCGGTGTGCCCTCTTTGTTTCAGATTCTTCATTTTATTGACGTTATTGCTGCGCGGAGACCCGAATTGAAAACCATCGACATCCATGCCCACATCGTTCCCGACTCGATGTGGCGAGCCATTGAAAGCAAACAGGACTGGCACGGTTTCCGTCATGAACCCGGCGAGGGCTCCGGCATCATGGTGGCGAATGGCGAGCGCACCGAATTCTCTTCGCCCAAGTTGCGCTACAGCATGGAGCAGCGCATCAAGGACATGGATGCGCTGAAAGTCGATGTGCAGGTGCTGTCCATCCACACCCCGTTTGTCGGTTACCACCTCGAGCCGCAGCAGGGCCTCGCGCTGGCGCGTGATTTCAATGACGAGCTCTCATCGACGGTTCGTCGCAGCAACGGCCGGCTGGCCGGATTCGCGACGCTGCCGGTGCAGGATGTCGGTCTGGCGATTGCTGAACTCGAGCGTGCCGTCACCACGCTGGGCCTCAAGGGCGCTTCGCTCGACACCAGCGTCAACGGCGTGCAATGGGACGACCCGCAATTCCTGCCCTTCTTCAAGGCCGCCGAGCAACTCGGCGCGGTGTTGTTCTACCACCCGCAGCCGCGCAACAACTTCCTGCAAAAACGCATCAGCCGCCACGGTCTCAACAACAGCCTCGGCGTGATCCTCGATGATGCCATCGTCACTGCCGTGCTGCTGGCCGGCGGCGTGCTCGAGAAATGCCCCGACGTCAAAATCTGCATCGCCCACGGCGGCGGACCGGCCTGCATGACGATGGGCCGCATGGACAAGAACTGGCAGGACCGGCCCAATACGCGCAGCACCTCGCAGCCGCCGGGCGCCTATATGAAAAAGCTCTATTACGACACCGTCGTCGGCGACGAAGCCACGCTGCGTTTCCTGATCGACCGCGTCGGTGCCGAGCGCGTGGTGATGGGCAGCGACTGGCCTTTCGTGCCCTGGCATCCCTCGCCGGTGAAATGGCTGGAAGACCGTGAGACGCTCAGCGCCGCCGAAAAGGAAAAAATTCTCTGGAAGAATCTGTCGGAGCTGTTGGATATCCGCTAAGACGCGGCTCAGCTGCCGAAGGTATAGCGGCTGCCGACGTTGGAGTAGACCACCTTGTCCGGCATGTTCTGGCGCAGCATGTCGATGAAACGCTCGCCGGTGCAGTGCATCGGTACGATCACGTCGGGGTTGATCGCCTGCAGTTCTTTCAGTGTGTGCTGCAGGTATTCCACATTCGCAGGCCCGAGGTGGAAGCCGCCCATTACCGCGTGCACCTTGTCGACGTTGGCTGCTTTCATTGCGCTGCGCACGGTGTTGATGATGCCGGTGTGGCCGCAGGATGAAATCACCACCAGTCCCTTGCCTTTGACGATATAGCAGGTGGCGTGTTCGTCGGGGTGGCTGTCCTTCACCAGTTTGCCCGCGCGTTCGGCCTCGCTGAAATGATCATCTACCACCAACGAACCGCCGGTGACTTCCTCGAAGGACGTGCGCTCGATGTATCCCGAGGTGAAGGCACCTTCGAGCGCCTGCGGTTTCGGGCAGCACATCGGCATCACTTTCTGTGCTTCGAGCGCGGCGCGGTCCAGCGTGCACCACTCCAGCGTCTCGCCGCCTTCCTTGACCCACTTGGTGCGGAATACCGTTTCGCCGCCGACATACAGCGCGATGTCGTCGCGCATCTGCCCGCGGTGCTGTTTCACAAAACCCTGCAGTCCGCCGAAATGGTCAAGGTGACCGTGGCTGAGGATCAGGCCGTTGATCTTGCCCGGCTCGATGCCCAGCAGATCGAAATTGCGGTTGATGATTTCCGGCGTGTAACCGAAGTCGAGCACGTACTGCGCCTTCGCGCCGTCCTTCTCCGAAGCCAGATGCAGCGACAGGCCCCACTCGCAGGCGAAGGTGCTTTCGGGGCGGCCGGTGATGCGGCCGACATGTTCAATCTTCACATGCGGATGCGCCATGCGCGGCAGGAAACGTTCGTAACGCGAATCGACCAGCACGCGTACGGTCAGGGCGTCGACTACGGGCGGGGTGAAGGGATGGGTAGCGTTCATTGCGGCAGGTCTCCTCGGATGCGGTGCCGGTCAAATGCCGGCTGACAGCCGTGATGCTAGCACTCCATGCGATTGGCTTTTTTCATGGAACAAATCGACGCGCTGCGGGTCAATAGTAGAGAGCAGTAATGCAGCGCGGCCATTGCTGCGCAGATAGTGCTTGAGATATTCCTGTTCGGCATGCAGATCATGCCGCTTGTTAATCGGGGTGACGCAAAGACCATGAAAATCGCAGTGTGGGTGATCTTCAGTATCGTGACGCTGTTATGGACGGCGGGTACCTTTGTCGCAGTGAAGCTCACGCAATGGGGCACCGGCCTTCTGGCCAACGGCAATATCGATCCCTTGAGCCGGGGTATTGCCGAGTTTCCGCTGCCGCAGGGGCTGCCGCTGTGGCTGGACCCGATGATGATCCAGACCCTGCAGCAATATGCGCTGCTGTCGCTGGAGGCCCTGGGTGATGCGATGCCTTATATGAGCATGATGATGGGCTGGCTGGTGCCGATGATCTGGGCCGTGTGGGGTTTCGGTCTGATCTGCATGGTGGCGCTGGCGGTTGGCGCGCACTGGCTGACGGCGCGGCATACGCCGATCTCTGTCTGAAGCAGCGGTTCTGCTGCTACCGGAATTAACGCGACTTCTTGCGCGCCGTCCCTGCAGCGACAGGTGGCGCGTTTTCCAGTGAATCCAGTAGTTTGGCGAGCAGCTGGTTGAGCTGCTCGCGCTCGCGCGTATTCAACGTCCCGAGCACATTCGCGCTCTGGCTGAAATGCACCGCAATCGCCTTGTCGGCCAGCGCGCGGCCGGCCGGCGTCAGCCGTACGATGACGCCGCGTCCGTCATTGCTGTCCGGGCGGCGTTCAACGAGCCCGAGGGCTTCGACGCGGTTGATGCGGTTGGTCATCGCGCCCGAAGTCAGCAGTGACTGGCGCTGCAGCTCCGTCGGATTCAGTTCATAGGGCTTGCCCGAGCGGCGCAGCGCTGCGATCAGGCTGAAGGTTTCCCAGCTCAGCCCCAGTGGCGACAGCCAGCCGTCCGCGCGTTTCAGGAAATGCGAATCAATCCTCGACGTACGCCCGAAAATGCCCAGCGGCCAGGGATCAAGATCCGGGCGCTCGCGCTGCCAGTCGGCGATGAAGGCGGTAATCGAGTCGGTGTTCGCGGGTTTTCTTGACATCAACTATCTTTACATTAAGATAAATGGTGTAGTGTGAATCAACATTGACCCAACAGGCGGGCGCATTGTAACAATCCCGCCCGCACCCCGCCGGTGCCCGCCGCGGGACCGGGCCGCATGCCGCACCCGAACGGAGGTTTGCCGCACATGGCCGCAAAAATCGAATATCTCGAAGGCACCGAATTCCAGAAAAGCCGCGCGTTTTCTCCGGCGGTGATCTCTGAAGGCGGACGCACCATCTGGCTGGCCGGTCAGACCGCCACCCAGGATGCGGCGGGCAAGGACATCTCCAGCGATTTTGCTGCGCAGACCAAACGCTGCTTTGAACTGATGGACGCCACGCTCAAACGCGCCGGCGCCTCGCTGTCCAATCTGGTGACGATGACTGTGTTCATCAATGATCCGCGCCACGGCGACAGCTTCGTCAAGCTGCGCGGCGAAGTGTTCAAGGACGGCCGCTTCCCGGCCAGCGCACTGATCACTGTTTCGCATTTTGCTCGCCCCGGGATCGTCATCGAGATCCAGGGCATCGCGGTCGTCTAAGGGAGAGCGTCATGAACCACATCAAAACCATGATCAGCATCGCAGTGGCCGCAGCCATCGGCGTCACGGCGCTGTCCGCAACGGCACAACAGTATCCGACCAAACCATTGCGCATCGTCGTCACCCTCGGGCCGGGTTCGGCTGGTGACATGCTGTCGCGCTTGCTCGCCGACCCGGTGGGCAAGGGCCTCGGCCAGCAGGTCATCGTCGACAACCGGCCGGGCGCAGGCGGCAACGTTGCCGCACAGATCGTCGCCAAATCACCGGCTGACGGCTACACCCTGTTTCTGACCACCATCAGCACCCACGGCATCAACCCGACGCTGTATTCGACGCTGCCCTTCGACCCGGTCAAGGATTTCGCACCGATCACGCTGTCGGCTTCCAGCCCCAATGTGCTGGTCATTCATCCGTCGATGCCGGTCAAAACCATCAAGCAGCTGATCGCCATTGCCAAGTCGCGCCCCGGCGAGCTGACCTATTCCTCGGGCGGCGGCGGCACCTCGCAGCACATGTCCGGCGAACTCTTCGGCATGATGGCCGGCGTCAAGATGACGCATGTGCCGTACCGCGCGACCCCGCTGTCGGTATCGTCGGTGATCAGCGGCGAAACGGTGATGTCCTTTGCCAGCGTGTCGGTGGCGCAGGAGACCGTCAAAAGCGGCAGGCTGCGCGGCCTCGGTGTGACCAGCAACAAACGCGTGCTGGCATGGCCCGAGATGCCGACCATCGATGAAGCCGGCCTGCCGGGCTTTGATGTCGCGGCATGGTTCGGATTCTCGGCCACCGGCGGCACCAACCCCGAGATCATCCGTCGACTCAATACCGAATTCCGCAAGGCGCAGAAAGATCCTGCTGTCAGCGAGCGTCTGGTGAAGCAGGGCATGCAGGTGCTGGAGAGCACGCCCGAGGAATTCTCTCGCTACATTGTTGATGAAATCGCCAAGTGGTCGAAAGTGGTCAAGGCTTCGGGCGCGAAAGCGAGCTGAGCTGCAGCAGCCTCAACAAAAACGGCGCCACGCGGCGCCGTTTTTTTATTTTGGCAGTCATTGTTATTGCACAGTGATATTCGCTTCCCGGATCACCCGGCTCCATTTTTCCATGTCAGCGCGCACAAAGCCGGTGAATTCCGCCGGGGTGCTGGTCGAGGGGATCAGGCCGCTGGCGGCGAGTTGTTTGCCCACCTCCGGCGTATGCATGAATTTCGCCGTCTCCGCGCTAATGCGCTGAAGGATTTCCGGGCGCACGCCCGTCGGCGCAAACAGGCCATACCAGGTGTTGATCACCAGCTCGGGCATGCCGGCTTCCGCGGTGGTCGGTACATTGGGCAGTGTCGGCAGGCGTTCCGGCACCAGCACGGCCAGCCCGCGCAGGCGGCCGCTGTTGATGAAGGGGATGGTTGCGGGCACCGTCACCATCACCATTTCTGCTTCACCGCCGAGGATGTGCGTCAGCGCAATGCTCGCGCCCTTGTATGGCACATGCAGGATGTCGACTTTCGCCAGTGACTTGAACAGTTCACCGGCGAGATGGTTCGATGAGCCGACGCCGCCGGAACCGAAGCTCATCTTGCCGGGATGGGCTTTCGCCAGCTTGATCAGTTCGCTGATGTTTTTTGCCGGCACCGACGGATGGATCACGAACACATTGGGCACCGTCGACAGCATTGTCACCGGCGCGAAATCGCGCATCGTGTCGTAGCCGAGTTTTTTGTAGAGACTGGGGCTGATCACCAGCGACGGGCTGGTCAGCAGCAGCGTGTGGCCGTCCGCGGGCGCCTTGGCCGCGAGTTCGGCAGCAAGATTGCCGCCGGCGCCGGTGCGGAAATCGGGTACCACCGGTTGACCGAGAGCGGCGCCGAGTTTTTCTCCGACCAGCAGGCCGAGAATCTGCGATGCCCCGGTGGGGAAGGCGACGATCAGGCGTACATTCTTTTCGGGATATTTCTGCGCCGAGGCCGGCAGCGTGTACGCAAACATCAATACAGCCAGGCTCAGCAATGCTTTTGCAGCAGACATTGTTATGCTCCTCCCACGGTCAAAGACGACTGGCGCTTCAAATGGGGTACGGCTTCTTGTTATTCTAGCGGCCTGCTAAATATAACGCGCCAGCTCCTGCGATGGCTGTATAAAAATAACAATAAAAACAAATACTTACAAGGATGCTCCGCCGGCGCCGGGCCGGATGGCATCCACACCATAAAAACACCCGGCGGAGATTCACCATGAACACCCGAACCCGTATGACTTTGCTGGCGCTCAGTGCCGCGCTGGCGAGCATTAGTGTGAATGCACAGAATTTCCCGACACGGCCGATGCGCATCCTCGTGCCGCTCGCCGCCGGCGGCGGCATGGACAGCGTCTCGCGCAACCTTGCGCAGAGTTTTGCCGAAGCCTTCGGGCAAAGCGTTGTCGTCGACAACCGTCCCGGTGCCGGCAGCCTGGTCGCGCTCGGCACGCTGGCCGACGCCGCGCCCGACGGGCACACCGCGATGATGATCAGCGCCACCACGGTGATCTACCCGCTGCTCTACAAATCTCCGCTCGATCCGGTGCGCGACTTCGCGCCCGTATCGCAGGTCACCGCGCAGGGGTATGTGCTGGTGGTGCATCCGACACTGCCGGTGAACACCGCGCAGGAACTGGTGAAATACGCCAAGGCCAATCCCGACAAGCTGACCTATGCGTCATCGGGCATCGGCAGCCCCATCCACATGACCACCGAACTGTTCCAGATCGCCACCGGCACGAAGATGACCCACGTGCCTTATAAAGGCATGGGCGCGGCTTATGCCGACCTCGTCGGCGGCCGCATCAGTTTCTCATTCGCCACCATCATCTCGGCGCAGCAGCACATCAAGGCCGGACGATTGCGCGCGCTGGGTGTGTCGATGGGCAAGCGCGCCCAGGCGATGCCGGAGACGCCGACGATGGCCGAGGCCGGCGTGCCCGGTGTGGTGGTGGTCAACTGGTACGGCCTGATTGCACCGAAAGCCGTGGCCAAACCCGTCATCGCAAAAATCGCGACTGAAACCGCCAAGGCGGT
>Ga0078894_10002133_pt1 | contig 14917 bp, 14 predicted proteins | sample LauGreSu1BDMLBSD_2_FD_67506 | JGI IMG/M metagenome (GOLD analysis project Ga0078894, IMG submission 67506) | Freshwater lake microbial communities from Lake Michigan, USA - Su13.BD.MLB.SD (version 4) (version 4) | ecosystem: Environmental > Aquatic > Freshwater > Lake | place: Lake Michigan... | reverse complement strand
GCCTCAAGGCCGGCAGCAAGGTGCGCCTGCTGGCGGAGGCCGAAGCCCGCAGCCTGCGCGAAGCGGTGCTCGCCTCCCCCTGGCGTGTGGCGGCCGTGGAGGAGAAGCCCACCACCCGCAAGCCGGTAGCGCCCTTCACCACCAGCACCCTGCAGCAGGAGGCCAACCGCAAGCTGCGGCTCTCGGCCCGCGAAACGATGCGCACCGCCCAGGGCCTCTACGAGCGCGGCTTCATCACCTACATGCGCACCGACTCGGTGCATCTGAGCGATCAAGCGATCAATGCAGCCCGCAGCTGCGTGGCCGATAAATACGGCAAGGACTACCTGAGCCCTTCAGCTCGTCAGTTCTCCACCAAAGCCCGCAACGCCCAGGAGGCCCACGAAGCGATCCGCCCCGCCGGCGAAAGCTTCCGTGACCCCTCTGCTACCGGCCTCGATGGCCGTGATCTGGCCCTCTACGAGCTGATCTGGAAGCGAACCGTGGCCTCGCAGATGGCCGACGCCAAGCTCACGATGCTCAGCGTGGATCTGGAAGCGGATGGCGGAAGCCTTGGAACCGCTGCCTTCCGTGCCACCGGCAAGCGCATCGATTTCCCCGGCTTCTTCCGCGCCTACGTGGAAGGTAGCGACGACCCCGATGCCGCCCTCGAGGGCCAGGAGGTGCTGTTGCCCTCCTTGAAGAGCGGCGATACCCCCAGCTGCAAGGAGATTGAGGCCCTCGGCCACCAGACCCAGCCCCCCGCCCGCTACAGCGAGGCGGCCCTGGTGAAGATGCTGGAGAAGGAGGGCATCGGCCGCCCCTCCACCTATGCCTCGATCATCGGCACGATCGTGGATCGCGGCTACGCCACGCTGCAGAACAACGCCCTCACCCCCAGCTTCACGGCGTTCGCGGTGACGGCGCTGCTGGAGGAGCACTTCCCCGACCTGGTGGATACGAGCTTCACCGCTCGCATGGAGAACACCCTCGATGAGATCTCCCACGGACAGGTGCAGTGGCTGCCCTACCTGGAGAGCTTCTACAAAGGCGACAAGGGCCTGGAAGCGCAGGTGCAGCAGCGCGAAGGCGACATCGACCCCACCGCTTCGCGCACGATCGAGCTGGAAGGGCTGCCCTGCGTTGTGCGTATCGGCCGCTTTGGTGCCTACCTGGAAACCAAGCGGGTAGCTGATGACGGCACTGAAGAGCTGTTGAAGGCAACCCTGCCCAACGAAATCACCCCCGCTGATCTCGACTCCGATAAAGCGGAGCTGATCCTCAAGCAGAAGGCCGACGGCCCTGAATCCTTGGGCGAAGACCCCGAAACCGGTGATCTGGTGTACCTGCTGTTCGGCCAATACGGGCCCTATGTGCAGCGGGGCCAGGTGAGCGACGACAACCCCAAGCCGAAGCGTGCCTCCCTGCCGAAAGGCACCAAACCCGAAGACCTCACCCTCGACGATGCCCTCGGCCTGCTCCGGCTGCCGCGCCACCTGGGTGAGCATCCCGATGGCGGCAAAATTGAGGCCGGCCTCGGCCGCTTCGGGCCCTACGTGGTGCACCACAAGGGCAAAGGCGAGAAGGACTACCGCTCCCTCAAGGCCGAAGACGATGTGTTGATGGTGGGTCTGTCACGGGCTGTCGAGCTGCTCGCCCAGCCCAAGCGAGGTCGTGGTGGACGCACGGCGCTCAAAGATCTCGGCACCCCCGAAGGCGCCGATGAGGCGATCCAGCTCTTCGATGGCCCCTACGGGCTCTACGTGAAGCAGGGCAAGGTGAATGCCTCGCTGCCAGAAGGCAGCACGGCCGACACGATCACCCTTGAGCAAGCGGTGGAGCTGCTGGCAGCCAAGGCTGCGGCAGGTAAGAGCAAGGGGCGCAAAGCTGCCGGCACGGCAGCAGCCAAGAAGCCAGCGGCCAAGAAACCAGCAGCGAAGAAAGCCCCCGCCACCACCAAAACAGGTCGGCTTCGTGCCAGTGCTGTGCGGGTGATCCGCGCCGCCGATAGCTGATGCAGGTGCTGAGGCCGCTCGTTCCTCTGGTGCTGGCGGCCGGTCTGGCCGGCTGCAGCGGCACCCCCTTTGGCGATCAGCTCTCCCGCAGCTTCTCCTTGCCGCCGGCGGGAGCGCCTGCGCCGACCAACGCGGCTAAACCCGCTGCAGAGGCTGCAAAGCAACCGGCGGCCAAGCCCGCTGCCGCCAGCAAGCCCGAGCCTCAGCCTGCCAAAAAGCCTGCAGCACCATTGGCACCGCTCACCCCCGCGCCGTACCGGGTCACGATCAAGTTGCCTGCTGCTGATCCCTCGTCGCCAGCAGAAGCCGTAACGGACGCTCTGCGAGAGGCCGGTGTGGCGTTTGAGGTGGAAACGATTGAGCGCGTTCCTGCCAACGCTGAGACTGCCGCTCCCGTGCGGACCCCGGCACCACCAGCCCGATGAGCCTCAGTCGCCGGCAGGTCCACCAGCTCACAGACACCGCCTATCTGGCTGCTGCTACGGCCCTGCTTTGGGTAGGCCTCTACTACCTCCCTGTCGGAGGCGCTCTGTTTCGGTTGGCGTTGCCCCTGCCCCTGGCCCTATTGCAGCTGCGCCACAACGGCCGTTGCGCCGTGGAAGGTGTCACGGTGACGGCCTTGCTGCTCGTGGCCCTCATGGGCCCGATTCGCGGGCCGCTGGTGCTCTTCCCCTACGGCCTGCTTGCTCTGTGGTTGGGGTGGTGCTGGCGCCGGGGCTTCACGTGGTGGCTGAGCTGGAGCGTTGGCCTGCTGATCGGTGCTGTTGGCTTTCTGGTGCGGGTGGCGGTGCTCTCGCTCTTGCTCGGCGAAAACCTCTGGGTGGTGATCACCACGGCCGCTGCCCAGCTGCTCGAGCGCCTCAGCGGCCTGTTGCAGCTGGGAGGCGGCCCTGATCTGTTGCAGGTGCAGCTGCTGGCCTTCGGGCTGGTGCTGCTGCAAAACCTGATCTACGTGCTGGCCCTTCACGCTGTGGCTCTTTGGATCTTCCCGCGGCTGCGTAGCCCCATCCCGCCGCCGCCGCCGCTGCTGCGCCCGTTGCTCACCCTCGATCCCCTTTGACGCTGCAACGCCTCAGTGGCGATCCGCTGCTGGCGGAGCACTGGTGCCACCGGCTCTCCCTAGCCGCGCAGGCCACCCGCGTGCTGCTGCTGCTGGCGGGTACAGCCACCGCTGCGGTGTCGGGCATCTCTGCGGCTGGAGCCACGCCGGAGAGCCGGCGTCTCACCGCCGCCGCCGACGCGGAGTTGCTGTTGCTTGGGCCCTCTGCATCTCGCCCCCATGCCCTGCCGCCCCTGCCTGCGGGGGTCAGCCCGGCCCTGATCGCCAGGGTGGTGGTGGAGCAGCTGGGCCTTGACCCTCTGGTGGTGGATGCCGGGGCGGCCGTAGCTCCGGCGGTGAAGCATTTGCAGCTCGGTCAGTGCCCGGCGCAGTGCCTGAGTGGTGGTGCTGCCATGGAGCCCCAGCGCGTGCAGCAGCTGCTGGACCTCGGGCGCCGCTGGGGGCGCCAGCTCGCCAGGCTTGGCCAGCCCCTGCTGGTGGCGGAGTGCGTGCCCGGTGGTACCAGCACGGCTCAAGCCGTGCTCCAGGGGCTTGGGGTCGACGCGGCTGGGTTGGTGAGCGGAAGTCTGCGGGAACCAGCCCACCGCCTCAAAGCAGAATTGGTGGCTCGCGGCCTGGCGGCGGCCCGGCTGGCCCCACCAGCCGGCGCCGAAGCGGTGCTGGCGGCCTTGGGTGACCCCATGCAGCCCCTGGCCGCTGGCCTGGTGCAGGCCGCTGCTCTGGCAGGGCTGCCGGTGCTGCTGGCCGGTGGTAGCCAGATGGCAGCTGTGCTGGCTCTGGCTTTGGAGCTCACTCCTGCCGTGGATCGTTCGCAGGTGATCGCTCATGCCGCTTTGGCCACCACCGCCTGGGTGGCGGCGGAGCGCAGCAGCAATCTCACCCTCTTGCTGGAGCAGTTGGGCCGACGCTGGAGCTGTGAGCCGCTGGCGTTTGCTGCGGGTTTGCGTTTCAGCAGCTGCCGCTCACCAGAGCTATTGGCCTTTGAGCAGGGCTATGTGAAGGAAGGGGTGGGTGCCGGGGGCCTTGCTGCCCTATGGCAGCTGAGTGGCCGCAGCCCGGAGGAGTTGGCAGAGCTCTGTGATCGGGCCTGTGCGCTGCTGCGGTGAGGGCCGCACTCGCCTCTTAGGGTCGATCCATGGCCCAAGACCGCTCCTTCTCGCGCCGCCAACTGCTGCAGCTGGCCAGCCTGGGTGGAACGCTACTGGCCTCTTCTGCTTTGGCTGGATGCCGCGGCGGCGGTGATGCTGGCCGTTTGCTGAGTGCGCGGGGAGAGTTGCCCGCCGCCTGGTTGAAGGCCTTGCCGCCGAGTTGGCGGTCGGAGCAATTCGAGACCCCCCTCGCGCTGTTGGAGGCGTTGCGCCAGCCGCAGGAGCGCCCGCTCTTGATCAGCCTTGGTGATGGCTGGGCTCAGCAGCTGCCCATGGATCGGGTACACCCCCTCGAGGCACCGGCACTGCTCCAGCTCCTCGACCCGATCGCTCAGTCCCCCAGTCGTCTTTTTGCAGGGCCTGAGCTGCCGGCCCGGGCCTTCCCCTGGGCATTCGGCACCTGGGTGATCCTGCTCCGCAATCGTTCCGATCTGCAGCGTCGCCGCGCCGAGGGTTGGAATTTGCTGCTGGATTCCAGCCTTCGCCAACGGCTGGTGCTGCCCGCTAGCCCGCGGCTCAACATCGATCTGGCGATGCGTCAGCTGGGGCTGTCCAGCCTCGAAGCCAGCGCCATCGACGACCCACGCCTGCTGTCTCAGGTGCAACGTCTGCAGGCCCAGGCCCTCAGCCTCGATGAGCCCAACGGGCTCAATCTGATGTTGGCCGGTGAGGCGGATGCGGCGGTGGTCCCCAGTCAGCGGGCTGTGCCCTTGCTCCAGCGCGATCCGCGGCTCACGGCAGTGTTGCCAGCATCTGGCTCGCCTCTGTGGTGGCAGCTGCTGGTGCGGATCGCTCCGGTCCGAGCTGATCAGGCGATGCCTCCACTGCCATTGGAATGGCTGCGCGATGGTCTCAACTTGCCCCTGCTGGATCGTTTACTGGCCGCTGGTTGGGTGCCACCACTCCCTCAACAGCAGTTGCAACCCGCACTGGCTCGCTGGCCCGAACGGCTACGGCCCTTGCTGCTGCCGCCAGCCGCTGTGCTCGCTCGCTGCAGCAGCTTGCCTCCCCTCTCTGCATCTCAGCAGCAGCGCTGGCAGCTGCTTTGGGATCAGGCGCTCGAGGCTGGCTAGTGCTTCAGCCCCAGAGCCGGCGTCGTGGAGCGGCCGCCAGACGCTGATGGGTGTCGCTCAGCAGCTCGGGAATGGGCAACTGATGCGGGCAGCGGGGCAGGCAGTCGCCGCAGCTGTTGCAGGCACTGGCGTTGAGCTCTTCCCACCAATGACCCGCTCGGCCGATGAGGTTGTAGCGCTCCTGGGCGAAGGCGCTCATGCCATGGCCCACAGCCAGGTTGCGCAAGCGCAGTAACTCAGGAATCGGCACGTTCTGAGGGCAAGGCAGGCAGGCCCGGCACTGGCCGCAGGCGGTGCTCCCAAGCCGTTCCTGCCCGGCAGCGGCAAGCCGTTCCAGCGCTGCGTGGTGTTCTGGTTCAAGCCAAGGGTTGGCATCCTTCAGTGCCGCGGCTAGGGCTAGATCACTGGGCTGCTCGGCCCCGAGGCTCAAGGTCGAGATGCCCTGATCGAGGAGGAAGCGATAGGCCAGCTCGAGCGGTTGGAAAGGAGCGCAGTCGGCCACTAACTCGTGGGATGGCGCGTAAAGGCGACCACCTTTGTCGGCTGGGGAAATCGCCAGCACGCCAATCCCCGCCGCCAGGGCTGAGCGTGCCAAGGCAAGGCGGGTCTGGTCAAATAGATGCACGTGCAGGCTGCAGAAGCTGAAGCGCTCGCTGCCCAGGGCCTGCTCGATTAGCGCCGTGTTGCCATGGCTGGAAAAGCCCACCTGGCCTACCAGTCCTTCCCCCAGGGCCCAGGCCAGCAGCTCCGCCCCTGCGCCCTGGCAGGCCCAGGTCAGGTGTTCCGGCCGGTTCAGCCCGTGGACAGCCAGGTTGTGTAGCTGGCTGAGTCCCAGACGCTTAAGGATCCCCCTCAGCTGCTGCTGGCCCTCGCTCAGATCCATCCCCGGCAGCAGCTTGCTGGTGATCACCAGCTGGCTCGTGGCGTCGGGATCGGTTTCGGCCTTGGTTCGCAACGCTTGGCCCAGGTAGCTCTCGGCGGGGCCGTAGGCAGGTGCGGTTTCGAGGTGATTGATGCCGGCGGCCAGAGCCGCGTCCAACACGGCAGCCATCTGTTCGGCGCTGCTCGTGGCGCGCATGGTGCCCAGGCTGAAGGCCGTGATCGCCGGACCGCGCCCGAAGGCGCGTCGCTCAGGTGGGGCTGCTGTTGCCGTCTTCGGTGTCGTCATCCGCCTCGTCGTCGTCGTCGTCGTCGTGCTCTTGCTCGAGTTCGCTCTGGGCCTGGTTGATGTGGCGCACCAGCTCGGCAGGACTGATGCCGTCGAGGAAGCGGCGGAAATCGGCAGCATCCTCCGCATCGGCCTCGGCATCCACGGCGATCGAGGCATCGGCCACCACCTCCTCGAGCATCCAGATGCCGCTGCCAGTGCGCAGCGCAAGGGCGATCGCATCACTGGGGCGGGCATCGAGCTCATGGCTCTCGCCATCGGCGCCGATCAGCTTGAGCACCGCCCGGAAGGTGCTGTCTTCGATGGTGTGGATGATCACCCGCTGCAGCTCGAGGCCCCCAGCCTCCAACAGCTGGACCATCAGGTCATGGCTGAGCGGCCGCGCTGGGGTCTGCCCTTTGAGCCCCGCCATGATGTTTTGTGCCTGCGCCTGGTCGATCCAGATCGGCACCTGGCGGCGGCCTGAAGGATCTCGCAGCAGCACGATCGGGCTGCGGCTGGCGGCGTCGAGGGCGATGCCGGCCACGCGCATCTCAACCATCGCTTGCCTGCCGACGCCTTTGCCCGATTATGGCCAGGGTTGATCGGGGCACCGCATGTTCACCGGGCTGGTGCAGGCCGTGGGTCAGCTGCAGCGCTGCAGTGGTGGGGTGGAGCTGCTGATCCCTGTCGGTTCGGAGCTTGATCCGGCGGCCCTGCAACTGGGCGACAGCGTGGCGGTGGATGGGGTCTGCCTCACGGTGACCCACCGCTCCAATCAGGGGTTCAAGGCCGATGTCAGTGAGGAGACCCTCGCGCGCACCACCTTGGCGGCCAAGGCGGATCGCCGCGGCTGGGTGAATCTCGAACCGGCCCTGCGCCTGGCGGATCGGCTCGGCGGCCACCTGGTGAGCGGCCATGTGGATGGCCTTGGCACCGTGGTGGCGGTGGCGCAACAGCCGGCCTCATGGCGCCTGGTGTTGCGTTGGCAAGACCCCAGCTATGGGCGCTACGTCTGCGAAAAGGCCAGCGTGGCGGTCGATGGCATCAGTCTCACGGTGGCTGACTGCAGTGCCGATGGCGCTGAGTTTTGGATCGCGGTGATTCCGCACACTTGGAGCTCCACCACGCTGCAGCATCTGCGCGCCGGCGATGCCGTGAATCTCGAGGCAGATCTGCTGGCGAAATACACCGAGCGGCTGCTCGCTGCCCGCATGGCACCGGGGGGGGGCGAGGAGGCTTCACCCCAGCTCAGCCGCGCCTGGCTCGCCGAGCACGGCTGGGGCTGACGAAGCTGGAGGCCATGACTACCGTCCGGGCGTTGATGGTCCCTCTGAACCGTTCATGGCTTCTGATCAACCGGAGCTCGATCTGAGCTCCCTGCGCAGTTTCACCGTCGCCGAAGGCATCCTGCTTCTGGTGTTGGGCGTGCTGGCATTGCTGTTCCCCGTGATCGCCTCGGCCTGGGTCACCGTGATCGTGGCGCTGGCCTTCTTGGTGGGTGGCATTTTCGGCTGGATTAACAGCCTCAACCGCTCCAGGCGGCTCACGCGCTGGCACTGCTTCTGGCGTTTGGTGGTGTCCACCCTGTTTTTGGTCACTGGAGCCTGGATCATTCAGCAGTTCAGCGCTGGCATCATTCCGGCGGCTGCTCAGGTGGCGGCTCTTGCCTTCGCCATCGGCATCGTCTTTCTGGTCGAGGGTGTGGTGGCCGCAATCGTGGCCCTCTCAAACCGTCATATGGCTGGCTGGGGCTGGGGGCTAGCCAATGGTGTCGTGACCTTTGTCCTGGGCCTGATCATCGTCACGATGAAGGCAGGCGGTTTGCTGAGCGTGCTGGGGATCCTCGTGGGGATCAGCTTCTTGTTCAGCGGCATCGATCTGCTGGTGTTCAGCGCCGCTTTCCACGGGCCCGATGATCGCGGTGGCCCGGCTCAGCCGGCCTGATCCAGCAGGTCAGCCTCGCTGCCTTCCTGCATAGGCAGCAACCAGATGGAGCCCGTTTCCTGGTGAATTTCGATCCGAAATTCCTGCCCGGGCTCCAACCCCATGCGGCGGGTGTAGGCGTGGCCAATCAGCAAGTTGCCATTGCCGTGAACCCGGGTGCGGAACTCCGCTTGCCTGCCGCGGCTACCAGAGCCGCCGCCTGAGCTGCCGCTCTGGCTGGGCAATTTGTAGCCCTTGGCTTCCACGAGGGCCCGGTAGAAACTCTTCTTGAGCACGCGTCCGCTCGGGCCCACATAGCCACAGGCTCGAGCAATCTGATCTTCAGGACGATTGCTCAGTGATCGCGCTTTGTCGAGCAGTGCCTTCCCTTCCAGCATCTGCACGGGTGTGATCACCTTCTCTTCGACGAACACCGGGCAAGCTGAGGACTGTTCGCCCGATTGTGCCGATCAACTGCAATCAACCGCAAGGGCTAAGTGAAAGAAAAAGTTCAGAGCAGATAGAGGAGTCCGTAGAGGACGACCCAGATCCCATCGACGAAGTGCCAGTAGAGCTCTGCAGCCTCCAAAGGGAACTGGTTGTCGACACTGATGCGCCCGCCCTCGCGGCTCTGCCACCAGACGATGAGGATCATCAGTCCTCCCAGGGTCACGTGTAGGCCGTGGAAGCCCGTGATCGCATAGAAGGTGCTGGCGAACAGATTGTCGGTCAGGCCAAAGGGCAGCGAGAAGTATTCCTTCATCTGACCGGCCAGAAAACTGAAGCCCAGCAGTGCGGTGACCAGCAGCCAGCTCTGGCACAAGGCGTGCTTGCCCCGGCGCAGGGCGGCGCCGGCACGGTGGAAGGTAAAGCTGCTGACCAGCAACAACACGGTGTTGATCGTGGGCAACACCAGTTCCAGTTCGTAGGTGTGTCCGGCCGGCAGCGGGTTCACGGCCCGGAAGGTCAGGTACGCCGCGAAAAATCCGGCGAAGGTCATGCCATCGGCGACCAGGAAGGTTGCCAAGCCAAACAGGCGGTGGTCGCTGTGGCCGTGCTCTGCCTCAGCGACGTCGGGCTGAATGGTGTCGGGTTGGGTGCTGGTCATGGCTGATCTCCCTGGCCGAGGCTCCATAAGTCGCGGCCGCTGCTGGCTTGGAGGCTCAGTTCGCCAGGCGCAACGCCGTAGCCATAAGGCTCATGCACCAGCGGCGGCTCACCCTTCCAGTTCTCAACGGGGGGTGGGGAGCTGGTGAGCCATTCCGGGGTGAGGGCATTCCAGGGGTTGTCACCGGCCGGAGCGCCGTTGAAGGCGCTCATGACCACATTGATTAGGAACGGAACCGTGCTGATCGCCATCAAAAGAGCACCGGCACTGCTCAATTGATTAATCAGGGTGAACTGGGGATCGTATTCGGCGACACGGCGAGGCATGCCATTGAGGCCAAGCCAGTGCTGGGGAGCAAAGCAGAGGTTGAAACCCACAAAGGTCAGCCAAAAATGCAGCTGGCCGAGAGGTTCATTGAGCAGTCGGCCGATCACCTTGGGATACCAGTGATAGATCGAAGCGAAGATCACAAACACCGTGCCGCCATAGACGATGTAGTGGAAATGGCCCACCACGAAGTAGGTGTCATGCACATGAATGTCGAAGGGCACTTGGGCTAGTGCCACACCGGTGATGCCTCCGAACACGAAGTTCGCGATGAAGCCGCAGCAGAACAGCATCGCCGTGTTCAAGCTCAGCTTTCCGCCCCAGAGGGTGGCTAGCCAGTTAAAGAACTTGATGCCGGTGGGTACGGCGATAAAGGCGGTGGCGATCGTGAAGAACAGGCGCATCCATGGAGGTGTGCCGCTGGTGAACATGTGGTGAGCCCACACGATCAATCCGAGAAACACAATGGCCAGGATCGAATACACCATGGTTGTGTATCCGAAGAGCGGCTTGCGGGCATGCACGGGCAGGATCTCGCTAACGAGCCCGAAGGCCGGCAGCACCATGATGTAGACGGCCGGATGGGAATAAAACCAGAACAGGTGTTGGTACACCACGGCATTGCCGCCCATCGCCGGATTGAAGAAACCGGTGTGAGCAATGATGTCGAAGCTGAGCAGCACAAGGGTGCCGGCCAATACCGGTGTGGAGAGCACCACCAAGATGCTGGTGCCGAGCATGGCCCAGCAGTACATCGGCAGCTGCATGAGCTTCAGGCCTGGTCGCCGCAGCTTCAGGATCGTGGCAATGAAGTTGATGCCACCAAAGATGGAACTTCCGCCCAGCAGCAGCACACTCAGGATCCAGATGATCTGTCCGGTGGCGGGTGTGGTGGTGCTGAGCGGGGGATAGGCCGTCCAGCCGGACTGGGCTGCGCTGGCGAAGAAGTAGCTGCTGATCAGCAGGATTCCGGCTGGTGGAATCAGCCAGAAGGCCACGGCGTTCAGTCTGGGGAAGGCCATATCCCGAGCGCCCACATAGAAGGGGATCAGGTAGTTGCCGAAGGCACCATTCACTACAGGCACGATCCACAGGAAGATCATCACCGTGCCGTGCAGGGTGAGCACTTCGTTGTAGGTCTCCCTCGGGAGGAAATCCGAGATTGGTGTGATCAGTTCGGTGCGGATCGCTCCGGCTAGGGCTCCACCGATCAGATAAAAGATGAAACCGCACACCATGTATTGCAGCCCGATCACCTTGTGGTCGGTGCTGAAGCTCAAGTAGCGCAGCCAGCCCTGGGGTTGCAATGACCCCGTGCTGCTGGGTTCAGGCATCAGGCTGATCGTCATGACTGCACCGCTGTGGTGGTGGCAGGAGTTGCCGGACTGTTTTTGGCGACCCAGGCCGCAAAGCTTTCGGGTTCTTCAACGATCACGCTGGAGCGCATTCCGCCGTGATACGGCCCGCAGAGTTCGGCGCAGACGATCGGGTACTGCCCTGCGCGGGTCGGGGTGAAGCTCAGCAGGGTTGGCTGTCCAGGAATCACGTCCTGTTTCAGTCGGAACTGCGGAACCCAGAAGGCATGGATCACGTCAAGAGCCTTCATTTGGAGAGCCACAGGTTGTCCAACGGGGACATGAAGCTCGCCAGAGGTGATGTCGGAGTCGGGGTAGTGAAAGATGAAGGCGAACTGCATCGCGGTGACATCGACCGGAAGAGGGGCGATGGCCGGATCACCATCGAGCGATACGGGGCTGATGCCGCCCCAGGTGCGCTCCTCTGAACCCGCCATGCTGTGCATGCTGTGGTCATTGAGCGGTGTCATGCCGCCCATGCGGTCATAGATGTCGTAGCTGTAGATGCCTACAAAGAGCACAACTACAGCTGGGATCGCCGTCCAGAGAATTTCGAGCGGCAAGTTGCCCTCAATCGCGGCGCCATCGCCCGTTTCTCCAGCTCGACGCCTAAACCTGACAAGGCTGTAGACGATCAGGCCCACGATCCCGATAAATAGGATCGTGCCGATGCTGAACAAAACCCTAAAGAGTTCGTCGTAAACGGGCGCATTTGCGCTGGCGTCCACCGGCAAAAGGTTGACGTTCTGGCCCACCCACAGCCCTGTGAGCACCAGGGCCATGCCGGCCAGCAAGGTGAGGATGGAGGAGGGGATCCGCATAGCTGCGGCTTCGTGCATCCAACCCTATGGACGTTTTGAGGCGCCCGTGCTGCTGCTGTTGATGTTCGCAGCAATCAGTGGAGATCTGGTGAGGGATCGCACACCGTATGCAACGGCAATTGATGCAAACGTGTGCGTCGCAGTAGCCATCGTTAGCTTCATCGGAACAGCTGTTTGCATCACGGGATGACGGCGATCACGCTCCAACCCCTCGCAAGTCGGCGCGGAGCGCTCGGGGCACTTAGCGCTCACCTGTTGGTGGCTTTGATCGCGCTGGTGGGTATCGGCGGGGCCACCCGAGTGATGGAAGCCGGCCTGGCTTGTCCCGACTGGCCCCTCTGTTACGGCTCGCTCCTGCCAGGCCGGCAGATGAACCTTCAGGTGTTCCTCGAGTGGTTCCACCGCCTCGACGCCTTCGTTGTTGGAGTGGGTTTGTTGGTTCAGGCCGTGGCGACCTGGTGGTGGCGTCGTGAGTTGCCGCGCTGGGTGCCGTGGCTGTCAGTGGCTGCGCTTCTACTCGTTGCGGTTCAGGGCGCCTTGGGGGCCTTAACAGTCACCCTGCTGTTGCCGTTCCCTGTGGTGACGGCGCATCTGATCACTGCGCTGCTGTTGGTGGCTCTGCTCAGTGCCTGCACCCAGGCGCTGTTGGAGCCGTCGTCGCTACCCACGGCTCCGAACAAGAGCTTTCCGTGGCTCAACAACGCGTGGCCATTGTTGATCGGTGCCGTTGTTCTCCTTGCAATCGGTCAGTGCCTGCTGGGTGGGCTGATGGCGACCCAGTGGGCCGCTGGACGTTGTCTCAGTAGCGGTGAAGGGTGCAGTTGGTTGCTGGCCCATCGCCTCGGAGCTCGGCCCGTGGCTTTGGCTGTGATCACAGCGGCGCTTCTCGTGGCCTGGCGCCGTCCTGCAGAACGAACCCTCGCCGTACTAGCGGCCATCGCCGTTGTCGCTCAGATCGCGCTCGGCGTCTTCAGCCTGCGCCTCACCTTGTCGGCACCGGCCGTCACCGTGGCCCATCAGCTGGTAGCGGCCTTCTTGGTGGCGGTGCTGGCCGCCTTGTTCAGCCGCAGCCTTCTTCAGCCTTCCCCGCAGGAGTTCTCTCATGGTTAGTGCACCTGCAACAGCTCCAGCCCTCACCCGTGATCAGGTGGTGCCCTCCAGGGCCCGCATCAAGCTCCCGCCCTGGTTGGAGATCGCCAAGCCGCGCCTGATCCCGCTCCTATTGGCGACCACCCTGGGGGGGATGGCCCTCTCGGAGGGTTGGCCGCTCCCCCCGCTCAGGCTCGCTTGCACCCTCGGTGGTGGGGCCCTGGCAGCCGCAGCAGCGGGGGTTCTCAATTGTTTGTGGGAGCAGGAGCTGGATGGGCGGATGTTGCGCACCAGTTCCCGTGCCCTCCCTTCCGGCAGGCTGTCGATGGGCACGGCCTTTGCGATCGCCGTCGCCCTTGCGCTCACGGCCGCCACGTTGTTGGTCGGTGGGGTGAACTGTCTGGCCGCCAGCTTGGCGCTGCTTGGCCTGTGCAGCTACGTGCTGCTCTACACGGTGCTCCTCAAGCCCCGCACCACCCAGAACATCGTGATCGGCGGCGTCGCTGGTGCCATCCCGCCTCTGGTGGGTGCAGCGGCCGCCACAGGCCATCTGGGCTTGGGCAGCTGGTGGTTGTTCGCCTTGGTGATGGTCTGGACCCCAGCCCATTTCTGGGCATTGGCACTCCTGCTGAAAGACGACTACCGCGCGGTTGGCATTCCAATGCTCCCCGTGGTGAAGGGCACAGCGGCCACGGCTCGGGGCATCAGCCTGTACGCCGCAGCCACCGTGTTGCTCAGCCTCTTCGGGATCTGGGCTCTTCCGAGCGGAGGTCTGCTCTATGGCCTCTTATTGCTGCCCTTCAACGCCCGTTTGATTCAGATGGCCTGGCGGTTGCATCGCGATCCTGACGACGTGCAGCGGGCCCGTGGCTTGTTCCGATGGTCGATCTTCTATCTCTTTGGCATCTGCTTGCTGCTGCTGATGGCCCGCCTCCCAGCTGGTGAGCAGTTCAGTCGCCAGGGATGGGATCTGATCGCCATGGCAGGGTCCGGCAATGGAGCCTTCACCTTGGTCGCAACTGTTGCGGCCTGACCTTTCTAGATTGGCCCACTGCAGTGGCTGAGCGGAGCCTGAGCTCTTGGCGGATCTGATGCCAGATGGAGTGATCGAGCTCCATAACGTGAGCAAGCGCTACGGCAAGGCCGATCGGGCAGTTGTGGCTCTTGATGGCCTCAACCTGAGCGTGCCGGCGGGAAGCTTGTTCGGGTTGTTGGGGCCTAACGGCGCTGGCAAGACCACCACCCTGAGGATCCTTGCCACCTTGCTGGCCCCCTCTAGCGGCAGCGTTCGTGTGGCCGGCGTGGATGCGCTTTCTGATCCCAGGGGGGTTCGCGAGCGCCTCGGCTATGTGGCGCAGGAGGTGGCGCTCGACAAAATTCTCAGTGGCCGGGAGTTGCTGCAGCTGCAGGGCGACCTCTATCACCTGCAGCGTTCTGATCGCGACCAGCGCATCGCCGAGCTGATCGAGCTGCTGGGCATGACGGATTGGATCGATCGCCGCAGCGGCACCTACTCGGGCGGAATGCGCCGGCGCCTGGATCTGGCTTCGGGCTTGCTGCACCGGCCCCAAGTGTTGGTGCTGGATGAGCCCACCGTTGGCCTCGACATCGAAAGCCGCGCCGCTATCTGGCAGGTGCTGCGCCTGCTTCGTGATCAGGGCACCACGGTGCTGCTCAGCAGCCACTACCTCGAGGAGGTGGATGTCCTGGCTGATCAGTTGGCGATCATCGAGGGCGGCCGTGTGATCGCGGCCGGCCGGCCGGCCGAGCTCAAGGCAGCACTTGGCGGTGATCGCGTCACCCTGCGGGTGAGGGAATTCAGCGATGAACCTGAGGCCCTGCGCGTGCAGCAGTTGCTGCAGAGCTGTC
>Ga0078894_10002132_pt1 | contig 14919 bp, 11 predicted proteins | sample LauGreSu1BDMLBSD_2_FD_67506 | JGI IMG/M metagenome (GOLD analysis project Ga0078894, IMG submission 67506) | Freshwater lake microbial communities from Lake Michigan, USA - Su13.BD.MLB.SD (version 4) (version 4) | ecosystem: Environmental > Aquatic > Freshwater > Lake | place: Lake Michigan... | reverse complement strand
ATTTATTATATACTTTTAATATTTATTATATACTTTTAATATTTATTATATACTTTTAATATTTATTATGTATGCTCTTAGTTATACAAAAACAACTACAAAATTATATGTCTTAAGAGAAGTACAAATTAAAAAAAATTTAGTTTAAAACACAATTATAGATAAATAACAAATAGAAATAAAATTAAAAATTTTTTTAATATGCAAACAAATCCACAAGTAAAACTAAACTGTACAGAGCTTCTGGACCAGATCAGAGGCATCACTAACGGTACAGAACCAATGCCTAAATACATGAGTGACGTGTATGCTGGTGATGATGATCCTAAGTTTTTTAATAAAATTATGCATAGAACAACCCATTTGGTTTTGCCGTTACTAAATGCTCTAAGTGATATGCCCCGCTTATTGAACAAGTTTGGAAAAGAACAACCAAATGCTGATTTTTCTCCAGAACAGCTAAGAGAATGGATCAGAAATAAGTATTATATTGTAGGAAGCGAAGAATTAACTGAGCAAGAAAAAGGTGCATTAGACTTCTTACTAAAATTTTTCGACCACATGACTGTATCTGAAAACATAACAAATGCTGATGCAGTCGAAGCTTTAAAAAAAGAAATTAGAAATGCAATAAAAAGTTTAGATGAATTCAAGAATGAGGTGTATAAAGATTATCAAGAAGCTAAGAAAATCAGTGATATTATCGACTTTCTAGACACTCTAGAACCAGCTGAAGAGCTCCAACCACAAGCGCCAGAAGTATTGAATAAAGATGAAAACAAGGAAAAAATCAGTGATATTATCGATGCTATGAAAACTGAACAACCTGCTGAGACACTCGCAGCACAATATGAAGTAAACAACCCAGAAATTTTAGAAGAAACCTGTACAAAAATTAAAGCGATACCTAATGTCCAACAAAAGTTAGGTGAAAATGATCGGGGACTGCTAAAATTATTAAATCAACTGCTGGAGTGTTTGGGGATACGAAAAACTACCTTCAAATCTCTTGTGAAAGAAGAAAATAAACAAACTGCACCAGATCAGTCAATTGGAATGTAGACCGATTGATCTCTTGCTGCTATATTGTAGAGAAAAGCAACTTGAAATTTAACTTACATAAACAGTTAAATAAAGCTAGGTTAGGCCAGCTGTTTACTGCTCACGGAGTGATTAATACCCCTTGCTTTATGCCAGTTGGAACTGCAGCAACTGTAAAGGCTATGTCTGTGAGAGATTTGAAGGAAGCTAATTCTCAAATTATCCTTGGCAATACATACCATTTAATGTTGCGTCCAACAGCTGAAAGGATTGCATCCCTGGGGGGTTTACACAAATTTATGAATTGGGACGGTCCAATATTGACTGATTCTGGGGGATTCCAAGTTATGTCACTGTCTAAACTGAGAAAAATATCTCAAGAAGGAGTGAAGTTTAGGTCTCATATAGATGGCAGCCTACATAATCTAACACCAGAGAGGTCAATTGAAATCCAAAGACTTTTGGGCAGCAATATTACAATGTGCTTCGACGAATGTATTGAGTATCCATCAACTTGGCATAATGTAAAAAAGTCAATGGAGCTGTCACTGCGCTGGGCAATTAGATCTAAAGAGGCATATATAGAAAGGGAAGGCTATGGCCTCTTTGGGATAGTACAGGGAGGGGTATATGAAGACCTCAGAATAGAATCACTTGCTGGATTAGAGAAATTAGACTTTGATGGCTATGCAGTGGGCGGATTGGCAGTTGGTGAAGGACAAGAGATAATGTTTCAAGTGCTAGACTATATAGGCCATTCTTTGCCGCAAAATAAACCTCGGTACCTTATGGGTGTTGGAAAGCCAAGTGATATCCTAGGCGCAGTAGAACGTGGTATAGATATGTTTGACTGTGTACTTCCAAGCAGATCTGGGCGTAATGGACAGGCCTTTGTAAGAAAAGGTACAATCAATATTAGAAACTCTCGCTATGCAAATGATGAGGGGCCTCTAGATTCACAATGTAACTGCTACACCTGTGTCAATCACACTAGGGCTTACCTACATCACTTAGTTAGATCAGGAGAAATACTAGGTGCAATGCTTATGACAAGGCATAATATCCATTACTATAATGACCTTATGGTGGCAATTAGAGCCGATATAGAGAAAAATCAACTTAGTGAGAAGCACTACTAATCCCAAGTGAAATTGTTATGTTTTCCTTATACTATTTAAAATAACAAATATAGATGATAGGCTCATAAATATAGATGCCATTAAGGGAGATGCATAACCTAAAACTGCAATTGGTATACTAATAATATTATAGACAAGTGAAATTGTTATATTTTCCCTACTAACTCTCTTACAGTTATTTGCAACCTTTAATAAATATAATATATCATTCAAGCTATTTTGAAAGACAACTGCAGATTGGTTCTGTGATATTTCTACTATATTAGCAGGTGACGCAGAGCAATGTGCACCACTAATTGCAGCTGCATCATTCAACCCATCTCCAACCATGAAGACCTTGTCTTGACTGCTGCTAACCATATTGTACTTGTCACTAGGGGATAGCTCCCAATAGAATTCCTCAATCCCAAGTTCCTTAGCTACTAACTCAACATTTTCCTTTCTATCACCTGAAATTATAAAGGTCCTATGGTTTTTCCTTAGATTATTGACAAAATCTAATGCTTCATCTCTTATTCTGTCACTGAACCTTAGCTGTGCAACTTCTAATATCTCACTTCTATTTCTAACAACAAAATATGTAGAGAGGCAATTTTCATCTATAGCTTCCCTAGGTACATTACACCAGCTAGCTCGTCCAATCATAACTTCCATTCCTCGGTAAAATCCCTTGACTCCAAAGCCTTTTTCCTCAGTTACATTTTCAAGATCTAGAAACTTCACATCTTTCATAGCCTCAACTACTGCAAGACATAAATGATGTTTACTATATATCGCCAGGGACTTAAGAAGTGATTTGTGATTCACCACTTCCTCATTTAAGAACTTTGCCTTGCCATAAGTTAAGACTCCAGTTTTATCTAGGGCAATGGCAGTAATCTCTGTCATCCTCTCAAGTGCATCTTGGGTTTTTACAAATATTCCTTTTTTCATTAGCTTCGAAATGGCAATGACGTGAACTATAGGTACTGCAAGTCCCATGGCACATGGACAGGTAATGACTAAGACAGACACACCATGTAAAATTGCTGCCTCAGTTGTGCCAATTAGAAACCAAATGATACCAGTTATAATTGATAAAATAAGAACTATAGGTGTATAGAGAGAGGCAACCTTATTTGCAAAGGTCTGATATTGGGACTTTTGTTCTTGAGACTTTTCAATTAATCTCTTAATCTCTGCCAATACTGTATTTTCATTATCACTCTCAACTCTAACTTCTAGTGGATCACCTAAGTTTATAGCTCCTGCAAATACTTTATCACCTTTTTCTACTCTTTGCCCAACTGATTCCCCAGTTATAATACTATTATCAACTTCTCCATTACCTTGTGTAACTTCACCATCAAGAGGTATTCTTTCGCCGCTAGCAACATATACTGTGTCTCCAATAGATATAGAATTGATATTTACTAGCTCTAATTCTTTACCTCTCATTACAGTTACAAAGAGTGTCCTATTTAAAATTAAGCTTCTCGCATATTCACTGGCTTTATTTCTAACTTTCAACTCAAGGTATCTTCCAGTTAGCAATGCAAATACAAGCCCTGAAACAGCTTCAAAAAATACATATGTACTACCAATTGCAGTTCCATATATACTAACTAAAAGAGTTAAGATAATTGCAATTGATATTGGTATGTCCATGTGACTTCTTCTACTCTTAATTGCATGTAAGCTAGTTGTGAAGAAGCCTCTACTACTATAGATAATAGAAGGTATAGTTGTGATTGCAGCGCATATATTGATAAAAATCCTACTATTGACACCTATTTCTCCAGAGAAATCAAACCATATTCCCATACTTATCATCATATTTTGTATCCATATGACACCACTGAGGGCAATTATTTTGAGGTAGTGTTTTTCTAGCTCCAGCTGTGACTTTATTGCTTCTGATTCTATCAGTGGTATGGCTTTGTATCCTATGCTTTCAATTAAGCTTATATATTTTTCTACTTTTGATCCATTCCCAACCCACACTATAGAGAGAGTTCTGCTTGAACCATTGACAGAAGCTTCTATAATTCCCTCCTGCTGCCTCAGTGAGCTCTCTATCAACCAAATACATGATCCACACTTTATACCTTCAACAATCAATTTAATTGAATGCTCCGAGCCATTTGATCTAATGAAATCCATATAGTTAACTTTATTTTTTACTTGATTAACTCTATCTGGAGATGTCCCATATATGTCTCTACAAAAGTCATAATATTTATTGAGCTTAAGTGAATTTATAACTTTATATGCAGTTTTGCAGCCAAGGCAACAGAAGTCAGAGTTGAGTAGTGCAGTTTCAGAACAGTGGAGACATTTTTTAGAACTCATGTTCCTAAGAGATTTGGTACAGTATCAAAAGTAAGATACCAATGAAAAATGCCCCAGCTAACCTTATTGTCTGCTGTCTAGCACTATAGATAACTTCTTGATGATTAATCCTTGCATTAGCTTGAAGGTTAAGTTTTTCAACTCTCTTGAGAATTTTAAAATACTTAAGGTTCTTTATATCAATCTTTTTAGAATGAAGCACCTTATACATCTTAGCAATATCACCAGCAGCAGCAACTTCTTTTAAACTATGGCTAATTTTATCTCTTAGCTTTAGATGCTTTATCTTACCTAGATAGCTACTAGATAATTTCTTATATAAGTTGTTGCTTAGATTTTTCAACTGCCTTCTACTACTAACTTGACAAGAGATATTAATCATTAGGAAAAACATTGCAAATGTGTCTTGAGAGGGATCTAAGATTGAGTTGCTTTCCATCTCTAACTTTGACTTCCTTACTAATTTCCCTGCAATATAACCAATGAGCTTTTCATCCATTGCAGCTTCAAGCATCATATCTTCACTAAGGGAATCTAGTACATCTAATATATCACTGATTGTAAAACATATTTTATCATTTAGTAAATATGCGCTGTTGGGTTCACAGTAGCTATGTATAAAACTCATAATGCCAACTTCTGAAAGATACTGAATAATCCCACATTCTGGCAAGGCAATTGGTGTAATGTTAACTTGACAAACTTTAGAAATTAGCCTGTGGATTTTAGAAATGATATTTAAGTAAATTGCCTTATTTAAAGTATTAGATGTAGAGGTAAAGGGCTTATTCGACATATATCTAGACATTTGTGCAACAGCACTTGCCTCAACTGCAACATCCTTTAGTTTAACTGGCATTGATTTATCTAGGAGAGTTATAAATACTGTTAAAAACATATCCTCCTTTGAAACTATCGAATTGCCTGTAAATCCATCTAGGGATCGTAAGACACTAATTTTAGATATAAAGTCTGGCTTGATATTTTCATTTGAAAGCAACTCTTTCACTAACTTACCATTTTTTACTCTAATCCTAATTTCATCATAGTGCCTAATGGAAGATATAGCTGCTTCAGTCATTGAGTAGCAATCTTCTCCTGAAAAGACTAGTGGTTTTGTGAGAACTTGTCTCTTGGATATGTCTTCTAACATAGCTCTAGCTGCATTGCCTACAGTGACCTTTCTATGTCTTCTTCTTAAGAATTTCAGTGCCTCGACTGCAGTCCATCTTTTACTTTCATCATCATGTAAAAGCCAGTATAGGGTGCTTTTTTCTACTTCATTTATAGCTGACTCATTACCATTGAAAAATAAATTAATTATAGTTTCATATGAACCAAGTTTAGCCTTTGAAGTAACAATTGAATCATACCCTCTTCTAGTGACAGTTTTGCATGAAAGGAGTGAAGCCATAAGTACTCCAACTGCATAGCAGTCAGCCTCTTTTGATGAAGTCTTACCTGATCTATGAACAACCATTCTGTTAAGAGGTTCATATATTGGGTTTTGGCTATAGCCAGGCAACTCTAAACAGGTATTAGATAATATTACATTTGATATACTATTATCAGTTGTAATTTCAACCCAAATATTATCTTGATTTATACAACCGTGTGATAGTCCACCATTGTTGAGTTGCACTAAAACTTCTAGTATAGGTATAATTATATATTGTAGAATTGTATCTGAACTATTTTCAAATAGGTGAAGATTATTACTAATCAAAATCTCTGGTTGCATATAAGGTAATACAACTCCAAATACTTCTTTTCCATCAATATTACTAACTCCATAGTCAACTATATTTAGGAAATTACTTATTTGTCCTAAGTTGTAAAATGATATAAAACGGGAGAAATCTGTAACTTGAGGAAGTTTTGTTGTGAGGCAATATAGTTGTTGAAGGTTATGACTAGCATTTATCTCAGTAAGGGTATATGCTTGAATGAGATCTGTACTATAGTTATGAATAACTTTGTCTAACTTATAGTTAGAGGTCTGACCTAAGAACTCAGGTGTATTGTGGATTATTTTCCTATTGAGTTCTTTTATATGTTTTGCAAAAGACATGACAAATTATAAATTTAAAATTAATTTTAATACACCAGTAGATAGATCATACTTGAATGAATAAAATAAACATAGATCCAAAATCAAAAAATTATCATATGGATCATACCATGAGTTCTTATGAAATTTCTCGTAGGGTCTTTAAAGAATATATAAAACCTGAAAAAAAGTCAGTACTGACAGTAATTATATGTCTTTTGGTTATAGCATTCACCACGACAGTCAATGCTTGGTTGATGCAACCAGTACTAGATGATGTATTTATGAAGCAGAATGGTGACATGTTATACCTAATACCAGTTGCCGTTTTAGCTAACACTATTGTAAAAGCTGTGGCTGAGTTCTTCCAAAACTCAACTATGAAGATATTAGGGCAAACAATAGTTGCTAAAATGCAGAAGAAGCTCTACGAACATATTATTTATTCAGATATAAGGTTGTTTCATGAAAACCCTTCTGGGAAGCTCTTGTCGCGATTCATGAATGAAATAAATATGATGAAGAGGGGTGTAACTGAAGGTTGTACAACTGTTGTTAGAGATTTTGTAACTCTCATAGCTCTCGTAGGTCTAATGTTTTACCACAGTATATCTATGTCAATTATATTTTTGCTTGTCTTTCCAATAATGTTTCTCCCAATAGTAAAGGCTGGTAAAAAAATGAGGAGGGTGGCCCATAAGATACAGGACGAGCTTGGATCATTTTCAACTAGGTTAGATGAGACTTTTAAAAATATATCTCTGATAAAATCTTATTGTAAGGAAAAGTATGAATTGAGAAAGGCTGAGCATGTGTTAGATTGTATAGTTGAATCTTATAAAAAAGCTGCATGTATAGAATCACTTGCATCGCCTATAATGGAAATTGCCAGTGGCATAACAATATCATTGGCAATATGGTACGGCGGACTATTAGTTCTAAGACATGATATAACGCCAGGTGAATTTTTCTCGTCAATCACTGCACTTTTACTTTGCTACAAACCTCTAAAAGCAGTTTCTCAAATGAATACTATATTTCAAGAAGGACTCTCAGCTGCTGCTAGATTATTTGAGTTACTAGATCAAGAGCAATTTATAAGAGAAGTAGAGGGAGTTAAATATATAGAATTGAAAAATTATGACATAGAGTTCAAAAATGTATCATTCTCCTACAAAAGCACAAAAAAAGGAGTATTAGACAATTTCAATATTAAAATAGGTAGCGGACAAACAGTAGCTCTGGTTGGCTCATCAGGGGCTGGCAAAAGCACAGTTTTACAACTCCTGCAACGATTCTATGATCCATCCAAAGGTGAGATAACTATAGATGGTCATAGGATAGACAATATGAAGCTGAAGCAACTTAGACAGTCTATAGCCTTTGTTAGCCAAGACATAGCTCTCTTTGACGACACAATTGAATATAATATAAGATATGGGAGGATCGATGCAAGCGATCAAGAGGTAATAGAAGCAGCAAAGGCAGCAGCAGCACATGAGTTTATTGTTAAGCTACAAGATGGTTATAAAACCAATATAGGACAGGCTGGTCTGAGAATGTCTGGGGGGCAGAAGCAGAGAATAGCAATAGCTAGGGCGATTTTGAAAAATTCTCCAATTCTACTACTAGATGAGGCAACTTCTGCGCTTGACGCAATTTCTGAGACTAAAGTGCAACTGGCTCTCGATAATTTAAAGCAAGGAAGAACAACTATAATAATTGCCCATAGACTTTCCACAATTGAAAATGCAGATCTTATATATGTAATCTCTGATGGTAAGGCTGTGGAATCAGGAACACATAAAGAATTGTTGAAGAAAAGTGAAAGATATAGTAAACTTTACTCATATTATAAAAACTCTATAAAAATTAAGAGATAATGTACGATACAAATAAAAAACTACTTTGGATGACTCTCTTTATTTTAGCAGGTTGCAGTGGAAATGCTGAGCCAAGAGAAAATAAACAACTTGGAGCAGGAGATAAGATTCTATATGAAGAGGCATTGGCAGATATAGGAGAAAACAATAAGGCAGCAGTGGATAAACTCAATGTGTTAGAGTTAAATTATCCAAAGTCATCTAAGCTCCCTGAAGCCATGAGTCTTAAAATGTATGCTATGTATAAGGCAGGTGACTATATTGGCGCAGCAAATCAGGCAGATAAATTTGTAGCACTTTACCCTAAACATAGAAATGCTGCCTATGCCTACTATGTAAAGGGACTATGTAGTCAAATGCAATCAATGGATAGCCAGAGAGACCAGGAAATGACAGAAGAAGCTCTAGTGGCATTTAACCAATTAGAGGACCAATTCCCAAATTCAAGCTATGTAAAGTCTGCGAGGGTTATGTCTAGTGATTCACGAAACGTATTAGCTGTGAAGGAAGTTGAAATTGGCAGGTCATATGCTGCAAAGGGACAATATGGAGCTGCTGCTGAAAGATATCAGGGCGTTATAGAGAAATACCCAAATTCATCTGCTGCACCAGAGGCAATGTATCGCATGGTAGAAGTCCATACAAATTTAAACTCTATGGACAATGCACATAGGTACTGTAATATGCTTAAGAGCAAGCACCCAAACAGCCATTGGACAGATAAGGCAATAAAAATAACTGTCACAAGGTATCCAAGCAGTGCAGCAAAATACCCTACAAAGTACCTTGAAATACCTAGTGAAGACACTGGCTTTTACAATAATTAATTGCTGTGATTGGAAATATAATAGACTATATACTACACTTTGTTGAGACCTTAGGTTATCTTGGCATTTTTATAATGACAGTCATAGAGGGAACATTGGTCCCAATTCCAAATGAAGTAACTATGATACCCGCAGGCTACTTAGTTGCAACTGGCAAAATGAGTATGTTTGGTGTGTTGGCAGCTGGGATTATAGGTAACTTAGTAGGGGGCTGGATAACATATTATATAGCTTACCACTATGGGAGAGTTTTGGTGAAAAAGTTCGGTAAATACGTGTTTTTCACTGAAGATAAACTACATAAGGTTGAACAATACTTTGCAGAACATGGCCCAATATCAATTGCAATAGGTAGGGTTGCACCAGGATTAAAACACTTTATATCATTTCCTGCAGGCTTAGCTAAGATGGATCTAAAGCTATTCTCTATCTTTACAATCTTAGGTGGTGGAATATGGTTAGTAATGCTAGTAATGATTGGTTACTTTATAGGTAATAATGAGGCAGAGATAGGTCAATATCTAAAGCAAATGCAGTGGTTCATATTGGGAGGAATAGCAGTAGTAATAGCTCTATATATAGCTTGGAAAAGAAAGAAGAAATAATCTCTTTGCACTAGCAATTTTCAACAACTCACATGTGAAGAAGGGGAGTGAATAGATAACAAGAATCAATTTAAAAATCTTGCCTAAAAAATATTCAGTGGTAAGTTGGTTCAGCAATAAATTTATGGAATATATGACAGAAACTTTTACTACAAAGAGACCAACTGTTCCTGCTATGGAGGAAATATTAGGTGAACCATTTAAAGTCTTAGACCATGGTTTCATAAGGGTTGTAGACTATATGGGAGACGATAGTGCTATAGTGCAGGCAGCAAGAGTCTCATATGGTAAGGGTACAAAGAAACTTAATGAGGACAAGGGCCTGATAAATTACCTATTGCGCCACTCACATACCACTCCATTTGAAATGTGTGAGATAAAGTTTCATATTAAAATGCCTATATTTGTTGCAAGGCAATGGATTAGACATAGAACTGCAAATGTCAATGAGTATTCAGCGAGATACTCAATTTTAGACAAGGAGTTCTATCTACCTAAAGGTGAAAATATAGCAGCTCAGTCTCAAACAAATAAGCAAGGTAGAGATATACAGAGCCTCTCCAAGGAAGAACTTAGTCGTGTAATGGATATATTGAAGGGAGATGCTGAAAGGTGCTATAGCCACTATATGGAAATGCTTAACATTCCAGATGATGCAAGTGATAGCAATTGTACAACCCATGTGGGAGTGACAGAAGCTGCTGCTAATGTAAGAGATGAAACTCGACTTGGAATAGCTAGGGAGCTGGCAAGAATCAATTTAAATTTGAATTTTTACACTCAGATGTATTGGAAGATAGATCTTCATAATCTCATGCACTTTTTAAGGCTTCGCGCTGATGCCCATGCTCAATATGAAATTAGAGTATATGCAGAACAAATGTTAGATATATTAAAGCTTTGGATGCCAAATACATATGAAGCATTTTGCAACTATCAATTGAATGCAGTAAGGATATCTGGACAAGGAAAAGATGTAATAAAAAGATTAATTGGTGGGGAAAAAGTAAATCAAGCTGAAAGTGGCATGTCTAGGAGAGAGTGGGATGAGTTGATGGCCTCATTACAATGAGACTCTCACAACTTCAGAAGCTAGTTCTCCTGGCTGAGTCTCTTTTTTAATCCACTCAGGATATCTGGGCAAGGGAAAGATGTAATAAAAAGATTGATTAGTGGGGAAAAGGTAAACCAAGCTGGAAGCGGCATGTCTAAGAGAGGATTCTTTACCAAAACTAATCAAACCTTTTAGTCTTTACGCTTCTCATATATAATCCAACTGACCACTTCAAAATTAGAAAAAGGGATGAAGTAAAAACAAGGTAAAGTGCTGGTCCAATAGTCCCAATATGACTATAGAGAAGGGTACAAATTATAGGTGTTGTACCGCCAAATGCTGCATTACCGAGATTCCATCCAAGTGCCACTCCGGAATATCTAATATGAGGAGGAAAAGTATTGATTGCATAGGGATAGGCTGGCGACCCCATTGCTGCTCCCATTATTGCTATAGATATCAGTCCTATATATTGAGCAGGACCATTAAAACTTACTATCAAGTACCAGGAAGGTATTATTGCAAAGAGTGTAAAAAAGACTCCAAAGTTCAAAATGTTATCTGTACCAAACTTATCTGTTAGCCAGCCAAATAGTGGAAAGAAAGCTGTGAGGCAAGATAAAGTGAAAATAGTATATACTAATGCACTATGGGTTGTATATTCTAATCCATCAATTAGGAATGTATTTAGGTATCCCCTCACTAAGTATGTGATAGAGGTAGCAGTTGCAGCTATTGCAAAGATTTTCAATATTGCATATTTCTTATTCTGAAGTATGTCAGAAACTGGTGATTTCTTAGGTTTGCTGCTAGTTTCTTTCATCTGTTTAAATGTAGGAGTTTCATCATTCCTAATTCTAAAGTATAGACTAAATATACCCATAATAAAGCCTATAAAGAAGCAGTAACGCCACGTATGGTCATCTATGCCAATTGTAACTTCAATAATCATTGCCACTATATTTGCAACAAGTGTCCCTATAATATTAGATGTCATAACTAGGCTACTCATAAGGCTTATCCTGCGCCCCCCCATATGTTCTATAATATAGATTGCAGAGCCTGTACCTTCTCCTCCTATACAAAGCCCCTGCAGCATCCTAATTAACACTAAAATTATAGGTGAGAGTATCCCAATTGACTGGTATGTTGGTAAGAGACCTATTGCAAGAGTTGATAAAGACATACCAGAAATAGATGTTATCAATGCTGTCCTTCGTCCGAATCTATCTCCTATATAGCCAAAAACTATTCCTCCAAGTGGCCTCATCATAAAGCCTACGCTAAAGACAGCAAAGGCAAGAATGATATCCATATTTTTATCTAAGCTTCCTGGAAAGAAGAGCCTACCTATAATAGTTGCAAAGACAGCATATATTCCAAAGTCATAGTATTCAACAATGTTACCTGTGATTGCACCTATAATGACTTTAAGCTTACTTCGCATTGTTTTCTATTAATTAAACTTCTCTTCTATTTTCTACTAAAAAGAAGAATTTTTCAATGGGTCTTTTAAATTTAACTTAAATACTAGCTAATGATAAGAAATCTTTGTTGTGATCTTTGCCTTAAATAAGGGAAATTCTCTAAAACGACATAAAAGTCAACCATGACACGATATATACCATAGTTCTTCCATATGATATGATTTAACAAAAAGATCTATGTCATACTCCGAGTTGAAATCTTGGCCATTTATACAGGCAAGAGCTATATTAGAGAAAATCAATTACAAAACACCAGAGAAAGGCTATGTTTTATTTGAAACTGGCTATGGCCCCTCTGGTTTACCTCACATAGGAACATTTGGTGAAGTTGTTAGAGTCACTATGGTGCAGAGAGCATTTGAAAAGATTGCACCAACAATACCTACTCGCCTTATTTGTTTCTCTGACGATATGGATGGCTTGAGGAAGGTCCCAGACAATATACCTAACCCCAGTGAGTATAAGAAATATATTGGCATGCCTCTTACAAATATTCCTGATCCATTTGGTACTGCAAAGAGTTATGCAGATAATATGAATGGTAGGTTATGTAGTTTCCTTGATAAATTCAACCTACAATATGACTTCATCAGCTCTACTAACTGTTATAAATCTGGTCTTTTTAATGAAATGCTCCTTAAGGTCCTTGAGAAATATAATGAAATTATGGATATAATGCTACCTACCTTGGGAGAAGAAAGACAGGCAACATACAGCCCATTTTTACCAATTTGTAAGAGAACAGGAGTGGTATTACAAGTGCCTATTATTGACATAAGCATAAGTGATAAGACAATCACATATATTGATCAAGAGACAAATGAGAGAGTTAAAATAGCTGTAACTGACGGTAACTGTAAATTGCAGTGGAAGCCAGACTTTGCTATGAGATGGGCTGCCTTTGATGTAGACTTTGAAATGTTTGGCAAAGATGTGGGAATGAACGCTGAGATATATACAAAGATCTGCAAAGTTCTAGGTAACAAAGCACCAGTGCAAATGATATATGAAATGTTCCTAGATGAAAGTGGGAAGAAAATCTCTAAATCTAAGGGTACTGGTGTCACAATTGATCAGTGGTTGAAGTATGGCCCAGCTGAGAGTTTAAAATTGTTTATGTTTATTTCTCCACAAAAGGCCAAGAAACTTTCATTTGATGTCATTCCTAGATATGTCGATGACTTTATGGCATATTGTAGGCAATATGTAGCAGCTGACAGGGAAGATAAAAGATTGGATAATCCCATACACCACATTTTAGGCAGCCATGAGGAAGTTATAAATACAATTGCAGGAGCTGACATATCTTATAGTTTGATCTTAAACCTTGTAAGTGCATGCAACTCAAATGATATTGATGTAATCTGGAAATATATAGATAAATTTACTTGTAAATCTCTAAGAAATTGTCAATTCTTTATAGAGATGGTTGAGAGAATAATTGCATACTACAATGACTTTGTAGCAAATGAAAAGAGATATGTTATACCAAGTGAAGAGGAAAGAACACTTATAGTTGAATTACAAACTTTTCTCAAAAGCTGCGACCAAGATGTAACATCTGATGCCATTCAAAATGAATTATATAGAATTGCTAGAGAAGCAGAAGTTGATATGAAGGATTGGTTTAAGTTACTTTACCAAGTTCTAATTGGTTCTGAGAGTGGACCACGCTTTGGCTCATTTATAGCTCTATATGGTATAGATAACACTATAAAGCTAATTGATTCTAAGCTCACCACTTAGACTATATATAGTTAATTTAGATTTTTCCTATTGCACTTAATGTATTATCTCTGGTAGAATCGAAAAAAATTATTCTTTGTAATGGAAGATAAATTCACCTTCTCTAAGGACAATATGATTCGCGTCAATGAGATACTTAAGAAATACCCTAGTGAGAGAAGCGCTATAATGCCACTGCTATACCTTGCTCAGGAACAAAATGACAATTGGATACCAACTGCAGCTATGGATCATATAGCTGAAATTTTGAACTTGCCAAAGATGTATATATATGAAGTTGCAAATTTCTATACTATGTATAATAAGCAACCAGTTGGCAAGTATCTAATTCAAGTGTGTCGTACAACTCCTTGTTGGTTATGTGGCTCAGATGAAATAGTTAAAGCCTGTAAGGAAAAACTTAATATAGATATAGGAGAAACAAGTGAAGATAGGCAATTCACTCTAGTTGAAGTTGAATGCCTCGGAGCTTGTACTGCAGCACCAATGTGCCAGATAAATGATGACTACTATGAGAACTTAGATAAGGAAAAGATGGCGGCAATTATAGATAACTTAAAGACTAGCTAGCTATTGGCAAACTGTACATTCATCATATTTGTCATCCATATCTCTCACACTCTCAGATAATTCATTAATCTTGCTATGGTGTTCATAGCCACTTTCAGCTCTCTGTACAGACCTAGACCTTAAGTAGTAGAGGCTCTTGACTCCCTTTTTCCATGCCCTCATATGAATGTCATGTAGTAGCTTTTT
>Ga0078894_10002131_pt1 | contig 14919 bp, 8 predicted proteins | sample LauGreSu1BDMLBSD_2_FD_67506 | JGI IMG/M metagenome (GOLD analysis project Ga0078894, IMG submission 67506) | Freshwater lake microbial communities from Lake Michigan, USA - Su13.BD.MLB.SD (version 4) (version 4) | ecosystem: Environmental > Aquatic > Freshwater > Lake | place: Lake Michigan, USA... | reverse complement strand
GGAACAGGCTTGCAATAAATACATACAAAAAAATAATTTATATACACCTGGTTTAAAGCCCTTTAAAAACATTTCTTAAAGATAATAAAACATATTTTTATTAATTTTTAAAATTCAAAATCATGATGCTTGTAAAAATGATATTTTCGTAATTGTGAAGGATGTAAAAGAAACACCTTTAATGAAGCAGTATGCTGAACTTAAAGCACAGTACCCGGATGCCATTTTATTATTTAGAGTGGGTGATTTTTATGAAACGTTTGGAACCGATGCCATTGTAAGTTCTAAAATTTTAGGCATAGTATTAACAAAACGCGCCAATGGTGCAGCATCGCATGTTGAGCTGGCGGGTTTTCCGCATCACTCCCTTGACAGTTATTTACCTAAACTCTTAAAGGCGGGTTATCGCATTGCCATTTGCGAACAATTAGAAGATCCAAAATTGGTAAAAGGTATTGTAAAACGTGGCATTACAGAACTTGTAACGCCTGGAGCTCATTATAACAATTCGGTTTTAGAGTATCAAAAAAATAATTATTTAGCTGCTGTTAAAATAGAAAATACGCGCTATGGATTGGCCTTTTGCGATGTGTCTACCGGCGCTTTTTATACAGCTGAAGGCTCCAAGGCAGAGGCTGAACAATGGTTGGGTCAATTTAATCCGGCTGAAGTACTGTTTGAAAAACCACAACGGGAGGCCTTAACATCGGCATTTACATTTTTAGATTGTATTTTTCCTTTAGATGGGTGGGCTTTTAATTTTGAACAGGCCTATGAAATATTAACTCGTCAATGGAGTACCCATTCTTTAAAGGGTTTTGGACTGGAGGCACATACCTTGGCCATTGCCGCCTCGGGTGCATTATTGTATTACCTCAATGAAACCAAGCACCAGCAATTAAAGCACTTGGCTCAAGTGCAGGTTTTGCATAATAATCAGTTTTTAGGTTTAGACCGCTTTACACTTCGAAATTTAGAGCTTTTAGAACCCCAACATACCAACGGACTATCTCTGATGCAATCTTTAGATTGTTGTGAAACCCCCATGGGCGCACGCATGCTACGCCGTTGGTTGGCATTTCCTTTAATTGATAAAATAGAAATTGAAAACCGCTTAAACATTACGGAACAATTTTTAAATGCCGGCGAAATGCGAGTGCCGCTTAAAGCGGCATTACATCAGCTGGGTGACATGGAACGCCTGGTATCTCGCGCTGGGGCTCTGCGCTGCAACCCCCGCGAATTGGTACAATTAAAAAAAGTACTAGAAACCCTTGGCACTGTTAAAGCACTGCTGCTAAAAACAGATTTTCCGTCTTTGCAAAAGCTTGCGCATGAAACATCTTCGTGCTTACACGCTTTCCAATTATTACATGATCAGCTTTTGGATGAAGCCCCCGCACAATTGGGAAAGGGCCCGGTATTTTTAAATGGACTCCACGAAACACTCGACCGCTTACAACAATTAAAACACGAGGGTAAACAACACCTTATTGCTATTCAACAACGCGAAATTCAAAATACAGGTATCAGTTCTCTAAAAATTGCTTTTAATTCGGTTTTTGGCTATTATCTTGAAGTTACCCATGCACATAAAGATAAAGTGCCTCCTAGCTGGATACGTAAGCAAACACTCACCAATGCCGAACGGTATATTACACCCGAATTAAAAACATACGAAGAAGAAATTTTAGGAGCTGAAGATCGTATTTTGCAAATAGAACAGGAATTATTTTCTGAATTATGCAAACGTCTGTTAACGCATATTCCAGAACTTATTCATACAGCACAGCAAATGGCACAAATTGACGTACTGTGCAATTTTGCCGAACTTGCCTTTAAACGTAAATACTGCAAGCCTTGCTTTACTAATTCTCAAGCCCTACGCATTATTCAAGGCCGACATCCCGTTATAGAAACTTTACTAAAAGAGGGTACATCCTATGTTGCCAACGATATTGATTTAGATCCGCAAACGGTACAAATGATGATGATTACAGGCCCTAACATGAGCGGTAAATCGGCCGTATTGCGCCAAACAGCATTAATTGTAATAATGGCGCAAATGGGATGCTTTGTTCCCGCCGCAGAGGCTACTTTACCCATAACAGACCGTGTATTTACCCGCGTTGGCGCCAGCGACAACATCAGTAGCGGCGAATCTACATTTATGGTTGAAATGAATGAAACAGCCAGCATATTACATAATATCAGTACCGGAAGCTTAATTTTAATGGATGAAATTGGTCGCGGCACATCAACCTATGATGGAATTTCAATTGCTTGGAGCATAGCAAAATTTTTACACGATCATCCAAAACGTCCCAAAACGTTGTTTGCAACGCATTATCACGAATTAAATTCAATGTGCATGCATTTTTCCAGAATTAAAAATTTTAATGTTTCCGTAAAAGAGCATAACAACAATATTATTTTTTTAAGACGATTAAAAGAAGGAGGCAGCGCCCACAGCTTTGGTATTCACGTAGCCAAAATGGCAGGCATGCCGGAGTCTGTTATACGCGATGCACAATTAAAATTACAGGAATTAGAACGGCATCACCATTCCGAATCCTTTCAAACTGAATTGCAATGGGCGCCAGCAAACGATTACAGCCCAGCAGTAAATGATGCAAGTGATGCGGCGCTTGAATTGCGTGCGGCACTTTTAGCACTTAATTTAAATCATATTAGCCCTATGGATGCCTTATTGATTTTACAAGATTGGCAAAAAAACCATTTAGATACCTAATTTTTTTATTCAGCTAGAATTCATAAATTTGTAATCCCATTTGGGAAAAGCGGAAGTAGCTCAGTTGGTAGAGCGTAACCTTGCCAAGGTTAAGGTCGCGGGTTCGAGACCCGTTTTCCGCTCCGGAGCCGAAGGGCTCTTTTTTTTACCCCCTGCCTGGGTGGTGGAATTGGTAGACACGCAGGACTTAAAATCCTGTGACCTTAACAGTCGTACGGGTTCAAGTCCCGTCCCGGGTACTTAAAACAAAAGCCACTGATATTCTGTGGCTTTTTTGTTTAATATCTCAATGTGCTTAATTCAATTATCTAACTTCCTATGTTTATTTTAAAGATTCAACAATTTGAATTAAATCATTATTAACATAGAACACTTCTCTACCCCTCAGTTTTTGCTTTATGTAAGGTTGCGAAAATAGAGCCTGATTTAATACCATTGTAAACCTTTTTAATTTTGAATTGGCATATATATATACGATGCATTCATTTGAGTTAAAATCTCATCATTTTTTTTGATTGGTTATTTGCGATAATTATACTTTAGGTTTTACTGATGGCACTTCTACGCTTGTATTTAATAATACATAATAGATATGTATCTTAGATAAATGAAACCACGTTACATTAGTTTTGCCATATTTTTATTAAACACGCTTCTTTCGGCTCAAAATTTTACACCCGTTAATACCACGCATTATAATTTTGATGCCATTGCTGAAAATACAACAGCCCTTGCCAATACCAGTGGCGCAATTGATGGTAGTGACTTTGTTATGCACAGCCAGGCCTATGCGGCACTTTATTCAATGACTGTTGGCTTACCCAATTCAGGTATAATCAGCAGTGCAAACCGTACGTTTCAGTTGCAACCTTATAATCAAAACAATTGTTTGTATTTAACAGCAGGTCAATCGGATTCTATACTTTTAGTAACACCTGCAGCTTTTAATGCAGTTAATGTTTTAGGCTTTGCAACTGAGGGAAATGCAACCATGAATATTACACTTCGTTTTACCGATAACAGTACTCAAACTTATAATGGACTTTCTGTATTAGATTGGTTTTCGGGTGCAGGTTCTATTTACAGTAATTTTGGCAGGGTGGGGCGTACCACAGGTATTATTGCAAATCCGCCAAATGCACCGCACTTATATCCACATGTTTTAGTTTTAAATTGCCCAAACCGCATTAAGCTTATTAAATCTATTCGTATTTTAAATACTAGTGCAAACCCGCGGATTTGTATGTTAGCTGTTTCTGGAAATTCCGGACCGCTGACTTACAGCGTTCAAGGCGACCCAGTAACTTGCCCCGGTGGTACTAATGGAACTGCAACAGTAACGGCCATTGGTGGCATTGGACCTTATACCTACAATTGGTCAACCCAACCTGTTCAAAGCGGAAGCACTGCTGTAAATTTAAGTGCCGGTCCCTATAGTTTTACAATTGCAGATGCGGGTGGATGTACAAGCAGTGGAAGTGTTGTAATAAGCCAAACAAATGGCATTGTACCCCCACTCTTTGTGTCATCAAATGGCACTGCGGTTTGTGCTGGAAACACCATTGCATTAGCCGTTTCAGGTGCGAGTACGTATACATGGAGTACCGGAAGCAATGCTCAATTAATTATTTTAACACCTACAGCCTCAGGTGTATATACCGTATGTGGTCCTAATCCTAATAACTGTATTGCCAGTGGCTCTATTTTTATACAGGTTAATAACTTACCACAGCCCAGTATTAGCAATTTACTAAATGGACATTGTATAAATGCGCCTGGATATAGTTTAACCATGCTTCCGGGTTCTGGTGTTTTAAGTGGTCCCGGCATTCAAAACAGTGCAGTATTTCAGCCTAGCTTATTGAGTGTGGGAATTACTACACTTAGTTTTAGTTATACAAATACCAATGGTTGTGCGGCCACGGTTATTTACAGTACGCAGATTTTTGCATTACCACAAGTAAGCGTGGCAATAAATCCCAGTATGTTATGTAACACCAGTGTGCCATTTACTTTAACGCCTTTTGGAATACCCAGTGGTGGTCAATTTACAGGTACTGGTATTAGTGGTATAGTTTTTAATCCACAATTTACTGGTGTTGGTACTCACAGTATAAATTATACTTACAGCGATGCAAATGGATGTTCTAATTCTGCAACTACCGCTGTGCAGGTGCATTCGCTGGCAGCACCCAGTGTTAGTATTTCTAAAACATTTTATTGTATTAATGCTGCAAATGTAAATCTTGGAGGCATTCCCACAGGCGGTCAATTTTCTGGACCGGGCACCACAACTGCAGGTGTTTTTAATCCGGCATTGGCAGCTGCTGGACAACATACACTTGTTTATACCATAACATCGGGACCCTGCCAGGCCTCGGCATTTAAAACAGTTACGGTTAGCACGTGTAGCGGGATTGAAGCAACCTCCATTATACATTTAAAATGGCAATATTTACAATCACGTAATTGCCTTGAGTATTACAGTACCTCACCCTGTTATTACGAAATTTATTCTATTACAGGTAACTGTGTAGCAAAAAACCAAACAACACAAACCCATGGTTATATTGAACTTAATGATTTAGTGTCCGGTTGCTATTTACTTAAATTTGAAAGCTCATCAAAACAAGGGACGTACCGTTGGTGTAAGGAAAACTAAATTATAAAGAGTTTTTAATACGTATTAATTTTAATGTTTTTGAAAATGTACTTTTTTAGATTAATTTTTAATTTAATTTATTTAATATGTATTTAGCACGTGCTTTTATTATTTTTTAAACGGATGTGTTTAATTTGCAGAAATAATAATACTTAAAGCAATCTAAATGTAAAATCTTTAATGTAATTAAATTGTTATTACTTTTTGATGCCGCACAAAAACGTTTGATTTACATAACTAAATATTACAAAATCTTGTATGGTAAATCGTATTGCTGTTTTGTAGGTTATGAATGTGTTTTAAATTACGTGCACCAATAAACATTATGCTTAAATCATAATTTTAATTATTACTTTTATGTACATGATCTCAAATTGTATCCAAGGCTTTTTTTTAACTGTATTTTTATGTTCGGCCTTATTTTCAAAATCACAATCCCATGGCTTGCCACCTGAAACTTTAAAATTAAGTGCGGCCGCTTTAAAACAAATTTTTAATAGCACACCCGGAACAGAATTAAATACTACCGAAGCAGATGCCTTTAAAAGAATCCTAATTTTAAAACATACCCGTCAAGGTGATATGGAGTTTATACAAGCCCAACTTCCGGATTTTATGAATTACTATTTAAACATACAAATTAATGGCGTGTATAGTACAATTCTACATTTGTTGCCCGCTTCGCCAAAGTCAAATCAAAACGAAACATGGAGTTATACGGGTACAAAGAATGAAACTGAAATTATTTTTACCAGAACCGCAACCGATGCACTTTACTCCGAATAACATGAACCTAAAGCATCTTTTTCTTTTGTGTTTTATTTTAGGCAAAACCTTTAATACCATTGCTCAAATTCCCATTTTAAACAGTAAACCGCAAATTACCGATAAGGTACTTTACTTAGATTTTGATGGTCAAGTTGTAAGCGGAACGGCATGGAACTCGGGAAACACTATAAATGCAGCACCTTCAACGGTTTCAAATGCAAATAAAATTTTAATATTTAAACGTATCGCTGAGGACTATGTTCCATTTGGTGTTAATATTACTACCGATTCATCCCGCTTTAATAATGCGCTTCCAAACCGCAGAATGCGTATTGTATTTACACCCACCAGTGCGTGGTTTGGTTCAGCCGGTGGTGTAGCTTATGTTGGCAGTTTTGCATGGGGCGGAACGCCCGGTACACCCTGCTGGGTTTTTGAAAATCAATTGGGATACAATTCTAAAAACATGGCTGAAGCAGCTGCGCATGAAGCCGGCCATACACTCAGTTTAAGACACCAAAGTACTTACGATGTAAATTGCAACAAAACCAATGAATACCACCCCGGACAAGGCACCGGCGTTACATCCTGGGCGCCCATAATGGGTGTTGGATATTCTAAAAATGTAACCATATGGCATAATGGTAAAAGCGCCACCTCGTGCACGCTTACGCAATTAGATCATTCAAATGGCAGTGTTGGAATAACCGGGAATGCATTTTTAAATTTTGAAAACGATGATGTTGGCGATAATCTCACTAATGCCAAATGGCTCAATTTAAATACGCTTACCACACAAGATTCTGGACTTATAACAACACCCTCGGATATTGATGTGTACCGGTTTTCGATTTGCGGTCCCCGTTATGTTTCAATTAATGCAAAGCCCTGGGCTTTAGATACAAGCGTTACGGGGTATAATGGCGCCAATTTGGATATAAAACTAAAACTTTATAATGCCATTACTAACAGTTTAATTGCTGCAGATTCATCCCTAACAAAATTAAATGCGCTATGCGGTTTAAATTTAACTGCCGGATCGTATTATTTTACCATTGATGGTGCCGGATCAAACAATTATTCTGACTATGGAAGTTTAGGACGCTATTATTTAAGTGTGAAAGCTACCAACCCACCTCCCATTTCGGCTCAAATTCAATCTAATAATTCCTATTGTCTTGGTCAAAATGCACAACTGAGTGCATCTGCCATTGGAACTCCAACAGCATGGCTTTGGACTATTTCTGCACCTATAAGCCAAACCCTTACCTCGCCCAATCCCAGCTTTAATTGCAGTACCGCTGGAATTTATACTATTACGCTTTTGGTAAACGGATCTGGTACAAATTGTCCCGTAACACGAACTATTGCAATTAGCCCTGTGCCAACACTTGCAATCAGTGGTATTCAAAATGCACTTTGCGCACCCGCTACGCGTACCCTTTTAGCTTCAGGAGCCACAAATTATACCTGGTATCCGGGATCGTACACCGGTAGTTTTATTATTGTATCGCCCAGTGTTAATACTCAGTATACTTTAATGGGCGCTATTGGAAATTGCTCGCAAACCACTATTCAAACGTTAAGCGTTAATCCCAGTTTTACACCGCTAGTAAGTGCAAACTTAAATTCTATATGCCCGGGCACAAGTGTAAGTTTAACGGCTACCGGCGCATTAAATTATACCTTTTATCCGGGCGGCATCACTGCTAACCCTGCAGTTTTTAGCCCTACCTTTAATACCAATTATACGGTAGTAGCCAGTGACGGCACCTGTATTAAATCAACCTACAAATTAATTCAAGTAGCATCGCCTTGGAATTTTAACTTAAGTATTTCTGATACCATAGCCTGTAACGGCGGCACTGTAATGATTACTGATTTTGGATCAAATGCCATTACTATTCAACCCGGAAATTACAGCGGAATTCAAATACCGCTTATTATTTATCAAACTCAAACTTATACGATTAGTGGGATTGGCCCCTCGAATTGTTTAGCTGATACCCTTTTGAATATCTATGTGGATAAAAGCTGTGACGTAAGCTCAATTAATGAATTTAACACTAATAACCTAATTCGCATATTTCCAAATCCCAGTTCAGGCAGCTTTAATATAGTAACTTATCAGGCTGTAGAGCTAGAATTATTTTCTTATACAGGTAATTTACTATGGCATACCGATTTAAACCAAAATCAATCGCACATTTTACGCGTAAATAATGCTGCCGGAATTTATTTTTTAAAAATTAAAACACGCGAGGGCGCATGGGTTGTACACAGGCTCATTAAAACCTGATTAAAGCCACAGCAGGGGTTTATTGCGTTGCCGCGCATATAAATAGTTATCTTTACAAGGCATATGAAAATTTCATATAATTGGTTAAAAACCTTTATTCATACTATACCTGAACCTGCAGAAACCGCTGCAATACTCACAGAAATAGGACTTGAAGTAGAATCTGTTGAAACAACAGGTGTTAGTAAAGACCAGCTTAAAGGATTACTGGTAGCGCAGGTAAAATCATGTACAAAGCATCCTCAAGCAGATCGATTAACTTGCACCCAAATTGATGATGGAAGCGGGCAATTAAAATCTGTAGTTTGCGGAGCACCAAATGTAGCGGAAGGACAGTTTGTAATTTTTGCCCCTGTAGGGTGTACGTTACATCCTAAAAACGGTGGGCCCATAACCATTAAAAAATCTAAAATCAGAGGCGAAATTAGCGAAGGTATGCTTTGCGCTGAAGATGAAATTGGAATTGGATTGTCCCATGATGGCATTGTAATTTTAAATTCAAAAGACCTGCAAGTAGGTAGTTTAGTAGCTGATATAATTTCTGATAATGCCGATACTTGTTTTGAAATAGGAATAACACCAAACCGTGGTGATGCACTTTCACATTTTGGTGTAGCTCGTGATTTAGTTGCAGCTTTAGCCGTGCGCCTGCAACAACCTTATACCCTACGAACTCCTGCACCCGTTAAAACGTATCACGCAAGTGAAACATTAAAAGTTAAAGCACAAGTATCCAGCGCTGATGCGTGCGACGCATTTCATTGGGTTATTTTAAACGGTATTAGCCAAACGCAAAGTCCTGAATGGCTTCAGCAACGATTAAACAGTATTGGGGTTAAATCTATTAATGCCGTTGTTGACATTACTAATTTTTTAATGCATGAATGGGGCCAACCCTTACATGCTTATGATTTTAATGCGCTGAAAGGGTCATTACTGGAGGTACGCCATGCACGCAATGGCGAACAAATGCTGGCTCTTGACGGAAAAAGCTATGTGCTCCATACAGATGATTTAATTATTGCCGATGCGGAAAAACCCCTGGCATTTGCCGGAATAATGGGCGGTAAAACCTCCGGCGTATCAGAACATACCAGTACTGTAATTATAGAGTGTGCTATATTTAATGCGGCAATGGTGCGTCGCACCTCCAAGCGACATGCCATACATACGGATGCCTCTTACCGATTTGAACGGGGTGTTAATCCTCATGGTTTAATGCAGGTATTATCTGAATGTGTGCATTTAATTTGTGAAATTACCGGAGCTCAAATTGCTCAAAACATACAAAGTTTACAGCTCACAACAAAGCCTGAAACGCATCCCTTGGCATTTTCATACAAACGTTGTTTTGATTTGATTGGTATGGAAATACCAAAAGCTGATATACGATGTATTTTTGAAACTTTAGGATTTATTATAGATAGTGAAGGCAGTGACGGTATGTTATTGCAAATTCCTGCCTCAAAATCAGAAATTACCAGAGAAGCAGATGTTGTGGAAGAAATTATGAGGCTGTATGGCTACGATAAAATTTTAGCGTCTGGACAAATCCGGTACCGTGTTGCAGGCACCATGGACGGTGGTATGATGCGGTTTGAAAATGAAATAAGTACGATATTACAAGGTTCAGGATGGCATGAAATGATGAACCTTTCTTTTGAACCTCAACTTAAATTACAACATCCACAGGTGCTTTTAAAAAATCCGTTAAGTCAGGAACTTGCAGCGCTGAGAACCCAATTACTTTATGGTGCTTTAAAAACATTGAGCTTAAATCAAAATCATAAAAACAGCCCCTTGCGCTTTTTTGAATGGGGCTCTGTTTATAAAATAGCAGAACACCATACCGAACGCAAATCTTTAGCAATAGTGTGCGCCGGAGACATGTTAGAAGCTAATCCTTACGGATTAACATACAAAACGCAATCTGGCTATATTAAGGCATTGCTTTTACAAGTTTTAAATTATGTGGGTATAAAAACACTACAGCAGCATAGCAAAAACTATAACGGATTACTAAACGCCTTTGAAATTATATTTGAAAATACCCCCATTGGCTATTGGGGAATAGTAAATTCTGAATATTTAAAACACTTTGATTTACACGGAACCATTTATTATGCCGAACTCGATGCTCATGTTTTATTAGATTTAAAACACCGCCTACAAACCGTATTTTCGGATTTTATTAAGTTTCCATTTGTTGAGCGTGATATGTCCATACAAATTGATGAATCTGTAAGTTTTGAGGCCATTCAAAGCCTTATTTTAACATGTAATACAGAAGGTTATATACAGGATGTAAAGCTTTTTGATCGTTTTAAAAAATCTGAAATGGGCAGAGAACATGCCATTGGTATAAGATTGAAGCTACAGCGCGCTGATAAAACATTAACGGATTTTGAAATTGATACTGTTATGCAACGTGTTATTGAAAAACTAAAGCAAGAACATGCGTGTACGTTAAGATAGTAAGCACAATAATTAAAACTGATATAGTATTAAATTGTTCTTTTTGCGTTTTAATGTTTACCATTTAAAACATAATACCAATTTTATATAAGCAACTTTGTGTAACATGCCTAAGATTAGGGTTTAGTTTGCGTATACTTAAAGTCAAAAATAGTTACATGCCCTTCATCTATGGATTGTAATACAATACTTTTAAAACATCCGTCGGAATTTATAAGATAGGCACTTTGCTTTACAAAACGAGTGTCTGTAAACACTGAATCGGCATATAATACACCCTGCGAATCGTAGGTAAAGCGACGTTCTGTTTTAACCTGCATATTGTTTTGAAATGTAAATTCATAACGCTTCAGGAGGCCGGCATTTTTATGCCATTGCCCCATTTGTTGCATCCAGGGAGCAGCAAAATAATGTTCGGATTTAGATTCTAGCGAACCATCAGAATAAAATCGTGAAATTATTTCTTTATACGGCTTGTGCTGCATGTTAAAATAGGTTTGCAGTGTTACATGTGCTGAAAGTTTTTGAATACCGATACTATCTTTTGCTATGGATTTTAAAATATAGGGAAACTCTGAGGACTTTATAAATGGGTTTTGTATCTCTTCCGTATAATATTGTACAAAAGCAGAATCGGTTTTATTTAATACACGGTAAACACTTTTCCATATGGTATTTTCTAAAACCCTTTGGGCTATACAAAAGGTGCCCGCATACGTCCATACATAAATGGTTGAATCGGCATAGGCCTTGGTGTGTTTTGAGGACTTAACGGGCCGGTGATAACGCTTTAGCTGCATGCATTGCCCCAGATTGTTAAAATCATACACCCACAATTCTACTGCTGATTTAACGGTTTTAAAATCGGGCTTTTTTGAAACGGTTACCTCCAGTTTTTGAATGTGATGAGAAGCTATAAAACAAGAATTAAAAGTAAAAAAGGGGGGGTGTTCGGTTTCAAAATTAAGTTGTTGACAGAACTTAGTTTGATTTTGAGCCAAAAGTTTGTAAACGTTCAAGACGTTTAAGAGTAGCATTAAAGTTAACATCGGGCGCATCACATGCCGTAAGTGAACATGTAGTTGCACTAATCTGTGAACAAGTATCATCGGTAAAAACCCAAAGAACACAATTATTTCGATACCTGCCTGATAATTGATTCCAAATTTCATCCACAGACTTACCAACGATTTTTAAAAAAACCATGGGTTCATAAAAATAACGCGCTACTTTAGCCCAGTATGCATAAAAAGGTAATGCAGATTGTATTTGCGAATGCATATAAGAAACCATGTGTTGTGCCTTTTGTACATAGGATTGATTTTGAGTAATAAGTCCCATACGTAAAAAATTTTCGGCCATAACGGCATTCGCCGAAGGTTGTACGCCGTCCTGAGTTTCAACAGTTCTAAACGGTGTAGGATGGGCTTCGGGTCCAAAAAAATACAATGGTGAAACAGGGTTTTTAAATTCAAATTCAATTTGTTCGGTAAGGTTTTTACAATCCTGTAAAAGGATGGGTTCTGAAATGCAATTGGAAAGATCAAGAAATGCAGATATAAGGTATGATAAATCTTCAAAATTTGCTATTCCAGAGGGTGTTTGGTTAATGATTTGATGAAACCACGATGTTTTACTTTTTTTAAAATTAGTTGTAATGTAGTTATAAAGGCTGTGGGCTTTTAGCAAATAGTGCGCTGAACCACTTGTTTCATAACTTTTTACATAGGCTTTTAATACCAAGGCATTCCATGCTAAAATTTGTTTAGTGTCACATTGAGGTAAAGTACGATGCTGTTGAAGCGATTTTAATAACCCCTGCACATCCAACCAATTCTTACTTGGGATTCCATGAGCATCCACTAAGGGAGGACGCGCGCGTACATCTTTAAATAAAAATATATGCGCATCCGCCTCATGCCAATACGAGTTTTCAGTAGTATCAAAAAACAGCTTAAAACTATTTTGTTGCTTATCCGAAAAATGAGTGTTTAAATCGTTCATGCGCCACACATAAAAGGCCCCCTCGCCCTCTGGACTATCTGCGTCGAGTGCAGCTGAAAATCCAAATTCAGGAAGACCCATTTGCGATTCTATAAATTCAATTACCTGAACTGCCACATACCTGTAAAACGGCTCTTTAAAAAGTGCATACGCATCCCAGTATAAGCTTATTAACTGCGCTTGATCGTACAGCATTTTTTCAAAATGTGGTATTTTTAATTTTTCATCGGTAGCGTAACGGTAAAAGCCACCATTTATGGGATCGTATAACCCTTTTAAGGCACAATTAAACAGTGTTAGCGAAACTGCTTTTTGAATTTGAAGCATGGCCGGCATATTACAATACGATAAAAGAAAATTCCAAAATTCGGGCATAATAAACTTTGGTGCCCCCTTTAGTAATCCATTTTCAAAATCCAATTGTGGTTCGAGGGATTTAAGGACCTGTTTAAAATTAATGGGGGTAATACTAGCATGGTGACTTTGAAATGTACTTACCGGTTGCATCGCCTGCTCTATTTGATCTGCGTATTGTAATGCGGTTTGCGGCTGTTCACTGGTTATACGAATAATTTGCTGTAACAGGTCTATCCATCGGGCCTTTGGAATATACGTTGCAGCATAAAGCGGTCTGCCGTCACTAAGCGTAATGCAGTTTAAAGGCCAACCACCTGAGCCGCCCATGGCATGAAGGGCACGCATATAAAAATGATCTGCATCTGGAAATTCTTCACGATCTATTTTAATACTAACAAAATGGCGATTCATTACCTCTGCTACTTCAAAATCGTCAAAACACTCATGAGCCATGACATGACACCAGTGACAAGAGCTGTACCCTATGCTTACAATTACAGGTTTATTTTCATCTTTAGCACGCTGCCAAGCTTTTGCATTATAGGGGTGCCAGTGTACCGGTTGCTGCGCATGCTGTTTAAGATACAGACTCGATTCAAATTCTAATAAATTCACAATTTTAATATTACAATGTAAAAATACGTGCTATTCAAATTAACATAGTACTTTTGTAATATTACATGAAACGCTTTAAACTGTACATCATCATTGGTGTAGTATTACTTATTATTGCCATATTGTTTAAAACCTGCAGCGGCAGAGCTACTATAAAGGTGTATACGGATGTTGTGGCCTACCGGTCAGTTTTAGAAACGGTAAATGCTTCCGGAAAAATTCAACCTGAAACTGAAATTAAAATAAGTAGTGACGTAAGCGGTGAAATTACCGAAATGTACGTTAAGGAAGGCCAACACGTAAAAAAAGGCGACCTGCTTTGCCGAATAAAACCAGATAATTATGAAAGTTTGCTTCAGCGTGCTCAAGCCTCAGTTAAATCTACACAAGCCGGATTAAAAAGCACATTGGCATTGCTTGATCAGGCAAAAGCTTCGTTTGAAAATGCACGCTTAATTTACGAAAGACAAAAATCACTGTTTGAAAACAAATTAATTGCACAGCAAGACTTTGAAGCTGCATTAACCCAGTATAAAAGCGCAGAGGCCAATGTAAAAAGTATTGAATCCAATGTACTATCTGCAACCTATGGTATTGAAGGAAATGAAGCTGCATTAAAAGAAGCCCGTAATAATTTAGAAAAAACATTTATATATGCCCCAGCCGATGCTACCATTTCAAAACTTAGTGTAGAACAGGGCGAACGCGTGGTAGGTGTTTCGGGAATGTCTGGAACAGAATTGATGCGGCTTGCTAATTTAAATGAAATGGAAGTTAGTGTTGAAATTAATGAAATTGATATTGTAAAAATTCATCTCAAAGATTCTGCTATTGTGGATGTTGAAGCATATCCTAATGAACGAATTCGCGGTATTGTAACCGAAATTGCTAACTCCTCACAAAATACAAGTTCACTCGAACAAGTAACAAATTTTGTTGTGAAAGTGCGCTTAATTCAGGAATCGTACCGGCATTTGAGTGCTGCCC
>Ga0078894_10002128_pt1 | contig 14923 bp, 14 predicted proteins | sample LauGreSu1BDMLBSD_2_FD_67506 | JGI IMG/M metagenome (GOLD analysis project Ga0078894, IMG submission 67506) | Freshwater lake microbial communities from Lake Michigan, USA - Su13.BD.MLB.SD (version 4) (version 4) | ecosystem: Environmental > Aquatic > Freshwater > Lake | place: Lake Michigan... | reverse complement strand
TAGCCCGAGTCAATGTAGAAATCTCTTTCTGTGAAGAACTGTACAGATGCTTCGGATAGATTGGTTACCACAAAGGTGCTGGTTACCGAAATGGCTGGAGCAGCAACAATGCGATTGTTGAAGGCAGCATGACCCGCAGGATGCAGCTGATCTAGAATGGCTCGTTGCCAGCGATCGCGATTAATTTTGCTGTTGATAACATAGGCAAAATTCTGGTAATAATAACTGTCCTGCAGTCGCTGATCCGAGCTTAGCTGACTGCGGCTATCCAGGGTTCTGCCTGCCAATTCAACCACTGGGCTGGTATTGATCAATGTAACCTGACTGCTGGTGTCGGTATCAAAATTCCAATAATAGGCCACCAGTGTTTCAGAACTGCTGAATGTTCCTGTGATGCTGTTGGACTGCAGCAGAATGTCATAGGATTTGCTAATATTAATCTGCACAATATCATCGATATTGGCCGTGGCTCCAGTGCTGGATCCAACAATGATTGCGCCCCGTAGATTCAGTGGATTGCCGGATTCGTACAGCGCTCTTAATTTTTTACGCACCAACCAGCGTGAATCCGATAATTTGAATACACTTTCGCTGGGTCGGATAATTTCAATGTCGTCGTTGAAGAAGGCCTTGAAGAAGAATTTAAAACTATTTACGCTGCCCTTGCGCTCATAGAAGTCTCTCATGTATTTGATGATCAGCGTCTTATCTGCAGTAAACTCATTGGGCAGATTGGGCATGTAGTTATTCAGGAAACGCAGGGTCAGACTAGACGCCACGGTATCAATGTCGCGATTAAGCTGTACTGTCTGAATAACGTCCTGTGGATTGCCCTGTTGTTCTAACCATTCAAAATATTTGGTTACAAAAATAACAAACAAAGGATAGTATTCCTGAACATAATCAGGTAGTTGTTCGTTTAAAAATAAACTAAGTTTGCGATCTGTTGTCATCTAACTTTGACTAACTGGTTAACATTGACAGTTAGGCCGTTTTTTAAGTTGCTGGTTGAATCGGCAAGAGTATCATCGAGAATTAAAATTTCGTCGAACCCTGGAGTAATATCACGATTATTTTCCTGAACTTCTACCATGAGACGAACATCAGAACTGGCACCTATGAATCCATAGACATCCAGAGCCGGCAGGTGTAGCACGCCGGTGCCATAGTTAATGGAACCAAAATTATCGCTGACAATCACGCCCGTGGATACATTGACCAGTCTAATGACTCCCGACCCATTGTAGTCTGGTGGCATATCATTGGGGTAGTCCCGCATTCTGACCTTGGTAAGTTCTCCCACGGAATTCTGAATAATAAAAAAGTTACTGGTCAATGAGCCAGGATGTATTTTAGAAGGAAATTTAACTTCGCCAGTGAATACAACGCCCGATGTTATGGGTATGCGTTTCTGCATTTCAATGATGATGTTGGCACTTACTATGGAATCATCCAAGGCCATGATTTGTTCCTGCAACTGGCTGGGATAGAAAGTTTCGTTGAATCTTTCCAGCTTGGTGTCAATAAAGGTCTGTACTAGATCGCTGACCTGTGACACTAACGTGGCATTTGATACATTGGTCAGTGCATTGTCATATTTAACATCTACACTTAAATTTAAATAGCTGTAGATAGGATCCACGAATTCATGATTTATTGTAACCATGCTGCGGGGTTTTAATATCTCATTGACAATGCGTTGTTTTTCCAGTTCGGTCAATACATAGCCAGTCTTGGGTTTGACACTGATGTAGATTCTACCAAAGGCCGGAGGATTCTGATTTTCACCACCCCAGACATTCACACTCTGCGCTCCCGGCAATTCTGCACTGATGATGCTGGCATAGTCCTTGGCAGTTACTGCACGGCCATTGGTTGAATAACGATTGATGGCATTAAAACGAATTTGTTCAACGGTGTCGCCATTGGAACCACCGGTTGGACGGCTAACAATATCTATGGTTCTGTTGGCGTCTGATTCGCCAGCAATGCTGTTAACTGTCCATTCAAGTGGAACATTGGTGCTGACATTACCAGCAGTGCCATTGCTAATCAAATACTGTATTGATACTATGCTGCCAGCCTCGGGATTTTTGCCCAACACACCATCACCAAAAAAGATATAGTATTTTCCATCGGTGCCTTCTTCCAGATAATAGTAGGTGCTGGTGGAATTGGCCGCGGTAATATCATCCATGCGGGTATAGGTTTCCACCACATTATTGGGATAGGTTACCTTGACTTTAATGGTAGTGGTATCAACATTGTCATTGGGAATCACATATTTACTGGCCGGTGTTGGTGACGCTGCCACGACATAGTAGAAGTCCAGTGACGTGCCTTCATAGACAATCACCTCTTCGAACACATATTCGCCAGCGCTGTTGGGGAATGCTGTATAGGCAACATTGTTGTAGAAGGTCAGTGAAGTACCATCAACTTCTACATTGAAAGCAGTAAAGGGCTCCAATATAACATAGGTTGGTACTGCAGGTATATTGGTTAGTGTGAGCTTGATCTTGGCCATGGCTGAGCGTACACTGTTGGGTGTATAACGCAGATGTTTGGCCAGGCTGGCCACGCTGCCACGTTTTAATGCTGTATCCATGTACATTTCATTGCTAACCATGTTGGCCAACACTGCGTTGTAGTGCGTATTATATGATAGAAGATCCAGTAGAACGCTTAGGTTACTGCCTTCAAAATCGTAGTCAGTAAACTGGCTCTGTTCTTTTAAAAAGAACTTCAGATTCTGCTTGATTGTATCAAAGTCTAATTCTGTGACTCTGGTATTAGCCATTATCGAATCCTAGTAAATTTGGTTGTAAATTGTGACACTTCATTGGTGTTTCTGATCTTGTAGACAAGGTTGATGTTCATTTCATTGGGATTGTTCAGCATTTCTGATACAGTCACCTCCAGAACTTCAACACGTGGTTCGTGTTTTCTGATACTGTCACGTATGGTTCGTTCGGCAATAATGGCAGTAAGACCAGTCATGTTTTCAAACATCAGGGAATGAATTTGACAACCAATTTCGGGATGAAACGGGCGATCATAGTGATTGGTATTAATCAGATTTCTCAGTGCTCCGCGTATGGCATTGTCGTTGGTCTTAACGGCCACGTCCCGCGTGCGCGGATTCAGCCCCATGGCTGCGTCTAGATCGATGTAGGTTTTGGTTGTCATATCGTTATTTATCCACCGATGAACACGTTGCTGCTACCTTGTGCAATTACTGATCCACAGGCTACACTATCACCAATACGGGCAGCTGCCTTGCCATTGATTCTAACTGTGCCGCTGCCGCCGCCAATATTGCTGGGATGACAACCTTGCTTGGGGCAGCAGTGTGTATTCCAACCGTCACCCAGTCGATGTGCAAAGATGCCATTGATTCTTACATTGCTGCTGGCGTCGGTTCCTGCTCGGGGTGGAAAGCATCCATGCCCCGAGCAAATATCGCCTAGTCTTGCTGCTGCTGCCATGGTTGTCCTTTAAGTATACTTGGTAACTGTGCCACTAGTGGCAATTTCGTTCTGACTTTTTAACACAAAAGGTCGGATGTTGTTTTTAAACTTGTTCCAGTCATTGTGAATATTCTGGGTAATGCCGGTAAAGGTCAGTGATGTGTTGTCTGCTCTGCAACGAATCGTCCAGGTAATGCTGGTACTCAGAGTGCGATCCGGCACTGCTTTATAACCAGCATAGAAAGATCCAGGAGTAATATCATAGCTTTTGGACACCGTAATATATTTTAAATCAACTTCTGCGCCAGCCGAATCTCGGGTATCTTCTTGTTTGTTGTTTCGAGTATACCATTCTTCCTTTTGAAATACACCTTCATGAGTGCCCCAGAGTTTAATCTGAGCATTGGCAGTTGTTCCAGAACATCTCAGAGTCAAACTAGTACTGGCATAGCTAATGGTGAAACTGCTGACCGTCACCTTGGTTGCAACCGCTGACAGGGTGCCAGTCAAGGGCTGTATTTCGTAAATGGTTCCAATGCTGGTAAACAGGGTACTGACATACTCTGGATCTATGTCGCTCAGTTGAAGCCCAAACAAAGCACCGGCTCCAAACAAGCCAGCAGAATTGTGTTCAAAATCGAGCACGTATTTGGTATTGTTGCTGGTCACCATATTAGCTCAAATCACACAGATACCATTTTGGAGTACCATCCTTGCCCTTGGCAACCTGATGATCCATGAAAGTTCCAACCTTTGCTCCGCCAGCAGGACGATTACCATTGGGGTTGAAACTGCAATGAATCCATCCAGTTGTCTTGCCCTTGCCTGTATAGTATTCCAGTAATAACTGATCGTAGGCAACGTTGTCGCGTATCCACAATGCCACATCGTATAGCTGAGACAAATCACTGCCAAACTGCATGTCTACCGCACAACCAGTCAGGTGTTGTGACTTTGCTGCGCCGCCGGCTGGCACATCAAATCTCAGACAGCTGGTCATCATCATGGCAGGGAAACGCTCTTTGATGGGATCCAGAACATTGACACACAATCCGCGCAGATTATCCAAGATCTGTGACTTGGTTAATCCACAGCCAGGGTGAGTCGTTTTACTTGAATTGCTCCAGAACTCCTTGTTCAGGGCCGCGCTTTCCGATCCAACGTGAGCAACATCGCCTAGCTTGAAGCGTTTACTTAACTGAATGGTATAGGGTGTTTCTTTGAAGCTGGCAAACTCACCCAACTTATAGGGAGTGGCGGCCACAATACTGGGCTTGTTCAGATCCGAACGTTTGCAGCCTGCGTCTTGCTTGGCCTTGCTTGCTTCAACGTCTTCCTGTGTCTGCACACCGGCAGCAACGCCAGCACCCGGAGGAGCCTCACCGGCATCGTTGTTGCCCTTGAATTCAGAATCGGGATCGCAGCCTGGACGAATCAGATCATCGAATCTGCCATCGCCCGGAGGACTGCGACGATCGGCCGGAGCTGATAATCCAGTGCCCGACGGCGATCCAGCGGTACCGCTGTTGATGTCTGTGGTTCCACCGTCCAGGTTCAATGACCCACTGCCGCGTAAATGAACATCATTGGCGCCCATGAACAAAGAACCACCGGCCTTGATATGAATATCGTTTTCCGATTCCATGTAGAGATTTTTGCCACGAACCTTTAGGTCGTCAGTGACACTGACATCAGCCTTGCCATGAACATTGACCGTGGCATCGTTGCGAATATCAATCTTGGTTGCGCCATAGCTGATAATCTGCAGGGCATCCTTGGCCAGGATACGGGTAGCCTTTTCCACGGTTACATCATAGCCACCGCGAATGTATACCTTGTTGTTGCGAACAAACACACCGTGGTAATCACCCTGTATGTGTTCGTGCATGCTGCCAAATTGGTCAATCTCAAAGAAGGTGCCGGCTCGGTGATATACATGCAGGCGTTCGCGCTGTGGAGTATCATCCATTTCAATGACATGACCACTTTCGGTTTCAATCATGTGGTTGTAGGGATACTTGGCACAGTAGGCACTCTCGGGCTCGTTCCAGGTATCGGGATTGCCAGCCAGGATATTGGTTAACCGTTTATCCGACTTGGTCTTGAGCACCGGTGTGTCCTGTGCATCCTTGCCGCCAGTAGCCAGCTTGTTGGTATCGCCACCGGTTTTACGGTTCTCATAGTCAGCGGCCGGATAGGCATTGTTTGGATCGCTGTAGGGCTTGGGCTGACCTAACTTGGGATTGTTTAGTTTATCAGTGGGCTTGGTTGTTTCTGGATTGGGCTGATTCTTTGCAGCCACCTGACTGGGTGGTGGAGTAACTTGCTCGCCAATGGCCGCAATTTCCTTGCCGCCCGGTGTGCCAGGAACATAGCTGGCAGCATAGCCTTCGACAATTTTTAAAATCTTCAAACCATAGTCAAAGGCTTTGATGTTGGAGCCGGCAACTGCACTGGTCGCCCAGTAGTTTGCGTCTGCCTGTGTGGCGCCGGGAAACTTGACACCGGTAATGGCATTGACATAGGTTCCTGACGCTGCACGTTTAAAGTAGGCTGCCGAAGTTTTTGCTGCAATGACGGGATCGTTGACCTTGTCTGGATTGTTGACCAGATCTTCGCCAATCAGCGCACCAATTTCTCGGTAGTTCTTTTTACCGGTAAGCTGAATAAATCCACGTCCACGATACTTGTATCCGTCACCGGGTTCGGTGTTACCCATGTCGCGACCGAGCTTGGTCTGATAACCGTAGATAGCATCGGAAAATTTTGCCGTGTCCTGGGACAGTGCTCTTAGATCTGCGTCATTGTATTTTGATACCCGAGAACCAAAAATTTCTCGAATTCGGGGAAGAGGCGTGACGCCATATCCCTTGAGATCTTCGGACTTGGATTTGAATCCACATTCTTTGTAGACGTTGCCAACAGCGGCAGCCAGGAATTTTGGATCAGTTAATCCGAACTTTTTACAGGTGGCGACAAATACTTCAAAGTTAGAGGACACCTTCTGATCCTTGGGCGGCGCAGTTCCTTGTATGATAGGATCACCCTGAGCGTCTTTGACTGTGTTGCCTTCGCCGTCGGTAACCACACCTTCGCCAGTGACATTGCCCTGACCGATGCTGCCCGCGGGCGGTGCCTTGGGCAGTCCACCAATGGTGCCCATCATGCAGGGATTCTGACAGTTGGCTCCGTCCAAGAAGAAACCAATGACCCATGTGCCTTCCAAGGGTCCAACCGGCGACGATCCCTTGCCACCAATGGCAGCACTGGTAATGGGTTGCATGGGCATGGCCCAGGGCAGGTCTTCCTTGGGGATTACTGGTTGATGATAACCAAAAATACGTACTCGGCATCGTCCAATTTTCATGGGATCTTCACGATCCTCAACCACGCCAATCCACCAGAAGAAACCGTCTTTGGCAAAAATATTATCTAAATTCATTTGTTGTAATCCTGTAGTGTACTTTCTTTGACAATTTCCATGATCATCATGTGCTTCTGCAGTGTCAATTTATGACGTATTGCTGTAATAAGATACCGGCCCGAATATACTTTATCTTCTCGGCGGTCCGAAGAATCGCCTTCATCGCGCGGCGATGAATCTGGAACATATAATTTAATGGTGCGTCCAACTTCAATGTCGGTGCGTCCCGGTACAGTAATCTCAATTTTAAAATTATCCAGCTCCAAGATGGTGCTGATACGGCCTGCTCCCAGACTGCCTTTGACGGTCATGCTAACACCGGGCGGTCTTTCTCCAGGCCTGCCATACATGTCGGATAGCTGAGGGTATACTGTCAACACAGTTGCAGGGTTTCTATTCAGGATATCTGGATAGGAAGGAAAGGGATTCAATTTTGGACGATTTGCAAATCTGGAAATATGATCGTAGTCTATGGTTTCATAGGCCTTTTTCATGATGTCCAGAGTCAATAAACGATTGGCATACAATCCACTGTGCAGATTTTTTAAACCATTGTAGGTTTCTTTTACTTCCATGCTTTCAATTTTGAAGTATTCGGCCTGTACATCCTTGACATAGTTGCCATCGGTTGTGCCCGACAGGTTGGCTGGTATATATGTATACTCACCAAAATCATTGGTTCCTTTTAATAGACTGCTGTAGTTGACCAACTGATAGCTCTTGCTGCTCTGGAAAAACAGGGTTCCTGGCAGAGTGTCAGTGTCAAAGGGAACACTGCGGGAAGCCAGCCAGTTGATGGCCTTGCTGGGACGCCAGCCTGGGCTGGTAAAGGTTACTTGCTCGGCATCGGCACCAATGCGGTTCAGGGTTTTCTTTTCGGAAAAATAAGTTTTAAAAATGGTGTCGGCAATTTCCAACGGATAACCACTCCAAGTACCCCATACAGGAGTCTGCACATCGGTCATCAATTCCGGAACAACAAAGTTTAGAATATAACCCTGTGTGCCAGTATCCTTGAGCATGATCTTGTCGGATATGCTGTAGACTTGAAAATCTTCGGAAAATCCTTCTTCCATGCCCGGAGTCTTGAAGGCTATCTTTAACATCTCGGCGCCGGTAATGGGAAACAGTCCAGCAATGTTGGCAGCATCGACAATCAGTATGGTACCATACATGCCGTTGCGCATCATATCTTCATAGATGTTGATCTCAGCAGTATAGAGAACCAGGTTTACTTGTTTTTCGCCACTGGATTTTGAAAGCAAGACATCGACAATCTGTACCTCACCCGGTGTTTGAACTTCAGCCGTCATTGAGTAGCCACCTCAGCAAATGATTTAAGGAATAGATTGAGATATTCGGGTTTTAAAATTTTGATTTCTCGTTTCTTTTCGTTCTCAGCCACTTCATAATCATAGTTGGATACAGCGATGCGTCCCGGTGTGGTGCTGTTGACAATATAGCCGGCTGCATTGACATAGTGATGTGGGCTATTGATGTTGCTCCGACCATACTTGTCAACAATGTAGGCATACAAAACATTTTCTGGTAAAATCCAGTCCCAGCGCGGATCAATGATTTCATTGACAATCAATATAACCCAGTGAAATTGCGTGTTGTCATAGATTTTATCGGCTAAAATTTCCGGAGTGTCGCCGTCACGAACAATGTAATTATAGTAGGCTAGATCGTTTTGTATGGCCAGGCTATCAGTCTTGATGCGACGAAATATATCGCGAATAATGAAATTTGTAGCGCCACCATCCAGGCTGTATTTTAAAAATGGAAATTGTGAGAAATACATTAATAGCCCTTTACTATGCGTTCTTTGGTCAACACTTCGAGTTCAACAAAGGTCAGGGACATGTTGATTTCTGTGGGTGATCCATCGGCAAAAGACGACATCTGACTCTGTGTACCATAGTCAACCTTCATGGCTGACAAAACGCATTCACTGATCTTGTTGACGTGTGGATTTTCTTTTCCCTTGAAAAAGTATTGTATGTCAAAGGTACTGGGATAGATGTAGAACATGCCACCCTTGGACAATTCGGGGTGCATGTGGAATTTAAACATTTCAATGATTTTATGAGCTGCCTTGGTTTCATCGGCATTGCGCGGCAAAAATTTGTAGTCAAAAGCAAAGGTTCGAGTTTCAACGTTTTGAAAAACCTGTTCACGGAATGGGTTCAGGGCCATGCCTGTACCCAGAGAAACCAGTGACTTGGGATCTAGATTGGTGGCAATGGCAGCTGGAATCTGCATGGCATTGATGATGGCTGCCTTGACACTTTCACCGGCAAAGTCCTTGGTGCTGTCAGTGGCAGAACTACCGCCGGCAATGAACCCACCCAGGCTACCCAGATCTGTGGCTCGATATTCAACCCGATATTGTGTGCTGGGTCTGTCGTTGACGGCCAGCATTATGGCACTGTCAATTCTAAACTTTTTATCGCCTTCAAAGGTTCCTTCGGCAATGGTGGCTCCTGCCACTGCACCGGCTGCACCCAACACCAATCTGGTCTTGGCATTCTTAACCAGGTTGGTGTTGGCTAGAATACTATTGGTGGCCTTGTAGCCAAGAACTGCGCCGCCGGCAATGGCTGCTTTATCCACGTTGTCGCCAGCCTTGGTTTCGTTGACACGATTCTGTCCTGCACTGGTAACTTCGGCAGTCTTATAGGAACCACCGGGACCATTGTATTTGCTTTTGCCGCGAATGTTGATGTAGAAGACAACAAAATGCGGATAGTCCGCAGAATCCACATCATAGGGATAGGTTAACGATCCAACGTTGTATTTAAAATCCTTGCCAGTGGTTGCATCCTGTACAGAACCACCGCTTTTGTTGAAGGTTTTTGCGTTGAGTTTTTCGTTGGTATTAACTGGGGGCGTATCAGCCATAAATAGTTGATCCTATTAAAATTATCGAATATTTATCATGTATTCATCTAAAAACTACAAGGGCCGATATCGGGTAAACAACACTGGTAAATATTCTGGTGATCCTACTCGCGTAATTTATCGCAGTCTTTGGGAATTGAAGTTCATGAAATGGTGTGATACCAACGACAATGTCCTGGAATGGGGTAGCGAAGAGATCGTTATACCTTATTTATCACCAATAGATAATCGGGTACACAGATATTTCGTGGATTTCTACATTAAAATTCGGGACAAGAATGGCGTGGTTCAGCGTTATCTCATTGAGATCAAACCCAGCAAGTTTACCCGACCTCCACAGAAGCCAGCCCGTGTAACCAAACGATATATTCAGGAGGTCATGACCTGGGGTGTGAATCAGAGCAAGTGGAAGAATGCCACGGAATTCTGCGAAAACCGTGGTTGGAAGTTTGAGATTCTCACGGAAACCGATTTAGGAATTGATAAATAATATCATGGCAACCACCAATCCTTTTCAGAACGTCACCATGAAAGCCAGTGACGCTCAGCGCAGCATTAACTGGTATCAGAACCAGGTTAAACAACTGCGCAACGTCAGCGGATCTGTCAACAGCATGCTGAGTGGCAAGGCCGGCAATCTCAAGAGCAGAATCAAACCCGGCGAACTATACCTGTTTCAATATGATGCCAAGCACAAAGACGATCTGCCCTACTGGGATGCCATGCCCCTGGTGCTGCCCTTTAGCACAGTTCCTGGCGGATTTTTAGGCATCAATCTGCACTATTTGCCCTATGGTTTGCGTTTTAAATTAATGGGCGCTTTATTAGAGGTCAAGCACAAGACTGCCGACGAAACAAAACAACAACTATTCAGCTGGCAGTTGTTGAACTCTGGAGCTAAATTTCCCGGTGTTGGGGCTTGTGTCAAGCACTACCTTACCGGACATTTACGCAGCAGATTTTTACTAATACCCTCAGAGGATTGGTTGAGTGCGTCCATGATGCCCATAGAACAATTTCAGAACGCTTCCAAGGAAACGGTCTGGAGACAATCAAGGAAACATTACTAATGTCTTACTTTAAATTAGAAAACTTCAGAGAAGAAGTGCTGAACCGTGGCATGGCCAAGGCGCATCGATTTGAGGTTGCAGTCTATGCTCCTAGCTTTTTGGGCGGCGGTATAGAAAAACTCAGCAGTTTGTTTGCCGAAGGAACACAGTTACCACAGACGCGAGTCAATGTAACACCTCTGCGTATGTTTGGCCCGCCACGATACCTGCCACACTTTGCCGAATATGGCGGCGACAATATTTCCATCAATTTTTATCTGGATCGCAGCATGGAAGTCAAGCGATTTTTTGATCGATGGATCGACGGTGTCATTGATAGAAACACCAATCTGGCCTATTATTATTCAAACTACATATCCAAAATTGAAATTGCTCAGCTGGACGAACAGGACAAGGTAAGCTATGCAGTCAGACTAATAGATGCCTATCCCATATCTGTGAATCCAGTGCAGCTGGACCAGGGTAGCATGGGTGTGAGTCGTTTAAATGTCACCTTTACCTATAAGAAATGGGAAGCAATCACCACTGCTGTGCAGGTGGTGCCACCCAAGCCCACGATTACACACAAACCTGATCCCAAACCGTCCAAGGATAATCGCAAGGTTGATTATCTGGGACAGAGTTCGCCTCTGGGCGGTACAATGGATAACCCAATGAGTTTTGAAACCAATAGCTTCTTTGGAGCTTGATTTAATTAATTAAGGAGATATACACATGGCTTTACCTGTATTTGATACACCGGTTGCAACACTGGCTTTGCCCAGCAATGGAGCAACGGTGAAATTTCGTCCATTTTTGGTCAAAGAACAGAAGCAATTGCTGATGGCAGCACAAGAAGGAACCAACCAACAAAATGATGCCATTGAAGGTATCATCAATGCCTGTACCTTTGGCAAGGTCAATGCTGCGACTCTGCCGGGTTTTGATGTTGAATATCTGTTCATGCACATCAGAGCTGCCAGTGTAGGCGAAAAAGTTGAACTCGTTCTGACCTGTCCCTGTGGCGCCAAGCAGGATGAATCCATAGATGTCACCAAGGTCGAAGTTGAGAAAACCGAGGGTCATAAAGACACGGTTGAACTGGACAACAACATTACCCTGAAGATGCGCTATCCATATTTGCGGGAAATCGACGAACTACTGGCCGCCAAGGATGTGGATGGTATCATTAAATTGATTGCTCGCAGCATTGAAACCATCTGGCAGGGCGATGAAATGTATGCCGCTGCCGATCATACCGTGGCTGAAATGGTGGCCTTTGTTGAAAGCATGACACCGCCCAATCTGGAAAAGATTGAACGTTTCTTTGCCACCATGCCGGTGCTGCGCCATAAAATGGTATGGGATTGCAAGGCCTGCAGTAAACACAATGAAGTAACATTGGAGGGTATACAGAGTTTTTTCGGTTGATCCTTTCCCATGAAAGTCTGATCAACTATTATCAGACCAATTTTAATCTGATGCAGTATCATAAGTATAGTTTATCAGAATTAGAAAACATGATGCCGTGGGAAAGGGAGATCTATGTCACTCTGCTTGTTCGTTATTTAGAATTAGAAAAACAAAAAATACAGGAACAAAACGCCGGAAGGGGATAAAAATGGCAGACCAAGAAATCAAACAAGAAGCACCCAAGGAAGATTGGATGCAAAAGAAATGGCGACCAGCCATGGGATGGATGTACATGGTGGTGTGTTTCTGCGACATGGTTATATTTCCAGTCGCCTGGAGCATTCTGCAGGCAGTTTTAAAGCAACCAGTCACACAATGGAATCCACTGACTCTGCAGGGCGCTGGTTTATTTCACCTGGCCATGGGCGCTGTTTTAGGTATCGCTGCCTGGGGACGTACCCAGGAAAAGGTGGCCGGAGCTTCCACGGTTGGTACTTCGGTCACACCACCAACACCCGCGGGCCTGCCGCCCAGCGTGACACCAGCTGCGGCGCCACCCCGACCACCCATGACTCGTCCCGCACCAGTAGCGGCACGCCCAGTAGATGACGACGAACCACCATTTAATCCACGCCACCGAGATGAATAAACATGGCTGCTGCTAAATCAAAACCCCTAACCATCGATGAGCTAATTGATGCTCAGCGTGCCATGCTGACCAGATCAGAAAAACTTACTGAGAAGCAGATCAAACACGCTGAAGAGCAGATTAAGAAATTAGAAGAAATCCGCCAGGCAATGACCATTCAAAACATGGAGGGGTTGAAGGAAACTCTGGACACCCGCTTCATTACCAAGATCAAGGGGGATGCGCAGCATGTTACTCTGGGCGACGTTAGAACCCAGCTAAAAACTCTGGACAAAAATATTCAGGAGGCCCTGGCCAACAGCAGTGGCGATCCAGTCAGACCAGGCCGTAAAACCTTTCCAGGATTAAAGGTCATTCAGGGTGGAGCTCAGGGCTCTGCAGATCCAGGCCCGGCCGAAGTACCACCATTGAAAAACATTGGTGGTAAATTCAACCCCAACAATCGTGGCAACACTGGTAACTTCTACGACGCATTTTCTGCACTGGCTGGTAAAAAGACCGTTTTAAAAGAAGGTTTTGCCTTTGATCCTTCTCTTAAGGGGTCGGGTATACGGAGTACACGCGTTGGCAGCAAAGGCCAGGTTGCAGATGCAGCTGAGGCCAAGATGGGACGCCTGGGCGGAGCTGCCAGCATACTGGGCAACATGGCACTGGAAAAGAATGAAGCCAACATTGAAAGCATGTACAGTCCAGGACTATCCAAGTTCTTTGCTAACTTCCTGCCACCAGAATTGGCTCGTCAACCCAATAGTCAGCCTGACACCGTTAATCCTATTACAGGTAGCCGTGCCAATACCCGACCTAAACTGGTTGGCATAGATGGCGGCAAAGGCAAGACCGCTACTGCTTTACCATCAACAATACGTGCCAATGTATTGAATGTCACTGCTACCACTGTCAACATCAAAGGCAAGACTGGCGGCGGTTCTACCGAACAACAACGCACCATGCGTGGTGGTGACACAATTAAAACAGCAGCGGCTGCAGCGGCAGGCGCCGGTGGTGCTGGTGCAGCAGGTGCCGGAGGCGGCGGTGATGGTGGTTTAGGGCTGGGAGATCTGGCTGGATTGGCCACGGGTGCAGGATCCATGATCAAGGGCGCGGCCAAGTATGCCCTGCCCGCAGCTGTAATGTATGGAGCTGGACGAGCCGTTGATTATGGTGCTGGCGCATTGGGTGTTGGCAAAGATGAAAAGGGCAACGACCTGCAGGTTGATACCAAGGCCGATGACAGCAACTGGAACCGAATGAGCATGCTGGAAAAGGCTCAGAGTGGTCTGGCACGGGGCATAGAAAAGGCCGGTGATTTTGTTGCGCCCAACATGGCCAACCAGGCACGTGCAGATCGGGTTAAAAAGGAATCCGAATATTTTGCCCGACAAGACAGCATGCTCAAGGGCAAGATGCCAGCAGCCACACCAAAAGTTGAAACTACTACTATACGTGAGAATAAAACACGCATAGCCGACGAAGACGTTGGTGATACACTTTCTGATAAACAAATGGCTGTTATTAGAATGAGTAAGCGTATGGGCAATTCATATCCCCCAGAAATTGAAGCCAAATATCAAGCACAACTTAAAAATTCAAAACCAACAACAGCACCACAGCCCGCTGCTACACCGACTACAGCTCCAGCAGAAACACCCGAGGTTAAATTCCGACGCTCAAAAATGACCAGTGAAACCATAGGCGGAAGAACAATCACTGGCTATGAGCGCGGCTATAATCTTCATGGTAAAAAAGAAGATGTGGAAGAGGCGGATGCAGCCTGGCAAGAATTCAAGGATGCCAAATCCGATGCCGATGCCGAAGCCGCTGCAACGAAATTTAGAAATCTGGCCGGCAATATAGAGTCTGCAGAATACAAAGCTAAGATGAAAAAGATTAGCGAAGAACAGACAGCCAGAAAGAAAAACAAACAAGCCGCGGACGCTGCCACGCCCAAGACAGAACAGGGATCAGAGAACCCGCCGGCATCTGTAACACCTAAAAAATCTAATAACAAAGATTA
>Ga0078894_10002127_pt1 | contig 14927 bp, 10 predicted proteins | sample LauGreSu1BDMLBSD_2_FD_67506 | JGI IMG/M metagenome (GOLD analysis project Ga0078894, IMG submission 67506) | Freshwater lake microbial communities from Lake Michigan, USA - Su13.BD.MLB.SD (version 4) (version 4) | ecosystem: Environmental > Aquatic > Freshwater > Lake | place: Lake Michigan... | reverse complement strand
AACATGGTCTTCTTTCTTTTATGAAAAAGGTGGTGGAAGCATGCCCGACTTAGGAGTTTACAATATTGCAACGTTAACTGCATTGCTTGGTCCCACTAAATCAGTTATGGCCATGACAAGCATTGTCAATTCAGAAAGGGAGATTGATGTGAAGGGAAAAGTAAAAGTTGAAGCTGAAGACAATGCCCATATCTTATTAGATCATGGTAAAGGAATAATTAGTCATGTGATGTGTGGTTTCAATTATTTTGATCCACACGGACATGAAGCAAAGGGTCAGCAGTTACATTCCATTCAAGTATTTGGGGACAAAGGAAACATGCGACTAATTGGGTATGATTGGGAAACATACGGAGTATATCTTGATGATTCATGGGAAAAGCCGGCGACTTTGTATGAAGCAGAAACGGGAGGATATCAATGGCAGGAGGGTGCAACCAAGGTTGCAGAATCGATCGTTAAAAATATTGAGCCAAGGATCAATGTTGAACATGCGTTGCATGTACTTGAAATTATTGAAGCCTCCAGAAATTCTTCTGATAAAGGAAAAAAAATAATGTTGCAGTCAACGTTTAAGTGGCCGATGGTTAACTAGAAATCAGATGTCAGGAGTCAGATGTCAGAGATAGAATTGATAGTGTATGTTGCTTCATTTAAATTTTTATTTTTTTAATAATCAAAAATTCACATTTCCGACTATTCCCTGTTTTCTGACGTCTGATATCTGATTCCTGACATCTGTCTTCTAATATTTTTATCTAACTTTACATCACTGGAACATTAGCTCAGTTGGTTTAGAGCATTACTTTGACAGAGTAGGGGTCACTGGTTCGAGCCCAGTATGTTCCACACCCTTAAATACCCCATGGCTAATACACAATCAACCCCCGATTTCAAGCAGCAAGAAGAAACTGAAGTACTCGATAGTTCAGGATTTGTATTGATTGTTTGGAATGATGATATTAATACATTCGATTGGGTCATCAAAACCTTGATTGAAGTGTGTGGGCATGAAAAAGAACAGGCCGAGCAATGTGCTATGCTCATTCATACCAAGGGAAAATATGGTGTGAAGAATGGCGACTACGATGAACTTCGTGCCATGTGTGATATCATTGTTGACAGGGGTATTGGTGCTACGGTTGAGGAAGTGGTTTCCTGATTAACCAAATACTAAGGCATCCTCTGGGTATAGTTCAGCATGACGAATTACCATCGATTTGATGTATTCATTTGAAGTACCAGGTTCCAATAAGGCGGCTAGTCTTTTTGGAGTTTGTTTTCTTGTTTTTTTAGAAATAAAACCTGTGGCCAAAAAATCTTTTTTCCCAATCATTACACAACTGTATTCATCTTCATTCCGTCCTTCACCAAAGATGATTATGGAAGGTTCTGTAAAGGTCAATTCCTTTATAGCCTTTTCAACTTTTTTATTATAAACTGCAGGACTGGTTTTTTCTTCACATATACCACTACAAAACTTTTCATCCATTCCAACACAGCTTGTTTTTTCATCCTGAATGAAGCACATTTTAGGACAAAGTCCGTGCTCTCGTACTAAACGATTTAATATTCTCATGCCATCTACTTGCATTGGAAATGCAATGTGGAGTTGAATATTTTTTTTCTTTTTTACAATTGCTAATCTATTGATACCACGTTGATCAATGAAACTGCATATTCCAAATCGTTGTTCGAATTTTTTTTGGGATCGATTAAATTTTGGCCACAATCTTTTGATCTCCATACTTTCATATACTGTCGCCATGAGTTCATTTCCGCATTCCCGGTAGCTGATTTTTGTTACAACTCTTAATAGTTCTTGTTTTCGACCGCTCACTGCATTATTTGAAAAATGACTGATAACCCTTTTTTGTAACCTCTTTGCTTTTCCAACATATACTATTTTCCCTTTCACATCATGGAAATAATATATGCCCGGTGTATTTGGCATACTTTCAATTTCAGCAGTGTTTAAATGCATTGGGAGGTAACTTTCTCTGCTTCCTTTTTTTAGCATCACCTTTAAATGATTCTCTTTATCATGCTCTAACAGCATCTTAAAAAGTTCTGTTGTGGCCATAGCATCACCCGATGCCCGATGTCTGTTTGAAACTTTGATTCCCAATGACCTGCAAAGATTGCCAAGACTGTAGCTTGGTAAGTCAGAAAACACCTTTCTGCTTAGCCTTACAGTACAAACTTTTCCAGTTTGTAACTTATACCCATGTTGTGACAATTGATGTGTTACAAATGAGTAGTCGAAATTTACATTATGGGCAATGAAGATCTTGTCGCAAAGCAATTCATGAATTTGTTCTGCAACCTGGCTGAAAACTGGTGCACCTGAAACCATCTCATCTGTGATGCCTGTAAGATTTTGGATGAATAAAGGAATTGGTTGCATTGGATTTACCAGACTTTCGAATGTCTGTAGTATCTCTTTGCCATCCGTTATGATTATTGCAATCTCCGTGATACTGCCAGTTGAGGCATTTCCTCCAGTTGTTTCTATATCTACAATTGCATACATGCTCTTCCTTTTTCCGAAAGAGCAAAGTTACTTTGCTTATTCTGCCAATACTTAAATTGTACAAGTATTTTTATATGCTGAGGTGGAAATTAAAGTGTTTTTCAGTTTCTACTTCAAGTTCCCGTTGTGTTAATTTTTTACAGGCCTTGTTTTCAATCCAAATATCTTTAAATAGCTTATTTTTTTCAATGGCATTTTGTAATTCAAAACGAGCATCACCAGACCCTAAAATTAATAATGCATTTAAGTTAGTTAACGCTGAAACGACTTTTTTTAAAAAAACCTGGTTATAATTATTCTCTCTCTGCTGATCATGTTTTTCTCTTGACAATGTTGTGCCAAATAGCCCTGTTTTATCAGTTCCCTCGCCTTTAAATCTTTCAACTTGAGAGTGATCTGAAGTAAGTTCAGTATAATGTTTTGTGCCGTCTGGCTCGATTGAAAGTATTTTTGCATTTCGCCTATCAATCCAAACAGTGTACCTAAGGTTATTTGATGATTTTTTCATTTTTGATCATTTAGTTTTCATAAGTTTTTATAATGCAATTTTTGAATTATAAGGCAACTTAAAAATGAGCTACCTCACATGAAAAACTGTCTTATATCATGTGTATAATTTTAGGCCGAAATTTTTTTGGGAGTTGAGATTTTTGTCTAAATTCAAGTATGGTTTTGGCTTAGCGTCATTTTACCAACGTGAAAAGTTTTTTAAGGGTGGTGGTCAATATCTTGATTTTTTTCATTTATAATCTAAAATTGATTGTATGAAATTTTCACCTCAATCTATTCCAAACGGTCTAAAAGTTGCTCTTGCGGTTTTGCTCGTTTATGGTGCAATAACCTTGGTGACTTTCCTAGTTTGGTAATCCAAGCCGTAAGGCTTTGGTTTGTTATTATCCTGAGTGAGAAATTTGATTTTTCTTTCTTGGTCAATCCTATGTATCATTCATAAATCCATTCTATTCAGCGCTGACATTCCTTGGGCTTTGGTGGTTAAACCATAAAGCAAAAAAGCTACCTTTGTAGCCCTAAAACATAGTAGAAGAATGGACATCTCAAAGAATTTTGATTTTAATGCTGCGGAAATAAAGTGGTATAGCCATTGGCTTGATAAGAAATATTTCGAGAGCACGCCAGATGATAGGGAGCCTTATACAGTTGTAATTCCACCTCCTAATGTGACTGGTATTTTGCACATGGGTCATTGTCTGAATAATACCATTCAGGATATTCTTGTAAGACGTGCAAGGATGATGGGGAAGAATGCTTGTTGGGTTCCAGGTACCGACCATGCATCCATTGCAACGGAGGCAAAGGTTGTTCAGATGTTGCGTGAAAGGGGCATCCAAAAATCCAGCCTTTCAAGGGATGAATTTCTTCAATATGCTTGGGAATGGAAGGAAAAGTATGGTGGTATTATTCTACAGCAATTGAAAAAACTTGGCTGTTCTTTAGATTGGAATCGAACATCATTCACCATGGATCCGGATTATTACAGATCTGTAATTCATGTTTTCAACGATCTATATGCTAAAGGATACATCTATCGGGGCAAGCGGATGATCAATTGGGATCCACGTGCCAAAACTGCATTAAGCGACGAAGAGGTTATCTTCAAGGAAGTTCAAGGCAAACTTTATTTCCTTCGATATCAATTGGTAGATGCAAATGGAAATTTAATCCCCCTCGAAAATGAAAGTATCACTATTGCAACAGTAAGACCTGAAACCATTCTAGGTGATGCAGCTATTGCAGTCAATCCAACCGACGAGCGTTATAAACACCTGGTTGGTTGCCATGCAATTGTTCCTTTGATCAATAGAAAGATACCCGTTATTGCTGATGATTATGTGGCTACTGATTTTGGATCAGGTGCATTGAAGATCACACCTGCTCACGATATGAACGACAACCAGATCGGCATTAAGCACCGCCTGGAAGTTTTTGATGTGCTCAATGAAGATGGAACGATGAGTGCTGATGCACAGTTGTATATCGGTATGGATAGGTTCGATGCAAGAAAGGAAATAGTTGTGGCATTAAAAGAGGCTGGTCATGTAGTTAAGATCGAAGACTATACTCATCAGGTAGGATTTTCTGAAAGGACTGATGTTGTAGTGGAGCCTAGACTTTCATTGCAGTGGTGGGTGGATATGAAGAAGATCTCTGATCCTGCGTTGAATGCTGTTAAAGATGGTGAAATCAATTTTCATCCAGCCAAATTCAAGAATCTCTACCGTCATTGGATGGAAAATATTAAGGATTGGTGTATATCTCGACAGCTATGGTGGGGGCACCAGATTCCTGCATGGTATGATGCTGAGGGCAGGTTTGTGGTTGCGATGGATGAAGCAGATGCTAAGAAAAAATTCTCTGAAAGCTTTGGAGTAAGCAATCCTGTTTTAAAACAAGATGAAGATTGTTTGGATACTTGGTTCTCTTCATGGCTTTGGCCTTTTGAAGTTTTTAAAGGGATTTCCAACCCTGGTAATAAAGATGTTGCATATTATTACCCCACAAACTCATTGGTAACGGCTCCGGAGATCATTTTTTTCTGGGTTGCCAGAATGATCATGGCTGGTTACGAATACACAGGAAAGAAACCTTTCTCTGATGTTTATTTTACTGGGATCGTAAGGGATAGTCAGGGTAGAAAGATGAGTAAACAATTGGGCAACTCACCTGACCTGTTGGAAATGATCGATGACATTGGAGCAGATGCTGTTCGTTTTGGAATTTTAATTGCTTCACCTGCCGGCAATGATCTGTTGTGGGACAAAGCCTCTAATGAGCAAGGAAGGAATTTCATCAACAAAATATGGAATGCACTTAAGCTTATTAATCTTTGGAAGGAGAGGGCAAAAGAAAATCTCTCTGCTGAGGAATCAACACTCACCACGAATTGGCCCCATGAATGGTTTGAGTCAAGGTTAAGGGAAGTGTCAACTGAAGTTGATGGCTTAATGGAGCAATTCAAATTAAGCGAAGCTCTCAAAACCCTTTATACACTTATTTGGGATGATTTTTGCAGCTGGTATCTCGAGTGGATCAAACCAGGTTTTGAAAAGCCGATGGATGCCAAGCATCTTGAAAAAGCGATCGTATTTTTTGAAATGTTGATGGAGAAGTTACATCCATTTATGCCATTCGTTACCGAAGAAATATATCATTTACTTCGAGAAGACCAAAAAATTGATATATGTGTAAAACAAATTGATGCAACGTTCAAATTCAGAGAAAGCGATCAAAATATATTAAGCCAAGCAGATCTGTTGAAGTCTGCTATTACAGCTATAAGAGATGCCAGGGTCAAGGCCGGTATCAAAAACAAGGATGGTGTTTCGATTTTTGCAACTGTAAAAAATAGCGAAGTTTGGAATGCTATTCAGGAATTACTTTGTAAACAAGTTAACGCTGTTTCATTTGAAATGACTGAAGAGTCTATTCCTGATACCATTCAATTGGTAATAGGTGGAGATCGCTTTTTTATCAAAAGCGATCAAGCAATCGATACATCTGCTCAATTAAAAGAACTTGAAACAGAGATCGCTTATTACAAAGGGTTTTTAGATTCTGTTGAAAAGAAGCTTTCAAATGAAAGATTCGTTCAGAATGCAAAGCCTGAAGTTGTAGAACTGGAACGTAAAAAGCAGGCAGACGCATTGGAAAAAATCAAGATGCTTCAAGAAAGTATTGCAAACCTCGGTTAAGATTTTTGCTTTCATTTTTAAAAGATTGTATTGTTTCTTAACAATTCAATTGCACATACACTATTAGATTTGTAGAATGAAACCCGCCATGTTGTCTATTTTTTTATTGCTTTCATTATACAATTCTTTTGCACAGGTAAAGCCGAAGACGTTAATTAATCCTGAGACGCAACCATTGGTTTATCAATCTTATTGGGGGCCAGTAAAAACAGGTGTTGTATCTTCCTCACAAATAAAGGCTTCTGCACAAGCGCCAATTCTTGTAAGAGATAATAACAAAGGTGTTTATGAAGTGATTGGATTTAGGATCAGTTATCTCTTTAAAGGATCTACAAAAGATGAGCAATCGGGTGAAATAAAGTCAGTGAAAGATTTGCGCGTAAGTGATTTCAATAATACAAATACATTGCCTGCTCAATGGTTTGAAAGTATCAGAGATAATGTTAAAGAAGGTGATCAAATCATCTTCAGCAAAATCATTTTCAAAAATTCCTCTAGTAAACGATTCCTTGCACCAGACATTCGTATTACCGTTCACTGATTTTCGATTCAGAAATCAAGAAAAAATGTAAATTGGGTTTCAAATACTACAAATGAGATCTTTTATTACGTTATCACTTTTACTGTCAATTTTTTCTTTCTCAGAAGTTTCTGCACAACAGTCGGGGGTAGAAATTTTAAAAAGTCTTGATGGTAAAACTGATCACTATAACGCTATGGCAGCTTCGATTTGGAAGCTTGCTGAGCCTGGTTATTTGGAACAAAAGACCACGGCAATTCTCCAACAAGAACTAACAGAAGCTGGTTTTACCATATCACAGGGTACTGCAGGAATGCCAACGGCATTCACCGCATCTTACGGCTCTGGTCATCCTGTAGTTGCAATATTGGCTGAAATGGATGCCTTGCCTGGATTGTCACAAGACGCATCTCCAAATAGATTGCCACTACAGCAAGGTGGATATGGTCATGGATGTGGTCATAATTTATTTGGAACAGCATCTGTTGCAGCAGCTGTTGCAGTCAAGAAATGGATGCAAGACCATCAAGTAAAAGGAACGATCAGATTATATGGCACACCGGCAGAAGAAGGTGCAGGTGGTGGCAAAACATATTTTGTAAAAGCGAATGTATTTAACGACGTAGATGCAGTATTGCATTGGCATCCAGGAGATAATAATAGTGCCAGTCCATCATCAACACTTGCGTATAAACTTGGATTGTTTCGTTTTAGTGGATTAGCTGCCCATGCTGCTGCTGCACCAGATAAAGGACGTTCTGCCCTCGACGGTGTTGAAGCAATGAACTTCATGGTTAATATGATGCGTGAACATGTGCCACAAGAATCGAGGATACATTACGTTATTAAAAAGGGGGGAATGACGTCTAATATTGTTCCGGATTTTGCGGAAGTGGAATATACAGTTAGGAATCCTACCGTTGCTGGAGTTGAAGACATCTGGAACCGTTTACTGAAAGCTGCTGAGGCTGGTGCAATGGGTACTGGGACGACCTTAACACATGAAGTAATGACGGGGCTTTATAATGTTTTACCAAATGAGACCTTGGCCAAGTTGATGCAAAAAAATCTTGAAAGGGTAGGAGGATTAAAATATACCGAAGAGGAAAATCGTTTTGCTGAAACAATCAGAAAAACTGTTTCATCAACAACGATGCCATCAATAAGTTCTGCAGGTGAAGTGCTGCCATATAAGTTAAACGGACTAACATCGGCTTCAACAGATGTAGGAGATATAAGCTGGGTGGTACCGACAGCTGGATTGTCTGTTGCCACCTGGGTCCCCGGCGTACCCGCACATAGTTGGCAGGCTGTGGCATGTGATGGAATGTCAATTGGTTTTAAAGGAATGATGATTGCGGCTAAAACAATTGCACTTTCAGCAGCAGATATTTTTCAACAACCAGCCATATTAAAACCTGCATTAGAAGAATTGATCAAAGTGCGTGGAGAATCTTTCAAATATCGTTCGTTGGCAGGGGATAGAAATCCGCCATTGGATTATAGAAAATGATTTAAAAGGTAAATCTTCTTTAGGATCAATAAAATGGTTAGTTATTGTTTGATTGAAAAATTAAAATTTCCAATCTATTAATTTATTTACCCATTCTTCCCTGAATGGAGTTGTAACCCGAATGTAGTTATCGCTATAGCCCTCGATCATCCCATTTTTATTTTCCTGCTCAAACAATACTCCTCTTGTTTTACCCAATTGTGATTGTTGGAAGAATTGCATTTTTTGATAGGATAGATTACGAAGTATTTTATTTCTTTCGTTACGTATGTTTACAGGTACAACATCTTTTATATCCAAGGCTTTTGTGTTGGATCTTTCAGAGTATGTGAATACGTGCAGATATGAAATATCTAACATATGAAGGAAATCGAATGTTTCTTGAAATTCATGTTCTCCTTCGGATGGAAATCCGACAATAACATCCACGCCAATTCCACAATCAGGAATTAATTGTTTTATATATGCGATTTTCTCTGCATATAATTCCCTTTTATAACGCCTACGCATTTGTCCAAGTATCTTATTTGAACCACTTTGTAATGGAATGTGAAAATGCGGCATGAACTTGTTGCTTTTAGAAACCAGCTCAATGATTTCCCTGCTTAATAAATTGGGTTCAATAGAAGAGATCCTGAATCGTTTAATTTCTTCAACAGATTCAAGTGCCTGACAGAGTTCAAAAAATGATTCTTTTCTTTCTCCATCAATTATGCCAAAATCACCCAAATTAACCCCTGTAAGCACGATTTCTTGTACGCCCTGTTGTCCTATTTCACGGGCCTGTTTAACGGCATTTTCAATTGTATTGCTCCGGCTTTTACCCCTTGCCATCGGAATGGTGCAAAAGCTACATGTGTAGTCACAACCATCCTGTACTTTAAGGAAAGTCCTGGTTCTATCTGTAACAGAATAGGATGTATTGAAATCGTTAACTTGATCTATATCGCAGCTGCTTATTTTGGTACTGTCACCCTTGGTAAACGCATTAAGGTGCTCTGTAAGGTTGAATTTCTCTGCAGCACCCAACACAAGATCAACTCCAGGTATTGCAGCAATCTCCTTGGGTTTCAGTTGGGCATAACATCCTGTAATAACTACAACAGCTTCGCTATTTTGTTTTTGAATTCTTCTTACTAGCTGACGGCATTCTTTATCTGCATTTTCTGTAACCGAACAGGTATTTATAAGATATATGTCTGCCACCTCATCAAACGCTTTTTTTGTATACCCATCTTTCTCCAGCATCCTACCAAGGGTAGATGTTTCTGAAAAATTGAGCTTACAGCCCAGTGTATGCAGTGCAATGGTTTTTTCGCGTTTCATTGGTCGGCAAAGATACTAACTTGATGTATCTTTAACTTCTTTTCAATAATGATCTTAAAATACTTAAAAGCCATACTGAAGTCCATTTATAGCCTTTACGCTTTTGTATTGTTCGTATTTGTCATTCTTGCCCTTTTCCCTTGCCTGTTGGTTTGTTTGCCTTTTGGGAAAATACGAGGTGGCAATATCATGTACGATCTTTTTAGGATAATGGGAGGCCTATGGCTGAAATTAATTGGAATTAATCATACTGTTTCATTCGAATCAATCCCGGAAGAAGATAAGCAATACATTTTCATTGCAAATCATATTTCCTATATTGATGCAGTGATCATTATATGTTCAATAAGTCACCATTTTAGGCCAATTGGGAAATATGAGTTATTGAAGGTTCCTATTTTTGGATGGTTGTATAAATTTTGTGTTGTAACGGTTAATAGGTCTAGTGCTGAGGACCGCGCCAGAAGTTTGGTCGACTTAAGAAAAATCCTTGATAGAGGAATATCTATCCTGGTGTTTCCAGAAGGTACTTTTAATATGGCGGATGAACCATTAAAAGAAATGTTCGACGGTGCTTTTAAGCTTGCTTTGGAAACTGGAAAAACAATTCAGCCAATTATTTTTTTGGATGCATATGATAGGATGCCCTACGAAAGTTTGTTTTTGATGACACCTGGAAAATCTAGGGCAGTTTATTTAAGTCCGATCGATCCATCGGAGTTTAGTGGTATTGATGTAAAAGAATTAAAGTCAATTGCAGAAAAAAAGATGTCTGATAAGCTTATTGAATACAAGGCTTCTTGGATAAATAAAAAATATCTTGATTTATAACAAATCTAACACGTCATTGTAAAGCATGTTTGCTGAGATCATCATACCACTAGCTATTCCTAAGACTTATACCTATTCTATTCCAGTGGATATGGTTGATTTTGCTGTTCCTGGTGTTCGGGTTGAAGTGGTATTTGGACGACAAAAACGGTATGCGGGGATTATTAAATCTGTTACAACCATAGCTCCACAAGGCTTTGAGCCAAAGCCAATACTTCAAGTGTTGGATGCAGAGCCAGTATTGTATCAACAACAACTTAAATTGTGGAATTGGATTGCAAACTATTACATGTGTAGTGAGGGGGAAGTGATGGCTGCAGCCTTGCCAACCCAATTCAAGTTAAGCAGTGAAACCATTCTCATGTTGAATGAGGAATATGGTGATGATTTTTCAGATTTGGATGATCAGGAATACCTTGTTGCAGAAGGACTATCTGTTAGAAAAGAGTTGAAATTGGAGGAGGTTCAGGATATTCTCGACATTGCTCATGTATATCCAGTGGTAAAGCGTCTGTTGGAAAAAAAAGTATGCATTGCGTGGGAATCTTTAAAAGAAAAATATATTCCTAAAAGAGAGTCTTTTGTTTTTCTTCATTCAGATTATCACCAGGAGGAAGCTCTTGCACAATTATTGAATGCATGGAACAATAAGGCTCCAAAGCAACTAGAACTTTTGCTTTCGTTTTTACATATTCAAAAAATAGATGGTGAAGTAAAGCAATCGACATTGCTTAAAAAGTCTGGTGCCTCAGCAGCTCAATTGAACGGATTGGTTGAAAAAGGAGTATTGATTGTACGCAAACTTTCTGTTGACAGGCTACCCTTGTTGAGTAAATCAGTCAATATTGATTTTTCACTTTCTCTTGCACAAGAGGAGGCATTTCTAAATGTAAATAAAGCACTAAACGAAAAAAACGTCTGTTTGCTTCATGGGGTAACATCCAGTGGTAAGACCCAAGTGTATATTAAGTTGATAGAGGAGCAGGTTAGGCAGGGAAAGCAGGTCTTGTATTTATTGCCTGAAATTGCATTAACTGCACAGATCATTAGAAGACTGCAGCAACATTTTGGAGGATATATTTCAATTTACCATTCGAAATTCAATCCAAATGAACGAGTTGAACTTTGGAACAAGGTTAAAAAGGGGGAGATCCGTGTGGTGCTTGGTGCAAGATCAGCCCTGTTTCTTCCTTTTTCAGATCTTTCACTCATTATTGTTGATGAAGAACAAGATGCATCATTCAAACAGCAGGATCCTGCACCTAGATATAATGCCAGGGATGCGGCTTTGTATTATGCCAACCAATGTAATGCCAAGGTTGTATTGGGAAGTGCTACACCATCGATCGAGACGTATGCTCATGCAGTTAGTGGTAAGTATGGTTTGGTAGAGTTGAATGAACGTTTTGGTGGAATTGAAATGCCGTTGATCGAAGTTGCTGACACCAAAGGGGTCGTTGATAATAAGTTGGTAAGGCACATGATAACACCCCATCTAAAAGCCGCTATTGATGAGGCTTTGGCTAATAAGAAACAGGTTATCCTATTTCAAAATAGAAGAGGGTATGCGCCTTATAAAATTTGTGGAACATGCGGTTTCATTCCTCATTGTGAGCACTGCGATGTAACACTCACATATCACAAGCTTCACCATCGATTACAATGTCATTATTGTGGTGCTTCCTATGCCGTACTTGATTCTTGTATTGCATGTGGAAGTGCAAATTGGGTTGAGCGAAATTTTGGCACAGAAAAAGTAGAAGAGGAGTTAGAGAAGATATTTCCAGCTTACCGTATTGCACGAATGGATGTTGATACCATAAAAGGAAAAACTGCACATGATGAATTGATCCGCAATTTTGAATTGCAACGCATGGACATCTTGGTTGGAACGCAGATGGTGGTGAAGGGACTTGATTTTGAACATGTGGCATTGGTAGGAATATTAGATGCAGATGGAATCATGGCGTTTACGGATTTTAGGGTAAATGAACGTGCTTTTCAATTAATGGAGCAAGTGAGTGGAAGAGCAGGAAGAAAAGGAAAGCAGGGAAGGGTAGTGATACAATCTTCAAATCCAGCCAATCCATTGATTTCACTGGTTGTTGCGCATGATTTCAAGGCTTTTTACAGGCAAGAAATTGAGTTTAGAAAGACCTTTCATTATCCTCCCTATACAAGGTTGATACAATTTAATTTTAAACATTCGGATAAGTCAAGGGCATTGCGTGCAGCTGAATTTTTTGCAAGCAGGATGCTACCGGTATTTGGTGATTATTTGATCGGCCCTGCTGAGCCAGTCGTTAACAGGATCAAGAATCGGTATATCTATGAGATATTGTTAAAGTTGCCTAGGGATAGCTCAAAAAACGCATTTGCCAGGAATCATGTTCATCAACAAATTGCCATCATGCAAAATGATCCTCTGCTAAAATCAGTACAAGTTCAAATTGATGTTGATCCACAGTGATCAAACATTTGTATTCAGATCTAATTTGAACATGATTTTATTCATAATAATCTGTAAATGAGTCATTAATGCGCTCATAAATCCCCATTGAATAAGTGGAATTGTATTAATTTGCAGTAACCTATTTTTTTCGGTCATGTGACCGAGCAGGCGAAGCTTTTCCCAATAAATATCCCAATAAGTAAATGAGAGTATTTTACGATCACCAAATTTTTACTGAGCAAAAACATGGTGGTATTTCTAGGTACTTTTTTGAGCTTATGAATAGGTTTAAATCTAAAGAAGATAAATTAATTTCTTCTACAATTGTTTCAAATAATGAGTACCTGAGGTATTTGCAAAATAGTAAGAGCATTCCTTTTTTCCCTAACAATCAATTCAGGGGGAAAGCCAGGGTGATGAACTTAATCAATCGAATGAATACCGAAAGGCTATTAAAGAGGGGAGATTATGATGTTTTTCATCCAACTTTTTATGACTCATATTTTTTGAAATTTCTTGGAAATAAACCTTTCGTGTTAACGGTATATGATTTAATTAATGAAAAATTCAATAGTCAATTTGAGTATCTGAAGCTAGAGGATGAAATTATCAAAAGCAAGCGGCTGTTGATGAAGCATGCATCAAAAATAATTGCTATATCTGAGTCAACTAAGACTGATATTATAAATTATTATCAGATCGATAAAAATAAAATCGAAGTTATTTACCTCGGCAATTCATTATTAAAGCATGTTGGCAATCAAAAGGCAATGTTTCAGTTCGATTATGTTCTTTTTGTTGGTAATCGAACAATGTATAAAAATTTCATTTTTACGATTCAGTCTGTACACCAGCTTTTGAAGCAATACGACTTGAAATTTGTTTGTTTTGGTGGTGGGCAATTTTCTCAGAATGAAATTGATGTTATCAACAAGTTGGGTCTACAAAATCTCGTAATTCAAATTGGTCAGCATGATGATCAGACATTGGAAAATTTGTATTCCAATGCATTGTTTTTTATTTTTCCAAGTATGTATGAAGGCTTTGGTCTTCCTTTACTTGAAGCCTTTGGTTGTAAATGCCCAGTTTTGTCAAGTACCGGCGGCTCATTAAAAGAGATTGCAGGTGATGCAGCAATTTATTTTGACCCATCGGATAGTCAATCTCTTCATAAGAGTTTCTCAGAGATGCTTGACAGTACTGATCTTAGAGATCAATATATAAAAAGAGGTACCGAAAGGGTTTCTTTATATTCATGGGATAAAACATATTTAGAAACCCAACATGTATATAAAGCAATAATTTAAATTGAAAGGATGATCATGTCTACTTCAAATACGTTAGTTGAATTAATTAAATCTTAAATGGTTAACAAGAGTCAAGATCAAAATAGTGAAATGCCATTGGTGTCAATTATTACTGTTGTTTATAATGATGTGCTTCGCATAGAGCAAGCAATTAATTCTGTTTTAAATCAAACTTACTCAAACATTGAGTATATCATTATTGATGGTGGTTCTCTCGATGGGACCAGGGAAGTTCTCGACAAATACAAGGAGAAATTTAAAGTGTACCTCTCTGAAAATGACAATGGTGTTTATCATGCAATGAATAAAGGATTGCGTCAAGCCAGTGGTAGCATAATAGGTATTTTAAATAGTGATGATTTTTATGAGCATGATACAGTTCAGAAGGTAGTAGATGTATATATTAAAAACCCTCAATTTGATGTATTTTATGGTTTGGCTAGGCATCTCAATAAAAATAATATCATGGAGGCCGTATTAGGCTTTACTGCAGAGGGGCTTTCCAAAAACATGATACAGCACCCAACTTGTTTTGTAACTAAAAATGTATATGATCAGTATGGCTTATTTGATACGAAATATAAGTATGCCGCTGATTACGAATTCATGTTAAGAATTAAACAGCAAGGGATAAGGTTTTATTTTATTGAGGAGGTTCTTGCTAATTTTAGGGAGGGTGGGTTATCAAGTTCCATTCCTGCAATGGCAGAATCAGATCGAATAAAATATCGTTAC